>SXGT01698928.1_pt1 | contig 58549 bp, 48 predicted proteins | sample 3176221 | NCBI WGS metagenome assembly SXGT01 (sample SAMN11356862, study PRJNA531348) | freshwater metagenome | isolation source: freshwater sample F1-120 | place: China: Fuxian Lake, Yuxi | collected 2017-12-25 | reverse complement strand
GGTCGATGGCCTTTGCGTCCGCATCGGGGCGATGCGCTGCCACAGCCAGGGTCTGACCATCAAGCTCAAGAAAGACGTTCCACTGGCTGAAATCGAAGAAATGCTCGCTGCCGCCAACGATTGGGCGAAGATTGTTCCCAACGAGAAGGAAGCGTCCATTCGCCAGCTAACCCCAGCCGCAGTTACAGGGACGCTCGATGTTCCCGTCGGCCGACTCCGAAAGCTCGATCTCGACAAGTCGGCGAAAGGCCGTTACCTCTCCGCTTTCACCTGCGGCGATCAGCTCCTGTGGGGGGCGGCCGAGCCATTGCGGCGGATGTTGAGAATCTTGCTGGAAGCGTGATCGAAGCCTACTCCGCCGTCGCTCCCCTGAACTGTTGAAGGGCCGCTACCAGCCGCTGGGACTCCTGATGGAAGGCAGCGAGCAGCTCGTTGGGGTTGGGATGGTCCTGATAGCGGGACGCCTCCTCCTCAAGTTGCCCGGCCAGGTGCGCCAGCCGCGGAGCGCCGAATGCCCCGAGCGCCACCTTGAGGGTATGGGCTGCAATTCGCAGCGAAGCAGGATCCCATTCCGCCGCGGCAGCGAGCAAATCTCCTTGCACGCGGGGCAATTCCTGCTGCAGTAGCCGCACCCGCTCCGCCAGCAGTTCGTGCCTTCCCCCAACCTGCCGCAGAGCGGCCGGCCAATCCACAGCCGCGGCACCATCACTGCCCCTAGCGGCGCGGCTAGCCGTCAGGAAATCATCCAACGTGGCAAATAGATGCTCCTGCCGCACCGGCTTGGAGACGAAGGCGTCCATCCCGGCTGTCAGACAGTGCTGAATATCCTGCGGGGAATCGCCGGCAGTCATCGCAATAATGGGCAAGTGCACCCCCGTCCCTTGTTCACGTGCGCGGATCGCTTGCGTCGCCTCCAGTCCGTCCATTTCGGGCATCTGTACGTCCATCAGCACCATGTCAAACAGCTGACTCTCGAGTGCGGCGAGCGCCTCTTTGCCCGTGGTGACCAAGGTAACTTGATGCCCCTTTTTGGCGAGCAACGCCAGCGCAACTTTTTGATTGACCAGGCCATCTTCCGCCAGCAGGATCTTTGCCCCAGCGGTGGAAGGGACTGCGACCTTTGCTGCATCAGCTTGCATTGGGCCCGCAACTGCGGCCGCAATCGGCGCACAGGCCGGCCGTGCGCCAGCCGCCAGGATCCCGAGCAATTCCGACCGCTTGACCGGCTTGAGCAGGTTCGGAATCTGCAGCTCATCGCAGCGGGCGGCTTCGTTCACCTGATCGGCGGTTCGCAGCATCACCGCCGTCAACGTTTTCCCGATGCGGATTTTCTCCCACCAGGCCAGAGAGTCTGGAATGCCTAGATCCATCAGCAGGATTGAAAACGGCCGGCCCTTGGCGACCGCATCCTCCGCCTCCCTCGCCCCTTCCGCGCCACTGCCGACAGTCACCACGGCCAGGCCCCATTCATGGAGCATCTCCTCCAGGATTCGTGCCGTTGTCCCTTGCGGCATGGCGAACAGAGCCCGCTTACCAGTCAGCGCGGCTTGACCTTCCGCAGTGGCCGACGAGCTTCCCGCGGGGTCAACATCAAGTTCCAAAGTAAAATGAAACGCACTCCCCACTACCACTTCGCTCTCTACCCAAATCCGTCCCCGCATCCCCTCCACCAGTTTGGCCGATATCGACAGCCCCAGTCCGGTGCCACCAAACCGCCGAGCGATGCTGGCGTCCGCCTGAGCATAGGGCTGAAAGAGCTGCGCCAGATTCTCCTTGGAGATGCCGATTCCCGTGTCGCGGACGGTAACTTGCAGCATTACGGCGGCGGTGGTCCGCTGCGGGCACGTTACTTCGACGACGATTTCCCCCCGTTCCGTGAACTTGATCGCATTTCCCACCAGGTTGACGACAATCTGCCGCAGGCGGGTCAGATCGCCGAGCAGGCGGTCGGGAACTTCGGGGCCAATGCGGCAGGCCAATTCGACTCCCTTGCGATGAGCCCTCACCGCCAGCGTCTTCAGCGTTTCAATCAGCCGGTCGCGGAGCTCGAAAGGCTCGACTTCAAACTCCAACCGTCCCGCCTCGATTTTCGACATGTCGAGCACGTCGTTGATAAGTCCCAGCAGCGATTCGCCCGATTCCTTGACAAGAGTGAGATACTCCCGTTGCGAATGAGACAGGCTGGTTCCCAATACCAACTCGGTCAGGCCGATGATGCCGTTGAGTGGCGTCCGCAATTCGTGGCTCATACTCGCCAGCATGTCGGCCTTGGCCCGCGCGGCGGCATCGGCGGCTTCCTTGCTTTTGCCCAGCTCGTCGGCCCGCCGCGCCAGGGCCGCATGCTGTTTCCGCAGCTCTGTCTGCCGCAGCCGCTCGCTCATCATCGTGAGCATGTTGACCCCCAGTGACGGCTGGAGGAGCAGCAAATCGCGGAACCGCGGGCCGGGAATGATAAGCACCGCGGCCCCCTGGCTGCCGGCGGCCACGGTGGCGCTGCGGGGCTTGCCGGTAAGCGCCGCCATCTCTCCCACGCAGCTTCCCGTGGGGACGTTGTCGGTGGCCACGACACGGCCGTCCTGTTCAATCCGGATGACGGTCTCGCCGCGTGTCACCAGATAGACATCACTGCTGGTATCACCTTGCCGGAAGAGCAACTCCCCGGGCGCGTACTCATGCGTCAGCATGGCCGGCACAAACAGCGCGAGCGACTCTGTTTCCACATCCGCAAACAGCGGCACTTGCTTAAGCCAGCGGACCGTATCTGCGGGAGCAATCGGAGGTGAAGGAGAGGTGTTTGCCGGCATGGATTTATTCTATCATTCCTGCCAAGGCCCTTTGTTAATTCCGGGCCGAAGCAGGTTCCCTGGGAACCAATGATGATGTCAGGGATTCATGAGGTAAGGAGATTTTCATGGCCAGCGGCGACTTTCGGGACAGGCTCCTGGCGGGGCTCGGCGGCAAGTGGCCGATAGGGGGCGACCTCCATCCCCAGGTACTCGACGAAAAGCAGGAGGAAGGCTTTCGCCGGCTGAAGGTCACCTATCAGGCAGAGTCGGGGGAAGCGAATCACGAGACGGTCGTCACGGCCTATCTACTGATTCCCGACGGTGTCAGCGAGAAGAAGAAGGCTCCCGGCATTTGCCTGTGGCATCAGCATAACGGTGCCTGGCATCTCGGTGCTTCTGAGCCCGCTGGTTTGGCGGGAATGAAGGAGCATCACACGGGCGTGGCTCTCGCCCGCGAAGGGTACGTCGTCCTTTGCCCGGACGCCTACGGGTTTGGGGAGCGGAGCAAGGGCTTCAAACAGAGCGGCGGCAACCTGGAGCGGTTCCTGTTTCTCAAGTACGTCGTTGCCGGCAAGTCACTCGCCTGGAAACATATTCTCGACATGCGGCGAGCCGTCGACTTCCTCTCCAGTCGGCCGGAAGTTAGTGCCGACCGCCTCGGCTGCTACGGCCATTCGATGGGAAGCACCCACACTTGGCTCGTCGGTCCTTGGGAACCACGACTGAAAGCACTTTGCGGCAATTGCTGCCTGCCGACGTATGTGGGCATCCACCGGGAACAGATGCTGCACTGCTTTCCCAACTTCGTCCCCGGTCTGCACCAGTATGGCGACACTCCCGATATCGCCGCCCTCATCGCCCCACGCCCGCTGCACCTCAACTTCGGCGAGCTCGACGGCGGCAGCCCTATCGATGAAGTCCGCCGCGGCATCGAGATCATTCGCAAGGCCTACCAATCGATGCATGCCGACAAGAATTTCACGTCCTTCATCGAGGAGAAAACCGGTCACGTCCTGAGCGAAAAAATGTGGGGCAAGGTGAAAGAGTTTTTCGCCACCAACCTGCGGGGCTGATCCTTAGCGACAAAAAACGCGACCATCACTGGTCGCGTTCACAAAACACTTTCCCCCCTGCTTCGTTTCCTTCGTTCCCTTCTGTACCAAATTGCCGATCTAGGGCTACCCATCAGTCCTTCTTCTTCTTCTCCACCTTCACCGCCGGCTGGGCGGGCTGATACTGCTGCCACTCGAATTTCGCGCCGGTCAGCTCTTCCAGCTTCTTGCGTTGAGCGGGAGTCAGCACGCTCATCAGTTCTGTCGTGGTTTCTTCCTGGAGCTTCTTATAGAACTCCTGGTACTTCTTCTGCATCCCCGCGCGGACCTCTTCCTCTTTCTTGCGTAGCTCTTCCTTCTGGGCGTCCGTGATGCCAAGCTCCTTGGCCACGTCGTCGCCGCCGATCGCGCCGGCAAAGCCGTAACCGTACCCGCTTTGTTGCAGCTTCATTTGCAGCATGATCTGCGTGAGCCGTTTCTTCTGGTGCGGCAGCAGGAGCTTGTTCACCCGCTCTTCGGTTTCCTTGCCCAGCTCCTGATAGATTTCCGTGTACTTTTTCTGCCGCTCTTGTTGATCCTCGATTTTCGTATCGCCGAGAGTCTTGTAGGCCTCGGTCATCTTGGCGGTCATCTCGGATTGAATCTTTTGCAGCTCCGCTTTCTGCTCGTCAATGATCTCGATCTCCTTTTGCAACTGCGGGTAATACAGGAGATACATGAGCGACTGGCTGCTGGGGGAATAGCCTCGCATACCCCCGTACGCGCCGCCACCTCCCTGGACAACGACCTGGGCGGATGCCGATGCCACGCAGACTATGGCCAAGGCGGCCACAAGCGCAAGGGTGAAGGGACGTAACATGAGCAGGGTTCCTGGCGGGAGGGAAGCGGGGCGGGACCAGTCTGTTAGTCCATTTTGCAGCCGATTTGGTTCAAAGTCTATGGATGAGGCCGGAAAGTTTCTTTGGCGGGTCGAACGCATGAAGCCGTTACGGCGAGGTTCGCAGTGGATTCTCGGCAGCAATCGCTCGGACGTGGAATTCTTGGGCAGCGTGGACGAAGGTCTGAAAATGATCGTCCGAAGTGAACGCACGGCGGGGAACCATCACGCTGGAGACAGCCGAGTTATACAGATATAGTGCGTCTGCGGAAACAACGATTTTCTCAATGGCGACCCAGCGAGTCACGGACTGGGTGTAAGGGGAAGAGCTGTTGACGAACTGCGGGGTAAGGCCGACGCGTCGCGGTCCGAAAACCATCAAGTTCCGCCCTTCGCCATACATTCGTTCGGCCAACCGCCGCAATTGACGCTCATGGATTTGGGGATAGCGTACGAGCACAAACGCCACGGCAATCACGAGAGCGACTGCGATTACCCAGTACTCCGGCGTTTGCAGGGCAAAGTAAACGACAATCGCCAGAATGCAGCTAAAGATAAGACAGATAGCGAACATGGCGATGTGCCGCTGCCGGCGCGTGACCGGCGAGTTGCGGTGGTGAAACAACGTAAAGGCCACCAAATCTTCCCGCCAGATTTCAAAGTCAATGCTCATGCCGCCATCTTCCCCCACGAGCATCGCCATTACCGGCGGCTCGGGGCGAAGTGCCGAATCAATCTGCGAAGGCTGGTAGGGATTGGGATTCATCGAAATCGCCCCGCGCTGAGAAAACCAATTGGCTGCGGCGTTGTGCCGGTGAGCGCGAGGTCGGCCATGACTTCCCCCAGGACGCTGGTGAACTTGAAGCCGTGGCCAGAGAGGCCGGCGGAGAAGACGACGTTCTTGTGCCTGGGATGAGAGTCGATGATAAATTGCTCGTCGGGGGACATCGTGTAGAAGCAGACTTCGTGCCGCATGTGACGGGCCGACTTGCCAACGGCTGGCAGTTGTTCCCCCACGAAGTCCCGGACTCGCTCCAGGTCCAACTCTTCCAGAGGCCGCGGATCGGTCAGCGGGTTCGAAACAGTTTCCCCGCCGCTGTGCTCGGCAACTTTTACCCCAAGCTCATCAGTCGCCGGAAACCCGTAGAACAGACCGTGGGGCATTTCATAGAAAAAAGTCGGGGCGTTTGGCCCGCGATAAACCGGATGGTCGCACTCCAACCAGTGCAGGTGCTTTCGCCGCACCGTCATAGGGATGCCGAGATCCGCCAGCAGTTGCGGTGACCAGGCTCCAGCCGTAATAACGAGCCTTTCGGCGGTGAAGTTGCCATGATCCGTGGCCACAGAAACGCCTTGGTTATCGGCTTTCCAGGACAGAAAAGTTGCGTCCGTTCTCAACTCCGCCCCATGCTGTTTCGCGGCAGCGAGATGGGCCAGTACGCACCGCTCCACTCGCAGATAGCCCGCAGCGGGCTCAAAGACTCCGACCATCCCTTCCGGCACACGAAAGCCAGGGAAACGAGCCTGCGACTGAGCCCCTGTCAGTTCATCAACCGCCAGGCCATGCTGATTGGCAGCGCCGAGCACGCCGCCGATCACGTATCCCTCCGGCGGGCCGATTTGCAAAAGGCCGACCTGGTGAAAGAGCTTCTCATCGGCCAGAGACTCCAGCTCTGCCCATAGTTCATAGGCCCGCCTCAGCAGCGGCACATAGTCGGCATGTTCGAAGTACGCCTGCCGAATGATTCGCGTCTGGCCATGCGAACTTCCCCGGTCATGCCCGCCCGGAAAACGGTCGAGGCCGAGAACCCGCGCTCCCCGCCGGGCCAAGTGGAACGCGGCCGCGCTCCCCACGCCGCCGGTGCCGAGAACGATTGCGTCGTAATGGGTCATGGTTCTGCTTGACTTGAGGGATGCCGATGGCTCATCATAACGTAGCCGCAGGCGGCCCGCCTGCCGGCTGGAAACTGCGTGCCGATTGCGAAGCCGAAGCAAGCGGACAGGGGGGCCGCCTGTCGCTACGAACGATCATGCTCACCATCCACGACACCCCAAACACTTCTCGCCGCGATTTTGTGCGCGCGGGGGCGCTCTGCTTCGGCGGACTGGCGCTGGCGGAATTCTCACTGCCGAACCTGCTTCGGGCCGAAGCTGCTGCCGGGATTCGCGCATCGAGCAAAGCGGCGGTGTTCGTTCATCTTGATGGCGGCCCGCCGCACATGGACATGATTGATCCGAAGCCGGATGCGCCGGCGGAAATCCGCGGCGAGTTCGGCCCCATCAGTACGAAGATAGTTGGCCTGCAAGTCGGTGAGTTGCTCCCGCGGCTAGCCAAGTCAGCGGACAAATTCGCATTCATCCGCTCGCTGGTCGGCTCAGCCGGCGCGCATGATGCCTTCCAGTGCCAGTCTGGCTTCGCGGCCAAGGACATGGAGTCCATCGGTGGGAGGCCGGCGCTGGGAAGCGTTGTGGCCAAGCTCCGCGGCTCCACTGAGGATGAGTCCCCGTCGTTTGTCGATCTGATGCAAGGCCGGGCCTTTGTCCGCAATAGCGCCCGACCAGGTTTTCTCGGCCCCGCCTATCAGCCTTTTCGGCCGGACATCTCCCGCCTCTTCGCCCGCGAGCTTGAGGGGGGGATGAAGAATGAACTCGCCCGCCGTGGGAGTGGCCATGCGACCAGTCTGGCTCTCCATGACCAGCTTTCGCTGGGCCGCATCGACGACCGCACGCAGCTCCTCTCCGGTCTGGACCGCTTCAGCCGTCAAGCCGACCGCAGCGGCATGATGGGCGCAGTGGACAATTTCACGCAGCAAGCGGTTGGCATTCTCACGTCCGGCAAGTTCGCCAAAGCCCTCGATCTCGCCAGTGAACCCGCACGGGGACTCGCCCGCTATTCGCTCTCTCAGCCGGTGGAGCGAGTCGGCACCAGCGACGATGGCAGCGCGGTGAAGAAATTTCTGCTCGCCCGCCGCTTGCTCGAAGCGGGGGTCCGCGTCGTCAGCCTCTCGCTCTCCGACTACGACACCCACAGCGGCAACTTCGACAGAATGCGGCGGCTGATGCCGGTACTCGATTGCGGCCTGACCGCCTTCGTCGCGGATTTGGAAGAGCGGGGGATGCTGAACGACGTCTCCATCGTCGCCTGGGGCGAGTTCGGTCGCACCCCCAAAGTCAACAAGAGCGCCGGACGCGACCACTGGCCCGGCGTCGGCATGGCCCTACTCGCCGGCGGCGGCATGAAAACCGGCCAGGTCATCGGCAGCACCGACCGCCTCGCCTCCATCCCCGCCAGCCGGCCGGTCCATTATCAGGATGTCATTGCCACGCTCTATCACAACCTCGGCATCAGTCCCACCTCCACCACGCTCCTCGACCCCAGCGGCCGGCCGCAGCACGTGGTGGATAAGGGGCAAGTGATGAGTGAGCTGTTGTAAGCGGCAATTCGTTACTCGGCCGTTACTTGTCTTGCCACGCCCTTTGGCGAAGATGAATGCGTGCTTTGGAACGCTCACCAGCCCAGGAGCGCATCATGCGACGATATCCGTGGAGTCTTGCACTCTTGCTGCTCATCGCAGCCGCCACTAGCGCTGCGGATCCGGAAAAGTACCCCACGCCATCCCCCAACTCGGCGGACGAGCCACTTGCCAAGGCATTCTCGCTGGAAAATGCCGGTACGTTCCTCGACAACGCTGTCTCTGCTTGGACTCGCGACCAGAACTGCGCTAGCTGCCATACCTCGTATCCGTACTTGATGGCTCGCCCCGCCATCGGCAACGCGAAAGCGCCGGCGCTGCTCGAGATGCGCTCATTTTTCGAAAAGCGGATTGCCAAGTGGGACAGCGGCGGGCTGCCGGAAGGCTCGGAGGGAACGACCGAGATTGTCGCGAGCGCGGCCACGCTGGCATTTCACGATGCGCAGTCCACCGGCAAGCTCCACCTGCTGACGCGGAAGGCGCTAGACAAGATGTGGACGGTACAGAAAGAGGACGGCGCTTGGGACTGGAACAAGCACGAGCTGCCGCCGCTGGAATACGACGAGTACTACGGCGCGGTTTACGCCGCGATGGGCGTCGGCTTCGCCCCGGAAGGGTATGCCAAAGGAGAGAGTGCCAAAGCAGGACTGGCTCGCTTGCGGAAGTATTTCGCCGCCAATCCCCCGCTGTGGATCCACCACAAAGCGTGGCTCCTCTTCGCCTCGCAGCGGCTGGATGGCCTGATGTCCGCGGAGGAGCAAAAGAAGACCATTCAGGAACTCTTGGCACTGCAGCGAGAGGACGGAGGCTGGAATCTGCCGTCGCTCGGCGACTGGAAACGGCTGGACGACACGGCCAACGACCCCAAAGGCCCCAGCGACGGCTACGCCACGGGACTGGTCATCTACATCCTGAGACAAAGCGGGGTTCCCAAGGACGACAAGCAAATCCAGCGAGGCGTCAAATGGCTCAAAACCAACCAGCGCGAATCCGGCCGCTGGTTCACCCGCTCCGTGAGCGCCGACCGGGACCACTGGATCACCAACGCGGGGACCGCGTTTGCGGTGCTGGCGATTAAGGCGTGCGAATGACATCGTTTTCGACTTACATCAAATCCATCGGGTCTACATCGACCACCCACTGCACGGTCTCCGGCGGGTCAAAGGTTGCCGTGATTTCGCCGACGATTTTGCGAACCTCGTCGGCGTTGGTCGTGAAGAGCAGGGCATGGTAACGGTATTTGCCCCGGAGCTTGGCCATCGGGCAAGGGGCGGGGCCGAGGAGGCGGGAAGGGAGTTGGGGGGGCAAGATTTGGGATTTCGGATTTGGGATTTCGGATTTGTCTGCCTCCTGTCCCCTGACTCCTTCCAGTCCCGCTCGCAGCATCTCCACCGAGAGCACCGCGAACCGCTCGGTCGCCTTCTCGTCGTCGCCGCGGAAGATGAGGCGGATCATGTTGGTCGCGGGGGGATAGCCGTGGTCGCGGCGGGTGGGAAGCTCGGCAGCGGCGAAGGAATGGTAGTCGTGCGTGAGAGCGGCGACGATGGCGGGATGGTCGGGGGCAAAAGTCTGAACCAGGACGCGGCCCCCTTTGTCTCCACGGCCCGTGCGGCCGGCGACCTGGGTGACGAGTTGAAATGTCCGCTCCGCTGCCCGGAAGTCGGGCAGATGCAGGGCTGTGTCGGCGTTGATCACACCGACGAGCGTGACATTGGGGAAGTCGAGTCCCTTGGCGATCATCTGCGTACCGAGCAGGATGCGCACTTCCCCCGCTCGGAACTTCGCCAGGGCCTCCTCGTGGCTTCCCGGTTTCTGCATCGTGTCGCTATCCATCCGCAGCGTCGGATAGCCAGGAAAGCGGGCCTTGATTTCGGCTTCCAACTTCTGTGTGCCGAAGCCGGAAAAGCGGATGCCATCGAACCGGCACTCGGGGCATTTGGCGGGGGCGAAGTCCTCGAAATCGCACTGGTGACAGAGAACTTTTTCCCCTTCACGGTGATGTGTCAAAGCCAGGTCGCAATTAGGGCACTTCACGACAAAGCCGCAGGCCGGACACTGGATATGCGTGCTAAAGCCGCGGCGGTTGAGCAGCAGAATCACCTGACCGTCGTCCCGCAGGGCGTCTTCCATCGCCTTCGCCAATTGCCGGCTGATGGCGGAACTGCTGCGGCGATGGCGGGCCTCGTCCCGAAGGTCGATCGTGTTCACATCCGGCAGCGGGCGGTTGCTGACTCGCCGCGGCATATCGACCAGGCGGAACTTTCCATCCTGCGCCGCCTGCCAGCTTTCCAGCGATGGCGTCGCCGACCCGAGGACGAGCGGGATTTTCTCGAGCCTCGCCCGCTGCAAGGCGACGTCCCGCGCGTGATATCGCGGCTGTTCATTCTGCTTGAAGGAATGGTCGTGCTCTTCGTCGATGACGATGAGCCCCAGGTTCTGAACTGGAGCAAACACGGCGCTTCGTGCCCCGACGACCACTTGCACTTCGCCAGCGGCTATCCGCTGCCAATGCCAGTGCCGCTCGGCATCGCTGAGGTGCGAATGGAGCACGGCGACTTGTGTGAAGCGGCTGCGGAAACGGCTGCGGGTTTGCGGCGTCAGGCTGATTTCCGGCACCAGCACAATTGCCTGCCGGCCGTAATGAATCACTTCTTCAATCGCCCGGATGTAGACCTCGGTCTTCCCGCTGCCGGTGACGCCGTGAATCAGAATCGTTTCGTGCCGCGACTCTTTGAGCGGTTTGAGAATCGTATCCAGGGCCAACTGTTGGTCGGCGTTCAAAATTAGATTCTCTTCCCGTGCCGTCGGCGTTTCCGTCACTTCCAGTTGCTGAATCCGCCTGACCTCGGCCACCACCAAATTCTTCTTCCGTAGCCCGACCACCGGCCCAATGCCGCACTTGGCTACCGCGGCCAGCTCCGGCGAGGTCAGCGGACGGGGCGACTCTGCCAGCACCTTGAGCGCATCCGCCTGCTTCGGCGGCAGCTTGATCTCCCCAGCCGCCAGCATCGCTTTGACTTTGTGCGTCACGCTGAGGAATGTCATCTCCCGCGTGCCGGCCTGAGATTTCACTCCCGCCGGAATCGCGCTATTGAGCACTTGCCCGTGCGTGCAAAGATAGTGCTCCGCCATCCAGGCCGTCAGTTCCAGCATGGCCGGCGAAAGCAGCGGCTCCTCATCAACAATCGCCTCAATCTCCTTCAGCGGCCGCGTCCCCACCCGCTTGCTGGCCAGGCCGACGCAGTATCCCACCACAAACCGGTTCCCCCGCCCCAGCGGCACCCGCACCCGCTCTCCCGGCTGCAACTTCCCCCGCATGGCCTCCGGGACCCGGTAATCAAACGGCCCATGCGGCGGCTCATGAAACACCACTGCCGCCGCCAACTGTTCGTCGGCATTATCCAGCTCCCAGGGATCGGGAGCGGAGTCGAACAGGGATTGTTGAGCGGCGTGGGACATTGGCGGACACATTGATTGGTTACTGTACAAATCATTATACACCGCCCGCAGGCCGTCAAGGACACTTGAGACCTCGCAGCTTTCCTTCCTTCCAAAACTCCCGATTCCAATTGCGACATTGCCCCTCAGAGTCGATAATGGCCGTAGCCACACGCGGCCCGTGTGTCGGCTTCCGGTTCAGGCCCGCGTTCGTCCCCAGCATGCAGCAGCGGACATGCGGGCCGCATGTCGCTACGAGGCTTATCCTATGCACACTCGCCGCCACGCCCTTCAGTCCCTTGTCGCCGCCGGAGCGACATTGACCATTGGCTCAAGCCTTCCCCGCCCAGCCCTCGCCGCCAAGAAGGACCCCAAGTGGGAGGCGGCCATTGAGAAGGGACTCAAGTGGGTCGCCAAGACCCAGTCCTCCATCGGCCACTGGACCGCGAACGGAACCTATCCGACCGCGATGAGCGCCCTGGCCGGCACCGCCCTTATTTCCTCCGGCTCGACGACTACGCAGGGGCCGTACGCCAAAAATGTCCGCAAGGTGGTCGACTATCTCACCACGGCCAAGTTCAATAAGAAAACCGGCCTTATCGGCGACCCCATGAATGCCGACAACCGCTACACCTATGGTCACGGTTTTGCCATGTTGTTTCTGTCGCAAGTGCTGGGGGAAGAGGAAGACAAAGATCGCCGTGACGAGCTGGTCGAAGTTCTCACCAAGGCCACCGACTTCAGTTGCAAGGCCCAGGCGGCTACCGGCGGCTGGGGATATGTCAGTGCCAAGGACCAGCCGAACTTCGACGAAGGCTCCACCACCATCACCCAGGTCCAGGGGCTTCGCGGCTGCCGCAATGCCGGCATCGTGGTCCCCGGCGAAGCGATCGACAAAGCCAAGGAATACATCTACGGCTGCAAAAACGCCGACGGCGGCATCTCCTACAGCAGCCGCAACCGCGGCAGCAGCCGCCCCGCGATCACGGCAGCCGCTCTCGCCAGCCTGTACAACGCCGGCGACTACGACAGCAAGCACGTCCCCGAAATGCTCGAGTACTGCAAAAAGAACCTCAAGGACCTCGGCGAAGGCCCCAACGCTTTCGGCCACTGGCACTACACCTATCTCTATTACTCGCAGGTGATGTACCGCCAGGGAGCCAAGGACTGGGAACCCTTCCGCGACAAACTCTACAACCGCATCGTCAGCGAGCAACAAGCCGACGGCACCTGGACCGGCAACTACGGCCCCATCTACGTCGGCAGCTGCAACCTCATCATGCTGCAGCTCGACAAGGGGTTCCTGCCGATCTATCAGCGGTAGAATTTTATCGCCATGCCGCCGCAGTTTTACACCTTTCATCCATCGCCGCCGCTGGCGGCTTACGTGGATCATTTTTTTCTGCTCGAGGACCATCCGGCGGGACAGATTGAAAAGCTCCTTCCAGACGGCGGGCTTGAGTTGATTCTCAACCTGGGGGAGCCTCAGTTTCTGCACGAACTTCAGGATTCCAGCCGCTACCGGACGTTTCGCGAAAGCTGGATTTCGGGGTTGCGGAGCCAGGCCATCTTGATCGGTTCCCCGCCGCGGTCCAATCTGATCGGTGTTCGCTTCAAGATGTTTGGGGCGTACCCGTTTTTGCATGTGCCGCTTCACGAAATTGCCGACCGCGTGGTCGATGCGGATGGCATCTGCGGACCCGAGATCCATCGCTTGCGGGACCGCATCAGTCTAGCGCCCGGTCCCGCGAGGAAGTTCGCTCTCTTCGAGTCGTTCCTCTTGGGCCGACTGCGAAAGCCGGACCGGCACGAAAGGCTGCTGACTCGCGCGGTAGAGACCCTTTCCACCGCCGGTGGCGAGGACAGGATGGAGCAACTCGGGCAGCGCTCCGGCGTCAGCGCCAAACACCTCCGGCGGCTGTTCCACTCGATGGTGGGGCTCTCCCCCAAGGCCCTCCATCGCGTCTGTCGGCTGCAGAAGGTGGTCCAGCGGATTGAGCAACTGGAGTCGCCGAACTGGTCGCGGGTGGCGCAGGAGTGCGGGTTCTTTGATCAGGCCCATTTCATCAAGGAGTTCAAGTCGTTCACAAACCTCACGCCCACCGAATACATGGCCCAGCGCGGTCCATATTTAAATTATCTGTACATGGGCGACTCTTTCGCCCAGGACGCGGCTTAATGTCCGTTTTTTACAATACGGTCCTACTGGCCGGAGCTAGAATCATCCACGCGACAAGACAGGTCGCGTGAAGTCTCCAACACAATGCAACATTAGAAGGTGCAACCATGGCTACCCCGGAAGAAATGGCAGAGACCGTCATCCGAAACCTCAAGGAGAAGACCGGCAAGACGCTCGAAGAATGGCTCAAAGTCGTCAAGTCAAGCAAACTCGCCAAGCACGGCGAAATTGTAAAGCATCTTAAGGACAAATTCGGCATCGGCCACGGCTACGCGAACACCATTGCCCACAAAGCACTGTCCGGCGACTCTCCCGCCGATGGGGACGCCCTCATCGACGCCCAATATGCCGGCCCCAAAGCCGCGCTGCGTCCGATCTATGAAGCGCTCATCAGCCAGCTCAAGAAACTGGGAAAGGACGTCGAAGTCTCGCCGAAGAAGACCTACGTCAGCATGCGCCGCTCGAAGCAATTCGCCCTTATCCAACCATCCACGTCCACCCGCATTGACGTGGGGATCAATCTCAAAGGCACGCCCGCTGACAAGCGCCTGGAAGAATCTGGCAGCTTCAATGCCATGGTCAGCCACCGCGTGCGGTTGGAAACAGCTGCGGATGTGGATGCGGAACTGCTGGCGTGGTTGAAGAAGGCTTATGAAGCAGCGTGAACACGTTACGCGGCAGCCGATAGAACTACCAGCAATTCAGGTTCTTTTCATGCGAATTCTCATTCTGCCTTTCGTACTTGGCACCACGCTTTCGCTGGCCAGGGGCGGGGAGCCGCCAGTCTGGAAACCCGAGGCCGCCGATTTGCTGTTCATGTCCGGGCGTGACGGCAACTCCGAGATCTATTTGCTCCCCGCCGGCCAGCGGGAGTGGAAGAATCTAACCAATCACAAATCGGGCGATAACTGGCCTGGCTGGTCGCCGGATGGAAAGCGGATCGTCTTTCAAAGCAATCGCAGCGGCAACCTGGATATCTGGACCATGTCCGCAGGCGGCTCGGACCAGGTGCAGCTCACGAAGGACTCGCAGCCGGACTATCTTCCGGATTGGTCGCCGGATGGAAAGTCGATTCTGTTCACTTCCTGGCGCATCGAGAAAGGAGAAGAGACCCGTGCGCCGCACATCTATATCATGAATGCTGACGGCTCGAGCCAACGACGGCTGATAGCGGAGACGCTCGATACTTCCGCGGGTGCAACCTGGGCTCCCGATGGCAAGCGAATCGTTTACTCGCGCAAGGCAGGAGAGAAAGGCGCGGACATCTTCGTGGCGAATAGCGACGGAAAGAACGAACTGCGGATCACGAGCGACAAGGACAAAGATCTTTACAACGGTTCCCCGACATTTTCTCCGGACGGAAAATCCATTGCATTTTACTCGGCCAGCCAAACCGCCTCGGCGCTCGAAGTCATGAATGCCGACGGATCCGGCCGGCGAACCATCCTGGCGGACGGCCAAAACTGGTATCCCCGCTGGTCTCCGGATGGCCGCTGGCTCGTTTACACCGCGCAGGTGGGGGAAGGGGACCAGAGCAATATCGACGTCTTCGCCATTTCCTTGGAAGCCGGGAGCAAGCCCATCCTGCTCGCCGGGGGCACCAAACGTGAACAGGAAGCGAACTGGCGTCCTAAGTAGCAGCCGGCCTTTCGATCGCGACTCGACAAGGCACTACACCTATCTCTACCACTCGCATGAGATGTACCACCAGGGAGCCAAGGACTGGGAACCCTTCCGCGACAAGATCTATAACCTCATCATGCTGCAACTCGACAAGGGGTTCCTGCCGATCTATCAGCGGTAGATTGCGACGACTTCCAAACAGGGGCATTCCGCGACCATGTCCTGGAAGCCTGACGCGATTTCCTGCCAAATTTCCCGCGATTCCATGTCGCGCGCACGTTCCTTTTTCGCGATTGGCCGCGAGGCAACCCCTTGGTAGAATTCCATCAGCTCACCCGATTTTGGGATAGCTGATCGAGATTCCGCTGAGCGGGAGGTCTCCTCGATGAAGCCAAAAGCGAGCATGCCGGCCCCCATTGAGGGGACTGTGGCGCCCGAGTTTGATGAGGTGCGTCGGGAATTCGAGCGCAACTTCGTCCATCGCGGTGAGCAGGGGGCTGCCTGTGCCATCTACCATCGCGGCCAGAAGGTCGTCGATCTCTGGGGCGGGGAACGTTGCCGGGTGAATTCCCTTCCCTGGACGGAGCGCACGTTGTCCCTGGTGTTTTCTGTTTCCAAGGGAATGGCGGCAACGGCAATGGCGGTCGCTCATAGCCGCGGCCTGTTTGAGTTAGACCAGCCGGTGGCGCGCTATTGGCCTGAGTTTCGTCAGCAGGGCAAAGGCGACGTCACCGTTCGCCAATTGCTCGCGCATCAGAGCGGGCTGGTCGCGGTCGATCAAGCGCTCGGGGTGACAGAGCTCGCCGATCATCAGGCCCTGGCGGAGATTCTCGCCCGGCAGCAGCCGGCGTGGGTGCCGGGGATGAAACATGGTTATCACGCACTCACCCTTGGTTGGTATCAGAGCGAGCTGATCCGGCGGGTTGATCTCCAGGGCCGCAGTCTGGGGGCATTTTTTCGCGACGAAGTCGCTGCTCCACTGCAAGCCGAATTCTATATCGGTCTCCCCAGCCAAATCGACGAGCAACGGCTGGCGCGAACCGACGGATTCCACCGCTCGGCGCTGTTGTGGCACCTCAACGAACTGCCGCTGGGGATGATCCTCTCGGGGATCTGGCCGTACTCCTTGGTCGCTCGCTCCGTGAATCTGCTCCGCCTCCAGAATCCGGCGGACATCGGCAATCTAGTCTTTCGCGGCTTGGAAATTCCTTCGGCCAATGGAATCGGCGAGGCGCGGGCCATTGCCCGCATCTATGGAAGCTTGGCGACCGGGGGAAGGGAATTGGGGATCACGCCGCGAACCTGGCAAGAGTTGATCGCCCCGCCAACGCCGCCTTCACGGGGATCGTACGACGCGCTCTTGAAGATTGAAACCCAATACAGTTTTGGGTTTTCACGGCCCAGCAAAGCCATGCAGTTTGGCTCTGGACCAGCGGCGTTTGGCAGTCCCGGCGCGGGTGGTTCGTTGGGGATGGCCGATCCTGAGGAGCAACTGGGTTTCGCTTACGTTACCAACAAGATGGGATTTCGACTCTTCGATGACGTTCGCGAAAAGGCGGTTCGGGACGCCTGCTACCGCTGTCTGGAGGCGATCCGCGGCGGACTGCGAGCGGCCTAGTCAGAAGCCACGCGCAATCGCCGTTCATATCGGATCCGCTGGAGCCTGGGGCTGCTCGCTCTGCTTGCGAGTTCGGGCTGCTAAAAAACTTCCCAGCGGTCCCGTCAGCAAGGCCGGCAAAAAAACGAGATTGCAGGTGAGCGAGGCCGTCAGCAGCGCAATGGTCAGGGCCCCGAAACGGAAGGTGGGGATAAACGCGCTCAGTGCGAAGACCGAGAGCCCAATGCCAATGACTCCCCAACTCTGGAGCATCGCCCGCCCGCACCCGGCATAGGCCAAAGCAACGGCTTGCGGCTGATCCAGCCCGCGGGCGATTCCCCTCCGGAACCACAGCAGAAAGTGGATGGCGTCGTCGATCGATACTCCCAGCGCCACGCACGGGGCCATCACCGAACCGATATCGACCACCCAACCCAGCCAGCCCATCAAGCCAAACACAATGGTGATCGGAAAGATGCTGGTCATGAAAATCAGGAGTCCGCTGCTCAAGTTTCGCATCAGCACGAGGATTGACACGACCACCAGCAGGACGTCGGTCCCAAACCCCATGATCAAGCCATCCAGCAGTCCCCGGCGGGCCTTGTAGATGATCGGGACCGCGCCCGTGTAAATCGCTGACACTCCTTGGGCTCCCCGCGCTTGCTCGCGCTCCAGGATTGGCTCGACCTGCGCTCGGAGCTGTTGTTGGAACAGGCCGTAGTCGAGATCCTCACCCGCGGTGACCCGGACGCTAATCCGCCAGACCTCTTCTTGTTCGCTGGAATAGAGGTAGCCGGCCTCGATGAGGCGGATCTGAGTCCGCTGCAATCGCACCTTGGTCAACGTACTACGAACCGAACGGCCACTGGCCCGCATCTTGGGAGTGAAAGTCGCGGCCGACAGACAACCACTGACTCCCGGAGTGCGGGCAATGCTGTCGTGCGTTTCGCGGACGAGTTCCAATCGCTGCAACGCATCTTGCTTGTTCGTGGCATCGAATCGGACGACGACCTCCATCGGCACCATCGCCCCCAGATTCCGTTCCAGCCAATCATAACTCGCAATAATCGGAGTTTTGGGCGCAAACAGCCGCATGATTTGGATGGATGTTTGGGTGCGCGTGAGTCCAGCGATGCTCGCCGCCAGACAGCCCAGGAAGAGTAGGGAAAACCAGCCGCAGTGATCCGTCACGAAAGTAGCCAGACGATGCCAGCCCGGTGTCAATGGTTCGACATCCAGAGCGGTGTCCTCGCTCGGCCGGGCATCCGCTGAAGGTGCCGCCAGTGTCTGAGGCCACACACACAGCAGGGCCGGCAGTACGACCAATTGCATGGCCAGTCCGATGAGGACGCCGATGGCCGAGAACAAGCCGAACAAGCGAATCGGTGCCAAATCGCTGTACCACAGAGAGACCAATCCGACCGCGGTTGTCGCGGTGGCGAGTCCCAGCGGGAGGACCGCGTGGCGGACGGCATCGCCCACGGCGGCACTGGGGCCCACGCGTCGCAGACTCTCCAAGTAGTAATTCGAGAGATGGATTGCCCCCGACATGGCTGCCACATAGACCAAGGGAACCATCGTGACCAGAATCGCATTCAGCGAAACTCCGCACAGCGGCACGACCGCCAGACTCAGGGCGGCACTAAATCCGGCGATCACAAAGACAATCAGCGTGAGCTTGATGACCCGGAAACAGAGCCAGGCGATCACCAGGCCCACCAGCGCTGCAAGTCCCGCCAGACGGACGAGCGACTGGGTGCTGGACTGGTCGATCGCGTCGTTCACCACCGCCGGTCCCCCCAAATGAACGTCGGCGGCAGGGATTCCGAGGTCCGCAGCGGCGCCACGGATTTCGTGGAGCAAGTCGCGCAGCTTCAGTCGAGCCCCGCTGTTCAGCGTGACTACTGCGCAGGTGTGGTTTCCATCAGGCCCGATCATCGTTCCCTGCAGCCGAGAAACTGCCTGGCTGTAGGTCAGACCAGTGCGGTCGGTGGCCAGGGAGTCAATGAGTTCGCGGCCCGTGGTCACGCGGGAGAAGAGGGGAGGATATCCCTGCGACTGGCTGGCCTGCGATCGCTTATTGAGAGTGGCGGACAGTTGGTCCAGTCGGGGATCATCCAGATTGCAGCCGGGCCAGCTCACGACCACGAATTCCTCGCTGCCAAACCGCCCTTTGAACCATTCGTACTGCCCCGTTTCGGCAAAGTGGGCGGGGAGCCAGTCTCGGACGTCGTTGACGTTGCTGCGGACGGCGGCGCGGTCGCCGAAAATCGTTAGCGGCAAGAGAAATGCCAACGCGCACAGCACCCCAATCGCCCAGCGGGGGGGTGACTTCCCAGAGGCAGTCGTTTGCAGGGGTCTGCCCAAGAAATCCTCATCGCTAGTGGCCGCCACGCCTTGATCGCCGAGCCACTCTGCAGCCCCAATCACCGCGCATCCGCCAGGGAGGGACTGGGAGCCGTTGGGTCGGCGAGACTCAAGAACTCGACGACCAGGCGATTGATCAACTTCGGACACTCCAGCTGAGGCGCGTGGCCGCAATTGGGAATCATCACAAATCGGTAATTCGGAATGTTCTCGACCGCTGCTTGCACCGCCTGAGGATTGACAATGCGGTCCTCACGCCCACAAATCACCAGCGTAGGCCGATCGATCCGCGTCAGCTTGTCCAGCACCGAATGGCTCTTGGTGCTGCGCACCGTTTCAAAAAAGGCCTTCCGCCAAGGCTTATGGGCAAACTTCTCAGCATAATAATCGACAATTCGCGGACTGGCGTAACGTCGATCGAAGAACGTGCTCTCGACCAGCCCTTGATAGTTCTTGTGCCGCGCGCCCTCGGTGATCGGCAAGCGTTCTTCCGTGCCGAAACCGGAAGGGCACAGCAAGACGAGCTTGCCAACATTTTCGGGATGGCGGGCCGCATACTCAATGGAAATCTGTCCGCCCAAACTGCTGGCGACCAGGTGATACGGAGGAGACTGCACGAACCGATCCAGGTACTCGGCCAGGCGATTCGTCAGGAATTCGATGTTAATGGGCTTCCGTTCGGCCAGCCGCTCCTGCATGACCGGGCCGCCAAACACCATAACGCCCGGCGTATGCACGTCATAATGCTTCTGCCACGCGTTGCGGTTCGGATACCAGCTCTCACCCTGTTCCGCCAATCCATTGACGAGAATCAAGGGTTGCGCCCGACGATAACCGTCAGGGCCAGTCATTCCAAAAAAGTTGAGAATGTTTTGGAACATGGTGAAACACGAAACACCGAATGATCGCTTCCCGCAGGGGATCGAAGCGCGCGGGTTGACGGAGTTCGCAATTATAGCTCACAAATACCCACTTACAAATGTTTGGATCGTTCTTGGACATAATCCTGGCGTGGGAACGTGGGATTGAACCGGTTGGGCAGAATGTCCGGTGGACTGGCCGCAGTCCTGCGAGTGCCTCCCTGTCCTCCCTGCGACGCCGTTGTCGCTGCTCCGCGATGCTCCACCAGGGCGATTCCGTGTTTCACTCTGCACGGTCTAGAAGCGAGCTTAGCGCCCACGCCCACGCGGGGATTCGCCGCGTGGACGCGGCGGCTAAGCTTGGCACGTTCTTATGCCGCTTGAAACAATGATTCGCGCTGACTGCGCTCGCTCAAGATGCTACAGCTCGAACAGGGGTTTCTGGCGATTGATGGATTAGCGGCAGCCGCGGCGGCGAGTGGGCTGTTCGTCCACGAGAACTGCTGGCAAACCCCTCGGCGGGATGTTACTTTGCAAGGCAGTCCGCTGCCGCATCGCTTACCCGTCGCGTCTGGCCATGAAGGAATCCTCTCCATCGAGTCGGTCAGATTTGCCCGAAGTCACTGTTTCCTTGCCTCCCGCTGAACCGCAAACAACGGCACCCCTGGCGGACACGATCTCGTTTGTACCCGCGGCTACCGACGCACGCCGTCCACAAAAACTGTTCGGCGACTACGAGCTTCTGGAGGAAATTGCCCGTGGTGGCATGGGCGTGGTCTACAAAGCTAGGCAGGCAAAACTCAACCGGCTCGTCGCTCTGAAAATGATTCGTTCGGGCGAATTGGCCGACGAGGAGCAAGTCAAACGGTTCTACGCCGAGGCAGAGGCGGCGGCGAAGCTCGACCACCCGGGCATAGTTCCCGTTTATGAAGTCGGCCAGGCCAACGGCCAGCACTTCTTTTCGATGGCACTTGTTGCAGGCACCAGCCTGAACGAACAGGTGAAGACCGATGGCCCTCTCCCTCCGTTGCGGGCGGCTCGTTTGCTGAAAACGGTGGCGGAGGCCGTCGCGTATGCACACGGCAGGGGAATTATCCATCGCGACATCAAGCCTCAGAACATCCTGCTCGATGAGGTGAGTCAGCCGCGACTCACCGATTTCGGCCTGGCGAAGCAGGTGAAGGGCCAAAGCGACCTGACCAACGCTGGCCAGATCATGGGGACACCCAGCTATATGCCTCCCGAGCAGGCGGGAGGCAAGCTCCATGAAATTGGCCCAGCCGCCGACGTGTATTCCTTGGGGGCGACGCTGTATTTCCTTTTGACGGGTCGCCCACCGTTCCAAACTGCTTCGCCGGCGGAGACCATCCACCAGGTGCTCAATACCGAGCCGGTTGCCTTGCGGAAACTCAACCCGGCCATTCCCCGCGATCTGGAAACGATTTGCCTCAAGTGCTTGCGGAAGGAGACGGCCAAACGATATGCAACCGCGGCGGAACTAGCCACCGACTTAGGGCGGTGGCTGGAGAGCAAACCTATTGTCGCTCGCCCGGTAGGCCCAGCCGAACGGGCCTGGCTGTGGTGCCAGCGGCGGCCAACGCTGGTGTCCATGTCGCTGTTGTTGGCGGTGCTCATTTTGGCCGGCTCTCTCCTGGCCTGGGAGCGGCAGAAGGCAACCCGCGCCGCTGCGATGGTCGAAGCATTATTGGTCGCGCCGCCGCAGGCCATGCCCTACGTCGTCGAAAACCTCACGCAGGTGCAGTGGCACGCCGTACCTATCTTGCGGCAGCGACTCGCGGAGGAATCCCGCGATCCATCTCAGTGCTTACACGTCGCGGTGGCGCTCGCTCATTTCGGCGAAGTGGACGCGCCGTTCCTCGTCTCCAGCATCTACGAGGCCCCGGGCGGAGAATGCGCCAACATCGTCGCGGCCCTGCGCCAGGATAAATCGGCGGCCGTCGCTGAATTGAACGCGCGATTTGCGGCGGCGAAAGAGCCGAGCGACCGGCTCCGCCTTGCGGTCGTGCTCTTGCAACTTGGCGAGGTAGAGCCGTCGCAAAAAATGCTAGCCCTGGCCTCTGACCCCAGCCAGCGGACCTTTTTTATCCATCACCTGCACGAGTGGCGGGGGAGTGTGGCGGATTATGCTCACTCGCTTCAGGAAACCGATGACCCCGACTTTCAGTCCGGACTTTGCCAGGCGCTAGGGCAAATTCCCGTGACCGAACTGACTGCCGATGAGCGGCAAGCCCTGGAGCCGGTTTTGAAAGACCTGGTTTCCAATTCTCCCCACGCCTCCACACATTCGGCGGCCAGTTGGGCCCTGCGGCAGTGGAAGCTGGTCCTACCGAAAACTGCCGCTGTTGACCAGGTGAAGCCGGCGAAGGATTGGTACGTCAATCTGCTGGGGATGACGTTTCTGAAAGTTCCCGCGGGTAGCTTTGAGCGGGCGGCGACGGATGAAAGCGGCAAAAAAACGTTGGTAACTTTGTCGCGGGCTTTCTGGCTGCAGGACTGTGAAGTGACCAGGACGCAATTTGAAACATTTATTGCTGACCCCGATTGCCCCCCGGCGGAAAAGTCGCCAAGTTGGCAAATCACAGAGAAGTTCAGTCCCACCGCCGATCATCCGGCGAATGGTGTCAACTGGTTCGACGCCGTTCTGTTCTGCAACTGGCTCAGTCGCCGGGAAGGGCTCTCCCCCTACTACGAAAAAACGGGAGGGAAAGAGAAAGTCAAGGACTTTCGCTTCCAAATGGTCGAGTGGGACAGCAGGCGGAGCGTTCCCGAGTCACAAGGCTACAGGCTTCCGACCGAGGCGGAATGGGAATACACTTGCCGGGCCAAATCGGCGACCAACTTCTGCTTCGGCGACGAGGAGGCGCTCCTCAGACACTATGCAGTTTATGATACGGACAAGACGCAGCCCGTGGCAAGTCGGCAGCCGAACGGCTGGGGACTGTTCGACATGCACGGCAACGTGTGGGAATGGAATCAAGATAGGTACGACGACGGGGACCTCGGGTCAGTAATGAGCCGTGTGTTGCGTGGCGGGTCGTTCAGCTACAACGCACTGTTCGCGAGGTCGGCCACCCGCTTCTCCCTCGAAGCGTTTGACCGCGGCAACTGTGGTTTCCGTTTGGCGAGGAACCTACCACCTGTCCCTCTTATGCCTTTGCCTCCTACCGCCGAAGGCGGGCAAAAATAAAATCAGGAATCTATACATTCGTACCAAACATTGAATGATGCCCTTTTGTGGTCAGTGCTGACGGGCATTTCGCAATTCGTTGGCCTCACGTACAAAGGCAATTGCCAGTCGAACTGCCCACACGCGTGGTCTCTCCGTCGCATCATGAATTGTGTCGTAACTAGTCGGCCATGAAATACGCCATCATCATCCCCGACGGCTGTGCCGACGAACCCATCGAGGCGCTTGGCGGCAGAACTCCGCTGCAGGCAGCCGATGTTCCGGCCATGGATGAGATTGCCCGGCTGGGAGTTGTCGGCCGGTCGAACAACACTCCGGCCCATTTGCCGGCGGGGTCGGATGTGGCGAATCTGAGTTTGTTCGGCTACGACCCCCATGTGTACTTCACCGGACGTGCTCCGCTGGAGGCGGCGGCGCAGGGAATTAAGCTCGCGCCGGACGACTGGGCTGTCCGCTGTAATCTGGTGAGCGTGATCGGCGGTGTGATGCGAAGCTTCACGGCGGATCATATCACTTCATCGGAAGCTGCCGAGCTCGTGAAGGCGGTGCAATGGCGTTTGGGGGCGGAGAACCTGGAATTCGTCCCCGGAGTCAGCTATCGCAATCTGCTCATCTGCCGCGGGGGCAAAGTCCCGGCCCCTTTCAGCAGCGAGACGAAGACCACGCCGCCGCACGACATCACCGACCAGCCGGTCGCCCCCTATTTGCCCACCGGCCCTGGCAGCGAGTTGCTCAACACACTCATGGGGTTCAGCCGGCCGCTTTTGGCGTCGCATCCGGTCAATTTCGCCCGTCAGGACGCGGGCAAGTTGCCCGCCACGCAGGTCTGGCTGTGGGGCCAAGGGAAAACGCCTTTCCTCACATCCTTTTTGGAGTTGCATGGCAAGCGCGGCAAGATGATCACCGCGGTCGATCTGCTCCGCGGCTTGGCCGCCCTCATCGGCTGGGACCGGATTGAAGTCCCCGGCGCGACCGGCTACACCGACACCGACTACGCCGCCAAGGGGCGCTACGCCATCGCCGCCCTGAAGACGACCGACATCATCTGCGTCCACGTGGAAGCCACGGACGAAGCTTCCCACGAAGGAGATTTTCGCAAAAAGATCGAGGCCCTCGAGCAAATCGATCTGCACATCGTCACCCCGCTCCACGCCGCCCTCAAGTCCCACGGCGATTACCGCATCCTCGTCACCCCCGACCATCCCACCACCTGCCGCAGCAAAACCCACTCCCACGGCCACGTCCCCTTCGCCCTCTGCGGCAGCGGGGTGAAAGCGGCGGGAGCGGCAACGTATGATGAAGTGACGGCTGCCAAATCGGAGCTATGTTTTGACCGGGGTTGGGAGCTGATGCCCCATTTCCTAAATGGCTAGTTTCGGCCACTCTGAATGGTTCGCAATCTGAAATCTGCAATCTCAAATCTGCAATTCCATGCCTCTCATCGTGCAAAAATTCGGCGGCACCTCCGTCGCCAATCCGGAAAAAATCCTCAAGGCGGCCCGGCGGGCGATTCGCGCGCAGCAGGAGGGAAACCAGGTGGTGATGGTGGTCTCCGCGATGGGGCACAGCACCGACGAGCTGATCGACCTGGCCCGGCAGATCACCGACAAGCCGCCGGCCCGCGAGATGGATATGCTGCTCTCCACCGGCGAGCAGGTGAGCGTGGCCCTAGTGGCGATGGCCATCCATTCGCTGGGCCACAAGGCGGTGAGCATGACCGGGGCCCAGATCGGCATCAAGACCGACACCACTCACGGCAAGGCCCGCATCAAGAGTATCGAAACCGCCCGCATGAAAAAGGTTCTCGACGCCGGCAACATCATCCTCGCCGCGGGCTTTCAGGGAATTGACGAGGACTTCAACCTCACCACGCTCGGCCGCGGCGGCAGCGATACCACCGCAGTGGCCCTGGCGGCGGTGCTGCGGGCGGATGCCTGCGAGATCTATACCGACGTGGACGGTGTTTACACCACCGACCCTCGCGTCGTGCCGGAGGCCCGCCGCGTCAGCCGCATCAGCTATGACGAGATGCTGGAGCTGGCGAGCCTGGGGGCCGGCGTGATGCATAGCCGCAGTATTGAGTTCGGCAAGAAGTTCGACGTGCCGATCCACGTTCGGAGCAGCTTTACCGATCAGCCCGGCACGATGATCGTCGCCGAGCCGGAGCGCCCCGATCAGCCGGTCAGTGGAGCAGCGATCACCAAGGACGAGGCCCGCATTAGCGTGCAAGGTGTCCCCGATGTCCCCGGCACCAGCCTGGAAATCTTCAGTCGCATCGCGGCCAAGAATATCTCGGTGGACATGATCGTGCAGAACGTTGGCGAGTCGGGCAAGGCAGATATCTCCTTCACCGTCCCGCAACTCGACTTTGACGCCGCTCTGGAAGCCGTGCAAGAGGCGGCGAAGCTGGTGGGAGCTACCGACGTTTCGTCGGATAGCAACGTGGCCAAGGTTTCCGTCGTCGGCCTGGGGATGGCCCGGCAGACGGGCGTGGCCGAGAAGATGTTCCGGGCGCTCGCCGACGCCGGCATTAACATCCAGATGATCACCACTAGCGAGATCAAAATCAGCGTGCTGGTCGACCGCGACCAATCGCAGCAAGCCCTCCGCATCGTCCATCAGGCTTTTGCGCTGGAAAAAGTGCCCACGACGCCCATCAAGCCTTTGGAGCGACACACCAGTGCCACCGATGCGGCTGCCGTCGCCGAACGGCTGCAGAATATTTCGATGGAAGGGCTGACCATCGACGACATTTCGCTCGATCCGACGCAGGCCCGCGTCAGCATCAGCGGAGTCCCCAATACTCCCGGCATCGCCGCCAAGGTGTTCGAGGAAATCGCCGCTGCCGGCATCTTTGTCGATATGATCGTGCAGAGCCACCCCAGCACGGGTGGCAGCGCGGTCCTCAGTTTCACCGTACCGCAAAAGCAGCTCACGCAGAGTGTGGCGGCGGCCCAGAAAATTGCCAAAGCGTTGCATTGCAAAGCCGTAACCAGCAGTCCCATCATCGCCAAGCTCTCGGTCAGCGGCGTCGGCCTTCGGACCCACACGGGAGTAGCCATCCGCATGTTCAGGGCCCTAGCCGAAGCCGGCATCAACCTCGACCTCATCAACACCAGCGAGGTCCGCGTCAACGTCGTCGTCGACGGCTTGCAAGGGGAAAAAGGAATGAAACAACTCCAGGCGGCATTCGCGGATGTGATGCGATAGTAGTCCGCTCACTCCGTGAGCGGACATTCTTCAAGCTGCCTGCACACGGAGTGTGCAGGCTACGAAAGAGCCAATGCCAGTAACTGTCGCTAACCTCTACGACTATCCCCGCTATTACGACCTCGTTTTCGGCTCGGACTGGAAGGCGGAGTTCGACTTCTTCCGCGCGGCGTTTCAAGAGTTTGTCCCGGGCAAGACCAAGCGGCTCTTCGAGCCTGCCTGCGGCACCGGGCGGCTCGTGTATCGCCTGGCCAAGGCCGGATACAGCGTCTCGGGGCTCGACCTCAATCCTCGCGCTGTCGACTACTGCAACCGGCGGCTGGCCAAACATGACTTACCGCAGACGGCATTCATCGGCGATATGGCGAAGTTCACGCTTACTAAACCGGTGGACGGCGCCTTCAATACCATCAACAGCTTTCGGCATCTGCCTACGGAAGCGACCGCACGCGCCCACCTGCGTTGCATGGCGGCAGCTTTGCGAAAAGGAGGAATCTACGTGCTCGGCCTCCATCTCACGCCGACGGAAGGGGAGCCGCTCACGGAAGAATCGTGGTCGGCCCGCCGCGGCCATCTCTGTATTAACACTCACCTGCAAACGTTTGAAGCTGACCGGCCGGGGCGGATGGAACGCTGCCGGATGACGATGGACGTCTATTCCCCGACCGACCAATTCCAAATCGTGGACGAGCTTCGCTTTCGCACCTACACTCTCCCGCAACTCCGCCGGCTATTGGCCGAAGTTCCCGAACTGGAGCTGATCGAAGTCTTCGACTTCCGCTATTCGCTCGACGAGCCGGCGATCATGGATGCTGCCACGCAGGATGTGGTGCTGATCCTGCGAAGAAAGTAGTCCGCTCACTCCGTGAGCGGACATTCCAGTACACGGCGTGTGCTGGCTACTATAGAAACAACGCCTTCAGGCAAATCTGCGACCAGGTCTCAAACTGCGCCAGGTCGAGATTGAGCTTCTCCACGGGTTGAAAGCCGGCTTCGATGATATCGGGCTCGCGGGGCTTCACGAGCGGTTTTTCGACGTCGAAAATGTGGACGATGCCGAGGTGGACTTTGCCGACCGCGGTCTGATCGTCGTTGATGAGCCCGACCAGGCCGCTGCGATACGGAGTATCAATCTGCACTTCTTCCGCCAGTTCCCGCCGCATTCCTTCCTCATACGGGCTCTTGCAGGCCCGGTCTTCCGACGAAATGTGTCCGCCGATACCGATGCTGCGCATGGCGTGCAACCGGCTTTCTCCCTGCCCCTTGCCGCGCGTGTATTGGAAGACGCAGACGCGGCCGGCGGAATCGCGGTACCGGAACAGAACGTAGGGAATGAGCTGCTTGTAGCTGGGATCAATCTCCATTCTCCCCCGCGGCAAATAGCTTGCATGCTCTGGCTTGAGCAACTCGGTGAGGTATTTTTTGGTGTCGCTGGAGAAGCCCTGAAAATGCCCCAGTTTGTGAAACAGGCTGGTGGGAACGACAAGCACATGTTCCACGGCCACCGAAGAAGCAGTCATGGCGAATCCTGGCGAAAGAGAATTGAAATCGAGGTAACCGAGCGGTCCCTCGCTCCCACCCACAGTATAGCGGCAAGCCGATTTGCGGGGTACGGTGGTGTTTTCCATTCGAGCCATCCGCCACGCATGAACAAGCGCCATCGACTCCACTCAAATCGCCGCGAGACAGCCGTTATCAGCGCGCTGGGACAGGCGCTGCTGAGCCGCGTGGGGTTGTTCGCTCTCGGCGGAGTCGTTTTGCTGGCTCTTGCCGCCGGAATCGCCGCTGATTATTGGTTCGGGCTGCCAGAGGAGGCGACCGCGACTTACGTTGGTCGGCAGTCGTGCATCGAGTGCCATCAGGCGCAGGCCAAGTCTTGGACCGGCTCGCACCACGACCTGGCGATGGACCTGGCGACGAGCGAGACGGTGCTGGCAAGCTTCGACAATCAAGAATTGCCGCATCATGGCGTCAGCAGCCGCATGTTTCAAAAGGATGGCAAGTACTTCGTCCGCACCGACGGCCCGGACGGCAAGTTGGCTGATTTCGAGGTGAAATACGTCTTCGGCGTCACACCCTTACAGCAGTACATGGTCGAATTCGATCGCCCGGCCGACATGCCCGAGAGCGAAATCAGCCGCGTGCAAGTGCTGCGGGAAACATGGGATACGAAGCGGAAGAAGTGGTACTATCAGAACCCGCCCGACGTGCAGGAAAAGTTGGAGCCTGATGACGAGTTGCATTGGACCGGCGTGACGCAGCGGTGGAACGCTTCGTGCGCGGTCTGCCATAGCACGAACTTGCAAAACAACTTCGAAGTCGCCAACCGTCAGTACCACACCACGTTTTCAGAAATCGACGTCAGTTGCGAAGCCTGTCACGGCCCCGGCAGTCTGCATGTGCAACTGGCGAAGAGCCCGTCGCTGTATTGGGACCGCCAGCGGGGCTATGCTCTGGCGAAGCTCAAGGGGGAGAGCAATCTGGCGGAGATCGAAGCCTGCGCTCCCTGCCACAGCGTCCGCAGCCCAATTCACGGCGGCCATGTTGCTGGGGAGCGGCTGCATGACTTTTATGCCACGGAGCTGCTGCGGGATCAGGTTTACCATCCGGACGGCCAGATTCTGGGAGAGGATTACGAGTACGGCTCGTTCACGCAGAGCAAGATGTTTCACAAGAACGTACGGTGCAGCGACTGCCACAACCCACACTCGCTCCAGCTCAAACACGAAGGGAACCAGCTTTGCACGAGTTGCCACCTCGCCCATCCTGCGGGGAAGTACGACAGCCCTTCGCATCACAACCACAAGGTTGGCTCGAAGGGGGCACTGTGCGTGGAATGCCACATGCCGGCGACAACCTACATGGACGTCGACCCGCGGCGGGACCACAGCCTGCGGATTCCGCGCCCCGACCTCAGCATCCAGCTGGGCACCCCCAACGCCTGCGTGGCTTGCCACATCGCCGACAGCAAACTGCCCACCGAGCAGAAGCCGAAATCACCGTCCCCCAATCGGCCCGCGGAATACGCCGATTGGTTGCGGGAAGCCAAGGAAAACAAGACCGTCGTCGCAGCCGAGCTCGATCGCCTCAACCGCTGGGCCGATGCCGCCGCCGAAAAGTGGTACGGCGCGAAGCGCAAGAAAGAGCCCCACTTTGCCCAGACGCTGCTGGCCGCGCGAACCATGCGCCCCGACGCGGAGAAGAGGCTTGTCAAACTCCTTGCCAATCGCCAAGAGCCGGCCATCGCCCGCGCGACGGCGGCCATGGAGCTGGCGGCCTACGTTGACCCGCAGCCGGGCTATTCTGTCACCACGATTCGCGCGCTTCAGGAAGCCCTTCAGGACAAGAATCCCGAAGTGCGAGCCGCGGCAATCGACAGTCTGCAGAATGCGCCCGAGGACGAAGTGCAGCGGCTGCTCATTCCGCTGCTGGGGGATCCTGTGCGTGTCGTGCGGTATCGAGCCGCCCAGGCGCTCTCGCTCTTTCCCAGTAACCAGCTCCAGTCGAAGGACTTTCACGAGCTGCGAACGATTCTGCTGGAAATCGAAGCGGAAACCATCAGCGACGACCGGGCGGGGCTGCACCTGATGAGAGGTTCCCTGGCCGAGCGGCAAGGACGGCTCGACCGAGCCGGCGAGGAGTATGAACTGGCCATTGAACTGGAGCCGACCATCAGCGGGGCGCGCAGCAATCTCGCGGTCCTTCTCGATGAGTTGAAGCAACCCGAAGAAGCGGCTCGGCTGCGGCGGGAAGAGCTGGATTTGCTGGAGCGCGATGTCCGCCGGCTGCCAGAAATCGCCGAGCTGCAGCGCCGCGTCGGGCTGCTCCGGCATTTGCACGGCTGGCACAAAGAAGCAGAATCGGCCTTGCTCCGAGCCACGCTGCTCGAACCGCGAAATCCGGGGATGCTGGAGTATCTGGCCATTTACTACAGCGATACGGGCCGGCCCGACGAAGCACTGCCGCTAGTGGAACGGCTGCTGAAGCTCCGGCCCAAGCATCCGCGATACGAAACGCTGCGGAAACAGCTTCTCAAAAACTAAGCGCCCGCGTCCACGCGGGGATAACGCGCGGACCACCTCAAACCACCGCGTGGACGCGGCGGCTAAGCTCGCTTAAACTGAGTTTTTGACCCCTGGAACGCCTCTCATGTCCGTTGCCGAACCACTCGATTCCAAATCTACGGACGACTTACCCAGCCGCTCGCTGCCGCCGGTGGAAGCTCCCACCGGCAGTTTCATCTTGCAGCTCTTTTTGATCCCGCTCGTCATTGTGACGATGGTGGTGCTGCTGTGGCTGATGTTTTCCTGGCTGGCCCAGATGGGACGGGACAACCCGCAAGCGATTGTCCAGCAGCTCAGCAGGTTCGACGAAAGCAGTTGGCAGCGGGCGTACGAACTGGCCGAACTGCTCCGCAGCCCGGATCCCAAGTACGACGAACTCCGCCGCGACCCCAAGGTTTGTGGTGAGCTGGTCAAGCTGCTGGAGAGAGACCTGAATTTCAGGGTCGACGAAGACGATCCGAAAAGAAAGAAACGACTCGAGGAAACCCAGCTCAAGCGGCGCATGTTTCTCTGCCGGGCCATCGGCTCGTTCCACACGCCCGAGGGCGTGCCGGTCCTGCTCCGGTGCATCCAGGAGCCCGGTCCGAATGGGGCGGACGTGCAATTGAGCGCCCTCGAGGGAATTGCCACACTTGCCAAAAATGTGGGGCCCGAGAAGCTCCGCGAAGAACCCGATTTGCTTCCGACGGTCATGGCTGCCTCGCGACAATCGGATGAGGAGACATCGATCTCGGTCGCAACAGACGGCGAGACTTTTTTTCGCCCGGGAGGAGAAGTCCGGGCCGTTGCCGCCTATGCCCTCGGCGTTCTGGCCGGTAAAGAAGAAAGGGAGCGGCTGGCGACGATGCTGAAGGTCGAGACTTATCCCAACGCCCGCTACAACGCCGCCACCGGCCTAGCTCGCGCAGGCGATGTCCGCTGTGTTCCCATTCTCAAGGAAATGTTGCAGCCGGATAACGACGCAGCCGCAAAGGATGAGCGGGGGAAGCGCGACCAGGAAAACAAGCGGGTCATCGTCCTGCGCAATGGCATTCAGACCACGGTGGTTTTGGCTCAGAAAAACCCGACTGCCGATTTGTCGGCTCTCAAGGCAGCTTTGCAAACCATCGTTGATTCCGACCTCGCCGCCATCAAGACCGACCGCAGCAAGCTGAAGAATGCGGCAAAGGAAGCGCTGCGGGTGCTCGACAAGCGAAATTAGCTGGGTGGCATGCCCACCGCTTTGCGTGGACGTGAACCCTGGGCTCCGTTCACGCCGGCTTGGAAAGCTCTTTCACCAGCTCGTCGTGAATCGACCGTTCGATCTGACCGCGAAAGAATGCTGCCGCCAGGGGAAGCTTGCCGTTGACGACCACGCCGGTATCCCCCACCTCCATCGTTCCATGAATTGCCATTCCAAGGACGGTGAAGCCAAAGTGCAGTGTATTACCTTGCCACTCGCCGCGGGCATCGGAGAGTTTGTCCCCGTAGTCCCGGCGGACATCTTCCAGAAACGTCTTCAGCCGCTCCGTGGCGGCAGTAGTTCCGAGCTTGTGGGCAACCGAGGTGGCAAAGCCGGGCATGCAGACTCCGAGGACGAGGGACTTTGTCGACCAACCAACGCTCATTCTAGGGGCGTCCATCCGTATTGCGAAATGGACTCAGTCACTTTTCCTTCCAGCTCCTTTTTCCCTCGCGTAATCTCGACCGCCACATCCACGGCCAGGAGTGGCACGCCGGCCAACTGCTGACGTGAGATTTTCACCAGGTCTTTGCGAGTGCAGAGGACGACAGTGATTTCTCCTTGCTTATTGGCGGTGGCCAGCCAGGCTTCCAGCTCCTGCAACCGCTTGGGAGCATAATCGCAGTGATCCGGAAATTCCCGCATCGCGGCAAGGTGGACGTCGCACTGGGCCAGTGTGTGGCGAAAGCCTGCCGGGTTGCCGATGCCGCAGAACGCGGCGACCCTTTGCCCGCGAATCGCGCTCCGATCCGTCTTTGCTCCCGCAGAGTCAATGAGTCCTCGCGGCTGATGGGCGAGCTCGATCCAAAGCGCGGCCGGCGCGAGTTGCTCCACTTGCTGGCGAATTTCGTCCCGGCGAGACTGGCTCACCGCATCGGACCGCGAGAGGCCGATCACCTGGGCCCGTTTCAAGTTCTCCATCGGCTCGCGCAGCAGGCCTCGCGGCAGAAGGTGCCCGTAGCCGAAGGGTTCCAGGGCGTCGAGCAGCACGATGTCGAGATCCCGGGCAATCCGCCGGTGCTGAAAGGCGTCGTCCAGCAGCAGCACCTGGCGAGGATTTTTCCCAAAGGCTTCTCGCGCGGAAGCCACGCGGTCGGCATTCTGCAAATGGGGAACATCCGGCAACTGGGCCGCCAGCTCCAGAGCCTCGTCATTCGGGCCGCCGCGACTCCCATACCCGCGGCTGATGAGTGTGACCTGCTGATCTTGTTCTCTCAGCCATCGCGCCAGCCAGCAGACGAGGGGTGTTTTGCCCGTGCCGCCGACTGTCAGATTCCCCACGCTGATGACCGGCGCGTCGACTCGCACGGCAGCCGCATGGCCATTGTCAAACCGCAAGTTCTTCCGCCGTACCGCCCAGCCATAGACTGGCTCCGCGGCCGCCAGCACCAGCCGGGCGCACGGCGCCACCAGGCCGCGGCGGCTGCCGGAAAGGATGTCGCGGAAGTGGGCGGGGAGGGACACGCCGGAAATGTAGCAGCTTTGGCCTGGTTGGCGAATAGAAAAGAGCGAGAACGGACCAGGACGAGGGGTTGATTTCCCCCCCGGCAATTCGCCACGATAAAGGCCGTCAGTCACCTCTCAGGAGATTCGCTATGCAGCCCGACATCTTCGGCGACATCCTTCGAAACCTGCTGCCGACCATTCCGTCCATCCTCGCTTACTCCGTGGGAATCATCCTTGCTTTGGTATGGATGAGGAAAGCCCCAACAGCGGCAGTCATTGTCGTCATTTCGTTAATAGGTTTTGGATTGCTTTCCCTCTCGCAGCCATTCGTATTCGGATTCGTTGGCCGCATGGAAGATAGAGTCAAATGGTTTCCGATAGTCAGCCTGCTGTTCAGGCTTGCTTATCTAGTAGTAACCGCTGGCTTGGTCTGTGCCGTCTTTTGCGACCGGGGAGCGCCTCTGGGAGACGCCAATCCGTATGCCCAGCAATTCGGCAACATGCCCCCTCCGAACAACCCCCCCTTTCCTGCTCCCAAGCCGTTCCTACCGCAATAATGTGAACGGGGCCTCCTCAGAAAATCCATGAAATGCTTACGCGTTGCCACCTGCCAGTTCTCGGTCGAGCCGAGCATTGCGCACAATCTCAAATGGGTGTTGTCACAGATTGACGAGGCCGCTGCTGCCGGCGCGGACGTAGCCCACTTTTCCGAGTGTGCCCTCTCCGGCTATGCGGGGGTGGACATCCCGAACATCGCCGCGCTCGACTTTGACGAGCTTCGGGACGCGACGGAGGAAATCCTGGCGGCGGCAAAGAAGCGGAAACTTTGGGTGCTGCTCGGCTCGACCCACTTTCTCGATACGAAGACCAAGCCGCATAACAGTGTCTATGTCGTCAACACCCGCGGTGAAATAGTGGAGCGCTACGACAAGCGGTTCTGCACCGGCAAAGGGGGCAAGAGCCCGACGCTCGATCTTTGCCATTACACGCCGGGAGACCGCCACGTCACGTTCCAGATCAAGGGCATCACTTGCGGCCTCGGCATCTGTTACGACTATCGCTTCCCCGAGCTGTTCCGCGGCCTGAAGCGGCTAGGGGTGCAGGCCCTGTTTCAGTCGTTCCACAACGCCCGGACCAGCGTGGTGGCTGACCCCAAATACAACATCTGGCGGACCATCGTGCCGGCCACCATGCAATGCCGGGCGGCTGAAAACCATTTCTGGGTTAGCGCCAACAACAGTACCACTCGCCCCAGCAAATGGCCCAGCTTCGCCGTCGCCCCCGACGGCCGCATCACTGGCCGCCTCAAGCTCCACCGCCCCGGCGTCCTGATCACCGACATGAATTCTGACAAGGAGTACTTCGACGCCCCCGGCCTCTGGCGCGAGCGGGCCATGAATCAGCAGCTCCACAGCGGCGAACTGCTGCCGCATCCGAGGACGAAGGATGTGAAGAGTCTGTAGTTTGAATGAACCAGAGGTTTGGAACAGAAGGTAACAAAGGAAACGAAGAAATGCAGGGGCCATCGCTTTTCTTCTTCGATTCCTTTGTTCCCTTCTGTTCAATCTGATCTGAACCATGTAGGCGGCATTCACTTTTGGGAATCAATTATGAACAACAGCAACCTCCTCACTGTCAACGCCGCCGAAATGCCCTGGGAAGAGCGGTTCAACGAGCGAATTGGCAAGGCCCTTTTTCGCAAGAATCTCTACACCGACCAGGAAACCGGCATGGAAATCCGCCTGGTCCGCTATCCAGCCGGCATCATCAATCCGGCTCATACGCACCCCTGCGGCCACGGCATGTACGTTCTGGAAGGAACTCTCGTCACCCACGCCGGCTCGTTTCCGCCCGGTTCGTTCGTCTGGTTTCCTGAGGGAGAGACGATGGAGCACGGGGCGAGTGCCGACGGCGATGTGGTCGTGGTGTTCATCACCAACAAGCCGTTCAGGATTGACTATGTGGACGCGAAATAGAGCCGGGGTCGGGAGTCTTTGGCGTCCTCGATTTTCCATCTGGTACAATCATCGACGCCAAAGACTCCCGACCCCCTTACGTGGATACGCTAATGAAGTCAGCCACCTGCTGTTTGGCCCTGATGCTAGTTGCGATATTCAGCGCAAGAGTGTCCGCCGCTGACGGACCGTCCCCTTTCGTTCGTCTCGCCTCCGGCGTCAGCGGCCACGTGCATCCGGCGGCTTGCGTAACGAAAAAAGGGACGGTGCTCGTCATCTTCGGCCAACAGGAGTACATCGACCTCCGCATCACCCGCTCCACCGACGTCGGCAAATCATGGAGCGAGCCGGCGAAATACGGCCCGACTCAGAAAGTCAACATTTACCCCGGCTCCTTGACGACTCTCGCGGATGGCCGCATCTTGCATGTCTGGAACGTCTGGTATGCGGACAAGGAAGCTAAGGGGGGCAAGACTCGCTTTGCCCAGTTCTCCCTGAGCGAGGACGACGGCGTGACGTGGGGAGAGCCCAAGAGCCTGGCCAAACCCAAAGCGCCCGAGCCCCACAGTGTGAATCGGCACCCGATTGTCGAACTGGCCCGCGACCAGTGGCTTTTTCCGCTCATGGACCGCACGATTGTCTACGATGCCAAAACGGGCGAAGAAAAGCCCTTCGGCGACGGCCGCAATCACGGCCTGGTCCCCATCGTGAAAACCGCGAAGGGAACCCTCATCAGCGGACTGGGACTCCGTTCCACGGATAGCGGCAAAACTTGGGACACCGTCTCCCCTTTTCCCAAAATCAACACTGACGGCTGGCGGTATGACTTGATGGCCGCGGATAACGGCTGTCTGGTCGCCGGCGAGGTGATTGGTCCAGGGGTCGGCGGCGACAAGTGGCGGTTTGTCGTCTCGCGGGACGACGGCAAAACCTGGGACTTCGAAACGGCCAAGGACTTCTACAACCCCGGCCGTCCTATCGGAGGCCGAGCCTGCCCCAAGACGGTGCAACTCGACCAGGAGACTCTCGGCACTGTCTTCTACGATGTCGATGAAAAGCAGACCGGCGGTTCCGGCGTTTTCTTCCTGCGGACGCCCCTGAAAAGGCTGTAAACCCAGGGCCCGTGAAAACCAGGCCGGCTGAAGCGGGGTATGACCCCTGGGCTGTTTCTGCCGTTTCACTGGAGGAATGTCTCATGCGCTATCTGACCATTGCTCTCGTGCTATTCGTTGTGGGGCAAGCATACGCTGCGCCTGAGGCTCGGCCGCTGGCCGAAAAATATCTGCTTACCGGCGAGCTCGTGAAGGGTCAGCAGGAGCTGGAACGGGCGCTGGCCGTAGCGCCGAAGGACGACCAGATTCGGTTCGGCCTGGGGGTTCTGCAATTCGTCCGCGGCGTCGAACGCCTGGCGCAGTCGTTCCACGAATATGGCCTGAAATCGGAACACCAGAATGCACCCTTCCTGCGGCTGCCCGTTCCGCACAATCCCGAGCCAGCCGTCGTCCGGTACGAAGATGTGCGGCGGATTCTGGATGACTTTCGCCGCGACCTGATGGATGCCGAAGAGGTCCTGGCTGGCGTGACCGACGACCGGGTCTCCCTGCCGCTCCATCTGGCGGAAGTGCATCTGGACCTGGATGGCGATGGCAAGGCGAGCGACCGTTTTCTGGACATCCTGACCAAAATGATGCGGCAGAACTTCGACTTCCTCAAGGACAACCCGTCATTCCTCGTCCGCTTCGACCGCGGGGACGTCGCCTGGCTGCGGGCCTATTGCCACCTGCTCTCGGGCATGCTCGACATTTTCCTCGCCTTCGATACCAAAGCCGAATTCGAGCTCTGGGGAGACACCGGCTTCGCCAAGCCGAAGGTTGTGTTCGTCGGCACCGAAGAGGAGCGGATGAAAAAATCGCTGGAGGCCAACCGCATTCCTCGCATCATCGAGCCCGTCCGCCTGTCGCGGTTTCGCACGCATCTGATCAAGGTTGCGGAGCTCAACCGCGAGACCTGGCGGCACATCCGCACGGAAACGGACAACGATTACGAATGGCTCCCCAATCCCAAGCAAAAAAGCGTGCTGCGGATGCCCGTCCGCGACGAGATGATCGATGCCTGGCTGGCCGCGGTGGGGGAACTGGAAGCCCTGCTGGACGGCAAGAAGCTGATGTTCACCGTGGGAACCTTCGGCAAGGTCGAAATGGGAGTGGGAATCAACATAAAAAAGTTGCTCGAGGATCCACCGGCGGATTTTGACCTGAACAAGATCATTGAGCGCGGTCCCGACGAAAAGTACTTGGAAAAAGGAGAGTTTATCGACATCTTCGTACTCTTTCGAGCGTTTCAGATGTTTGATAACCCCTCGGCGATGGGCTACATGGCCTGGTTCAACTGACCAACCTGGCTACGACCACTCTGCCGAGTACTCGCCGTGCAGCTCCGCTCCCAAGGGCTTGTAGCGAAGCGTCAATCGCCCTTTGCCCAGCGTGGCCAGCAAATATCCGGCGCGGAGCTCCTCGACAAAGAATCCTTTGGCCGAGCCCGACTTGATGTGCTCCTGGAGTTTTCGATCCTGGTTGTAACAAACGGATGGGCAAAGGATTTCCAGCAGATTCCCGTGGTCGCGCCAGCCTCGAATCCCATTGTGGAAGTGGCCATGTAAACAGGCCAGCAGATGACCGGCGTGCCGTTTCGCCAGTTCGTAAAACGCCGTCTGTCCATCGGCCGGCTGGACGAACCAGCCCCGGTCGGGATGAGCGTTGGCGTGGACCGGAACGTGGCAACAAACGATGATTCGCAAATCCTTGGCGGCTGCTTCGCCGCACTGTTTGTCGAGCCAGGCAATCTGCTCTGGGGTGATGAAGCCGTCGTGCGAATCGCGATGGGCGTTCCCCAAGAGCAGAAATCGCACGCCCCCGTGGTCGAACGCCGAATCGATGGGAGTGCGGACATGCTTCTCGAACAACTCGTGCGGATCGTGGTTCCCCGGAATCTCGTAAATCGGCTTCTTCAGTCGCTTGCGCGCCGCTGCATAGATCGGATACTGCGGCTCGCGGCCACCATCCACTACGTCACCCAGATGCAAAACGAACTTCCCCTTGGCCTCGTTTAATTCCGTGATCGCTCCGCCCCACTGCCGCTCGGCCGAGATGTTGTCGTTTCGCCCCAGATGCGTATCGCTGACGATCTCGAACGAGAATTCCTCAATTCCCTCCGCGGCCGGCAATCGCCAGGTGCCCAGTCCCGCGAAACATCCGGCAGCGCCGGCCAGCAAAGATCGTCGGCTGATCGTCACGGCATGACTCCACAAGGGGCGAGTTTCCAGAAGATACTCAGCATATCGACGCGTGAGGGGAGCAGCCAAGGGCGTTCGCCAATCCCCTACAATGGAACCGAGCCTATCTCCCTCAGCCCTATGACCAATATGTTCCGCCTCCTGGCAACTCTCTTTCTGCTTGTTCCCACCATCCCCTCTCTCGCCATGGAACCAACGCCAGCCCAGAAGCTCGTTTCCCAGCCGGGGCCGCTGGTGATTGCCCACCGGGGGGACAGCGTGCACGCGCCGGAAAACACGCTGCCGGCGTTTGCGTCGGCCGTGAAGCTCAAGGCGGACCTGGTGGAGCTCGACTACTACCACTGCAAGGAAGGTGTCCCCGTCGTCATTCACGACAACTTTCTGGACCGGACCACCGATGCCGAGGCGATTTTTGGCAAAGCCAAGATGCTGGTGGAAGAATCTCCACTGGCCGACCTGCAAAAGCTCGACGCCGGCTCCTGGTTTGACCCGAAGTTCAAAGGGACCAGGCTCCCCACGCTCGCCGAGTCCCTCACCTGCATCCAGGCCGGCTCCGTCACGCTCATCGAACGGAAAAAAGGGGATGCGGCAACCTGCATCAAGCTCCTCCGCGAGCTGAAGCTCACGGGCCGCGTCGTGGTCCAGTCCTTCGATTGGAAATACGTCCGCGACTGCCACGACCTGGAACCGACGCTCGTCCTGGCCGCGCTCGGCAGCGGCAAAGACCCCCTCAGCGAAGCCCGCCTCGCTGCCGCCGCGGAAACCGGCGCTTCCATCGTCGCCTGGGACCACAACAAACTCACCAAGGACCAGATCGACGCCATCCACGCCCGTGGCCTCAAAGCCTGGTGCTACACCCTCGACGACTCCGCCCGCGGCAAAGATCTGGCCGCGGCAGGCATCGACGGCATCATCACCAACGCACCGGGCAGAATGCTCAAGGCCGTGCGCGGAAAGTAGGTGGCCCAATTGCCGCAACTCGTGACCTGCTAATGACTTCGATGCGCAATCGTGAGCCACGACGGAGGCCGTGATTCATGGTTTTCGTTACTTGTTCTTAAAAAAGTTACGTCGACTTATATTTCCGTAACTTAAGTGAGAAAATGGACTTACGAATGATTCATTCGTCGCAAGTCTCTGAATCAGGCTCCAAAACGGGCTTTTGTGATTCAGGCATGCGTCCTAAGTCCCGGATTAGAAACGCTTTAAGGCGTGAATCCACCGCGCGGTGAATCATCCCCGCGCACGATTCCTCCGCGAGCAAAAACTCTACAACCCAATTGTCAAACAGCTCCCGGGCCTTCCCCTCTCCCCTTGGGAGAGGGCCAGGGCGAGGGTCATGCTCCCCCAATTCCCAGCAATCCCTTCTCGCGCAGACCCTGGGCACCGGATATTCCATTCGTACGCAACTTCTATTGTAACAGTCAAGACAGGCACACAAATATTTTCTAAGATTCTTAAAGAGCCGGAGTCGGGGAACTTGGGGGTATTAAATGCCAGCGAATGCGTGTTACCAAGGGTACGCTCGCAAAGCCTCGCAATCCTGGGTTCCTGTTCTCCTGCCTTCCTCTTGATACACGTCCCTACGCGATTCATACTCCACGGAATCTTGAAAAATATCGGCCGGCGGTGGTATGTCTCAACTCATTCCCATAATCGCATTAGTCACTGGACTCCTTACAGGGGGTGCGGTCGTTTGGTGGTTCTGCCGACATCGAGCTCTGGAAGCTGCAAACCGCGTACGCACGGAGATAGAAACGGAAGGGGCTGTACTCACAGAACGACTGAACGCGCAGTCGCAAAACCTCAGCGATGCACGAGTAAGCCTGAAGTCCTTAACCGAAAAGCTAGAAAGTTGCTCGAATGAGAATCAGCAATTGGCGAGTCAAAACGCGGCGCTTACCGTGGCTGTCCAAGAGAGACTGGCCGATAATTCACGCGCGGAAGAAGAACTCGGAGACCTAAAAGCAGACCTCGTGGAAATGCGTGCGCAGTTTGGCGATAGTCAAACAAGCGTTACGCGTCTCACAACGACGCTCGACGCCGAGCGCACCGAGACTGCGAAAGGGCTGGCGCTGATTGAGCATGCCAAGCAGAACTTGGCTGACGCCTTTAAGGCGCTCGCGTCGGAAGCACTTCAGACCAACAACCAGTCCTTCCTCGGATTGGCAAAGGCCGCGCTTGAAACACATCAAACAGAGGCAAAAGGAGATCTTGACAAGCGACAGGTGGCGATTGATCAACTGGTCAAGCCGCTGCATGAGTCCTTAAAGAACGTCGATGCCAAAATCGCTGAGCTCGAAAAATCGCGAGCCGAGGCTTACGGCTCCCTGACTCAACAGGTCTTATCCCTCATTTCCACGGAAGAGAAACTGCGCAGTGAAACGTCGAACCTGGTCAAGGCCCTTCGCGCGCCACATGTTCGCGGACGGTGGGGCGAACTGCAATTGCGCCGAGTGGTAGAGATGGCTGGAATGATCGACCATTGCGATTTTTACGAACAGGAAAGTGTGAATACGGACGAGGGTCGCGTTCGTCCCGATTTACGTGTGCAGCTCCCAGGAAACGCCAATATTGTTGTTGACTCCAAAGTTCCGCTTGTCGCATTCATTGAAGCCATGGAGGCCGTTGATGACGAGGCACGCACTTCGAAACTTAAGGATCATGCTCGACATGTCGCTGACCGCATTTCGGAACTAGGAAGAAAGGCGTATTGGGAGCAGTTCCTACCTTCGCCAGAATTCGTCGTCCTTTTCCTTCCAGGCGAGCACTTCTACACAGCCGCTCTCGAATACCAACCGGACCTGATCGAGCGCGGGGTAGAGCAGAAGGTAATCGTGGCTACGCCGATGACCTTGATCTCCTTGCTGCGGGCGGTCGCCATAGGATGGCGACATCAGCGTTTGGCGGCGAATGCGGAGGAAGTGAGCAAGCTCGGCAGGGAACTCTACGAGCGAATTGTCAAGTTGAGCGAGCACTTCGTGGGCCTGGGGAAAAATATCCGTCAAACAGTAGAAGCATACAACCGAACTACAGCGACTCTTGAATCTCGAGTACTTGTGTCCGCGCGTCGGTTTCGCGATCTCGGCGCGGCCGGCGGAGATGAGATTGAGACGCTAAGTTCAATGGAAGCGTTGCCAAGGACCATTCAAGCAACCGAGTTCGTTGCGCTTTTTCCGGCCGATGAAACCGCGGAGTGCTCAAAGCTCCCACTCATATCGTCTGATGCGTGTGGTCTCGACATGCCGTCAGCGGCTGCAGAAATGAGCGCCGAAGGCGATATGCCAATCGAATAGGGAAATCGAGGTCAGACTTTCTTGCCCAGTTTTATGATGCCTAACCCCGTTCTCACTGCTCGCACTGACCCTGCCCCCTACTTCTTCCCCTCCACCTTCTTCATGCTGATCTTGTCGAATGAGGCGGTGCCGGTGCCGCCGAAGAGGCCGATGCGGAAGATGCCTTCGCGGGCGGAGAGGGGGATGTCGAACGTTTTGGCTTCTTCGTGCCAGTCGCTGGTCCCTAGGAAGGGGCCCATCACTTGCATCCCCAGGTCTCGCCGCTGGTCGTCGTAGAGCGTGAACATGATGTAGCACATCTCGTTCTCTTCTTGACCCCGGGCGGAATTCTGGGTCATCACCTGGGCGGAAACCTTGAGCTGTTTCACCTTGCGGCCGTCGATGCCAAAACCTTGCAGCAGGTGGGCCGAGACGCCGGGCTCCGAGTTGGTGAAGCTGACGTAGTGCTCGCCGTCGGGCGACTTGCCGTCGGTTTCCCACTTGACGTGCTTTTCGTAATACCAGCCGGGCTGGGCCCCGCTGGGAAAGGCCTCTTCCTCGAAGCTGCCGTTGGCCAGCGTGGGATTTTCTGGATCGGGCTTGACCTTGCGAATCTCCTCCGCCTTGCCGGTCATGGGAACAAAGAGCGTGGGGAGCAACTTTTCGGACTCGAGCTTGCCGTCCTTCTTGCGGAGGAGTACCAGTGTTTGCTCATATCGCTGGCCGACGGGAACGACCATCAGCCCCCCTTCCTTGAGCTGCTCGACGAGCGGCTCGGGAACTTTTTCCGGCGAGCAGGTGACGATGATCTTGTCGAACGGGGCGTGCTCTTTCCAGCCGAGGTAGCCGTCGCCGACCTTGGTTGTGACGTTGTCGTAACCGAGCCGCTTGAGAACTTTGGCGGCGTTTTTGCCCAGCGTCTCCACGATTTCGATGCTGTAAACTTCCTTGACGAGCGGGCTGAGGACGGCCGCCTGATAGCCGCTGCCGGTGCCGATTTCCAGGACGATGTCGGTGGGCTTGGGGTCGAGCGACTGCGTCATGTAGGAGACGATGAAGGGGGAGGAGATTGTCTGCTTGTCGCCGATAGGGATGGCTTTATCGAGGTAGGCGTCGCGGCGGTACCGGATTTCCACGAATTCGTGGCGGGGAGTGGCGAGCATCGCCTTGATGACCCGCTCGTCCTTGACCCCCGAGCCGACGACCACTTCTTCGACCATCTTTTTGCGGGCTTGCTCAAACTGAACTTTGGTTTGGGCGACGGCCTCGGGCAAGAAGGCAGCGCTCCCGACGAAAATTCCTGTAAGGGTGACTGCAATAGCCCAACAGAACGTGCGTACCATAGAGTGTCTCCACCAAAACGGGCCTTCCCCTGCTGTCAGCCCCCGAGCGAGTCCTTAGATTATAACGCGCAGCAGCGGTAGCAAGGCAAATCTCCAGCACGAAGGAAAAGTCAGGCCGCGGACATGACCACAAATCACAGCGGCGTTTTGGTGAAGGGAGAGCTGAGCGTCTGGTACGCGGTCGGCGTGGCGGCGGGAGTGCTGGCAGTCATTGTCGGCACAGTCTTGCTGGTGCTGCAATTGCCGGCTGGATGGTTTGTAGTGGCGGCCGGAGTGGTGCTCGCGCTCTCCGTCGGCAGCACGGCGCTGGCGCTGTGGCAGCGGCGGATGTGGGTCGAGGATTTGGGAAGCGGCCTGGTGGTGCGAGATCGCCAGGGATCGCGGCAACATTCCGACGAGCAGGTCGTTGGCCTGGCCTTGGAGACCAAAAAACAGCATAGCCAAGGGGACATCAAAGGAATCACGCGAGTCTTCAAAGTCTGGCTCGATGGCACGCCGACGCCGGTCGTAATGACGAACTCCATCCGCACGGGCTATCCCGATCCGCTGGCGAATTTGATCGACCGGCTAGTGGGGACGCTGGCGGAGCGAATGAGCGATGACATTAATCGTGGCGGGAACACGGGGGGCGACGGCTGGCGTCTGGACAAGAGTCACTTGCTGCTGGGAACTTCGCAAGAACAGGCTGTTCCACTGGCGGAGCTTGTGGCTGTCGAAGTTTACGAACAGAAGATGTGTGTCTGGCGGCAAGGCCAGGACGCAGCCATTTTTAAAGCGCCACTCGGTTCGCGCAATGCCCATCTGCTGCCGCTGCTTCTGGTGCCGCGAATACCCCGCGCGGACGAGCGGCGAGAAGCGCCTTCGACGATCGGCCTGGGGCGAATTCTGTTCGAGCGGAAGCCGCAGGCGGTTGGCATTGGGCTGTGCGTGATGTTTAGCATCGTGGCGTTCGTCGCCGGCTTCATTCTGCTCGGGGTGAACTGGCCCCAGGTGGAAGGGATCCTTTCCCTGGGGCTGGCATGGGTGGTGAGCCTCCTGTTTGCCCTGGGTGCCGTCACCCAGCGGTACATGGTTTTCCGCTGTCACGAGCGGGGCGTATTTCGAGGGAGCATTTTTGGCGAAAAACTGCTGCCGTATGCCAACGTGGCGTCCTTCACTTACAGCGCGACCAAGCATTACCACAATGGCGCGTATGTCGGGACGCAGCTCTCGATGAAATTCGAGCCGCTCGCCGGCTCTGGCGCGAAGGCGATTTCCTATGGTGCGAGCGTCCAAGTGGCGGACGACGACCTGGAGGAGCTGCGGGATTTTATCAGCCGCCAACTGGCCGACCGGATGGCCGAGCAGCTTTCTACCGGCCAGCCGGTGCAATGGACGGCGAACCTGGTCTTTCAGCGGGAAGGAATCCAGTACCGCCCCGCCGGCCTGCTCGGCATTGGCCGCAAGGAGCCGCACTTTCTTCCCTACGACGCCTACGGCGGCTGCAATTTGGACCAAGGAGTGTTTTATCTCTTCGTCAAGGGAAACAGCAAAGCCGTCATGACCGAGCAGTGCAATGCCGCTAATTTCTTTCCGGGTTATTACCTGCTGTTGATGATGACGGCGACCAGCGAATAAAGCGAGAATTACTTCTTTACCTCGGCCCATGCCCCCACAGCCGGTCCTCCTTCGCGGGCGTCATAGGGGACAAAGTCGCGACTTGTGTAATACGGAAAGAGCCACAAATCATCCGGCCAGGCTCGCACATCCTCCGGCTTGAGCCCGAAGGCCTGAATATTCGTCAGGTAGTATTTCTCTCCCGGGTGCAGCTTCTGGCAGAGCTTCGTGACGTTCGGGAACAGGCGGCCATATCCCTTCAGAAACGGGTCTTCCTCCGGCAGCGAATAGGCCTTTCCGCCATTGGGTTCGCACTGCGGCGAATCCCAGTCCCGGTAGCTCAATTCAAATCCCCGATGCCGATAGCCGTACTTGCTGAGCTTGTCGTTGAGCCAGAAGCGGTAGAGCACATAGAGGTTGACATCGAAAGGCTTGGATTGCAGTCCCGTCAGCTTCATCGGAAAGTAGATGCCGTCCCGTCCGCCGGTGGAGAACGTGAAGCGGAGCGGGCTCGACTCGATATCCTTCTGCTTGGCCAGGGGGGCGCTGGCGACCTTGATGCAGGCATAGACGTACTTCTTCTTCCGATAGAAGTCGAGCACGTCTTCGGCATTTTCCAGCGTTTGAAATCCTTCCTTCTCCAACCAGGGATTGAGCCCACCGGCTTGATTCTCGCGGACCACGGCAATGTCAAAATCGCCGACGACTTGCCGCGAAATAACTTCCACGTTCTTTGCCTCCGTGGCAGCGCCGGCCGCAGGAGCTGCGCTTTTGGCTCCGGTCTTGGCCAGTTTCGGCGTTTGCTTCGCCTGCACATAGGCGAACAATTCCTGGAACAACTTGGGGTCCTCCTTGGCAATTTTCGGCTCGCTGGGAAAGGGAATAATCCAGGCGAAATTCTTAGCCTCACCCTCGACCCGAATTTTGAGAATCAGGTCTTCGGTGGACTTGCTCCCTTCCTTCCCTTCCTGAAAGACAATGATGGCTTCCTGCCCGCGTTCCTCGAGGGAGCCAAGATAATTCCGCGGTTTGCGGACGAGGCCGTCGGCCTGGACGGCGGTGGAAAGGGCCAGGGAAACAGCCACAGCAGCGGCCAGGCAAAGGGCGAATCGCATTGGGAACACTCCGAAGGAAGTGCTGATTGTACTCCTTCTAAGGACCTGCACAGCCAGACCCCGCCGATAGGGCCAGGGCAACTCAGAGGTTCAAGCTGCGCTAACGCTTGCAAAGCCTTAGCCTCCGCGCCTACGCGGGGATTCGCCGCGTGGGCGCGGAGGCTAAGCTTTTTATCAGCCCGATTCCCCAGTGCAGTTTGAAATACCGAATCGGCCTGCCCAGGAGTCAGGCTCTCTTGGGGGATTTTGCCGTTCTCAGGTATGATGCCGCCGTTGAAAACTTCCTCGAGTAATGAGGCGGCCAATCATGCACGAAGCTGCTAGCACACTCCTCGGCAAAAGCTCCGGCGCACCGCGAATACTGATTTGCCGGTTGAGCGCGATTGGCGATTGCATTCTGACGATGCCGCTTGCCTGTGCCTTGCGGCGGCAGTTTCCCGGCGCTTTCATTGCCTGGGCGGTGCAGGGGGCCAGTGCGCCGCTGGTGGAGGAGCATCCCGCCGTCGATCTCGCCATCAGAATCTCCAAGCCGGAACTTCGCTCTCCGCTCGGGCCGTGGCAACTGCGTAAGCGGCTGAGGGCGCAAAAGTTTGATCTGGCTCTTGATCCTCAGGGGCTGACGAAGAGTGCCCTGGTGAGCTGGCTGTCCGGTGCGCGCCGGCGGATTGGCTTTGCGCGACCGGTTGGACGAGAAATCAGTCCCTGGTTGCAGACGGACCTCGTGCGAAGTTGCCAGCCGCACGTGGTCGACCGCTATCTGGAGTTGCTGGGACCGCTGAGAGTTAAGGCCGGCCAGGTGGAATTCCGTTTCCCCACGGATGCTGCCTCCCGTTACAAGCTCGCGCCCTTTCTCGACCAGCAGCGTCTTCAGAATGGCTTTGCGGTGGTGAATCCTGGGGCGGGCTGGGACAGCAAGCTCTGGCCCGCGGAGCGGTATGCGGATGTGGCACGGCATCTGGCGATCGCTCATCGATTGCCCACGGTGATTGTCTGGGCAGGGGACCGGGAGCAAACCTGGGGGAAAGAGATCGCGGCCGGAGCTGGCGGTCATGCCATTCTCGCCCCCAAAACCACGCTTCTCGAATTGGGCGAGCTCCTCCGCAGCTCGAGGCTGTTCATCGGATCGGATACGGGACCGATCCATATGGCGGCAGCCGTCGGTGTACCGTGCATTGGCATCTACGGGCCAACCCGGCCGGAAGAATGTGGTCCCTATGGCCCTGGCCACCGGACAGTACAGGCGTTTTATCAGTCTGGCTCCGCCCGCCAGCGGCGAAGTGCCGGGAACAACGCAATGCGGGCGGTTTCCGCCAAAGAGGTCTGTGCGGCCTGTGACGGGGTCATTTTTCAGGCGAAAACGGGGGGAATCTCCTCGTCGACCACCAGCACGTCACTCCCCAGGGCAGCGTAAAAACAGCGGGAATTTGGCGACAAACGCTCGCCAAGGGGCAAATCTTTCCCAAATTTGTTGATTTGCCCAATTTGCACAATTAGAATCAGGGTGGTTCTTTGGCTGCGCCTGCGGGTATTCCCCGCGCTGTGTTTTTGACAGCCGGCTGCGCGGCCTGTCGATTCAACAGAACGTTCCCGTGCCACAAAGAACATGGAAGGGCACGGGGGCGTCCCGGATCATTACTCAGTCCGCTGGATTCACATCCCGGGCTGATTGACGTACAGAGGCAATTGCGACCTGGAGCGATACAGATGAAGAATCATGCAGTACGCGGCATTTTGATTGTTCTGGCCCTGGCAGGAGCTTGGCTCGTTGGCTCGCCCGTGGCAGCCCAGAATAATAATGGCGGCAACAACAACAACAATAACGGCGGCGGTGGTGGCATTCAGGCAGCCGGCGTCTACATTGACGCGAATGGTGTGCTGCGGAAAAAGGTATTTGGCGACGCCAACGTACTCGTCAAAAGTTGGCAGGCTAAAGCCAAGGCCCGTCTGGCCGGCGATCTCGCCAAAGGGAGCCCGCTTCGCAAAGTCTCCCTCAACCGCCTGGAAGCGGCTGTGACCGAGAAGCTGGCGGCGGGCAAGCCGATCGCCGAGGAGATGAATTGCCTGGCCGGCCTCACCCGGTTGCAATACGTCTTCTACTATCCCGAAACCAAGGACATTGTCATCGCCGGCCCCGCCGAAGCCTATGGCTGGGATGCCTCGGGCCGAGCGATTGGAGTCGATTCCGGCCGGGCGGTGCTGGAACTGCAAGACCTGATTGTGGCGCTGCGGGCTTATGGACCGGGCGGCAACGCGACCCAGGAAATTGCCGTTTCCATCGACCCGACGCAGGACGGCCTGAAGAAGATGCAGCAGTTCCTGGTCAGCCTCCGCGGCAACGTCGGCCGCGATGACGGTGACCGGATTGCCACTGGGCTTAAAGAGAATCTGGGACTGCAAAACGTGACCATCCTCGGCATTTCGCCCCAAACTCACTTTGCCCAGGTCCTGGTCGAAGCCGACTACCGGATGAAGCTGATCGGTATCGGCCTCGAGAAACCTCCGGTGAAAATGGCCAGCTATGTGGATAAGGCCAGCGCCAGCCAGGTTTCCGCCAACGCCATGCAGCGCTGGTACTTTGTGCCGAATTACGACTGTGTGCGGGTCAGCGATGATGAGTTGGCGATGGAATTGGTCGGCGAGGGAGTCAAGCTGATCGGCGAAAACGAAGTGGTGCGGGCGGATGGAACGCGCATTGAAGGTGCCAAGGGAAACAAAGCCAGCGAGCTGTTCTGCCAGGGCTTCACGGAAAAGTATCCCCAGATTGCCAGCCGGGTTGCCGTCTATGGCCAGATGCGGAACCTGATCGATCTGAGCATTGCCGCTGCTTACATCCAGCAGCAAGATATGTACGGCAAGGCCGACTGGAAAATGGAAGTTTTCGGCGACGAGAGTGTCTGCAAGGTGCAAACCTGCGAGACCCCCAAGACCGTCGAAACTGCCTGCACGGTTGTCTGGAAGGGCCCCAACACCTTTATGACTCCCGTCGGCGGCGGCGTGAAGATCGAAACGCTCAAGGCCCTGGAGAAGGGTTCGCTCCTTAAGGACGAAAAGGGGACCGTGCAAGCCGCCCATCAGCAGGTCAAGCTAAAGGATCTGGCCAAGAGCCAGTGGTGGTGGGATTAGTCTCGCCTAGGAAGAACAAGTTGAGTGGCACGCCCACGGCTTTACGTGGGCGTGTCCGTTTCTTGGCGATCTCAATCAAAACTCCGCCACTCGCCGCCAATGAGCCGCTGGTGGGGGTGAAATCTGGCCTTGTACGCCATGTGCGGCGACTCGGCGATGTAGAAACCCAGATAAAGAAAGCCACGGCCCGTCTGCCGGCAATAATCGGTTTGCCACAGGACGGAGTAGGTGCCGAGACTGATGCCGCGAAATTGCGGATCGAAGAAGCAGTAGACGGCGGAAAGCGAAATTCGTCCGGCATCGGCGATGGCGACGGCGACTAGCTCGCCTTTGTGGTAGTAGGCGAATTCCAGTGTGTGGCAGCAACTGGAGGTAAGGAACTCGCGATACGACTCCTCGTCGACTCGATCCTCTTCGCTTTCCTTGAGGCGGCGGTCTCGTTGATGCAGATTGAACAGCGCCACGCGCTCGTCATTCACGACCGGCGGGCCGACTTTGACGGTGAGCAGCTCGTTGCCTTTCCGCCATTCGCGCCGCTGCGATTGATTCGGCTGGAAGGTTGCCAGATCCAGACGAATCGGCTCGCAGGCCTGGCAGGCGGGGCAGGCAGTGCGATAGAGAAAACGGCCCGTCCGGCGATCGCCGGCTGCCAGGCAGGCATCGAATTCTTCCGCCGTCACCTGCGCCCTCTGGAACCGCAGCGGCAGCAAGGCTATCCGCTCCGGCAAGTACGAGCAAGCATGAGGGCTGTTGAAAGCGATGACTTCGTTCATGGCAGGCCGGATCACCGTTACTGGAACTGCTGCCCGCCTCCGCTGTATTGGTCAAACTGGCTGTACCGCTCCGGCGCGGCGGTTTCAAATCGGGTGAATTCCTTGAACCACAGCAGGTTGATGTCGCCAACCGGACCATTCCGCTGCTTGGCGACGATGATCTGGGCCTTGCCTTCGTGTTCCTTTTTATCGTCGCCGTGGCGGTAGTATTCTTCGCGGTGGACGAACATCACGACGTCGGCATCCTGTTCGATGGCCCCCGACTCCCGCAAATGCGACAGCCGCGGGATGTTCTCTTTCCCCATTTCCGTCTGCCGGTTGAGCTGGGCCAGACACAGGACCGGCACTTTCAATTCGCGGGCCAGGATTTTCAGGCGGCGAGCGATTTTGGCCACTTGCTCCTGCCGGGGGTCTTTGGGATTGTCCGGCTCGACGAGCTGTAGATAGTCGATGACGATGAGACCCAGATCCCCCTGGCGGCGCTTGATGCGGCGGGCGGCAGCGGCGATTTCGGTTACGGTGCGAGCCGGCGAGTCGTCCACAAACAGGGGAGTCTCGGAGAGGACCGATGCTTTCTCCACCAACTTCAAGCGGTCGTCTTGCGAAATGCTGCCGTTTCGCATCCGGTGGCCGTTCACTTTGGCAACGGAACAAAGCAAACGATCCGCTAGTTCAATCGCGGACATTTCCAGGCTGACGAAGAGCACCGGCTTGCGCTGCTGGAGCGAGACATTCTCGGCGATGTTCATGGCGAACGCCGTTTTGCCCATGCTGGGGCGGGCGGCCAGGATGATCAGCTCGCTGTTGTGCAGACCGGAGGTCTGGTTATCGAGGTCGGCAAAGCCGCTATCCACTCCGCCAGTGGTGTGCCGACCTTCCAGTCGGGCTTCCAGGCGGTCGATGGCGGTGTGCAGCACGTCCTTGATCGTCTGCACCGCGCTATCGGAGCGACTGTCGAGGATGGAAAAAATCTTCTGCTCGGCCTGCCCCAACAGGTGCTTGGCTTCCTGGGTCTCGTCGTAGGAATCGCGGAGGATTTCCGTGCTGGCGGTGATCAGAGAGCGAAGCGTCGATTTCTCGCGGACGATGTCGGCATAGTACGTGGCGTGGGCGGCGTTGGGGACCGAATTGATGATTTTGCTCAGGTACGCGCTGCCGCCGATCGATTCGAACTCTCCGGCCGCCTTCAGCCGGTCAATGAGCAGCGTGGGGTCAATCTTCTTGCTCGACTCGTGCAGCTCGCACATGTGCCGGTAGAGCTTGATGTGCGCGTCGTCGTAAAAATCCTCCGGCCGGAGAATCATCACCACGTCGTCGAGCACATCCGGCAGCAGCACGATGCTCCCGAGCACGCCAATCTCCGCCTGCAAATCAAACGGCGGCTGGCGGTCGAGAAGAGCCGTCGGGGGCAACAGCGGCCGCTTGGAATCCGTGCGGCGGGTGGTCGTGGTGGACATGGAGGTTCCTTCCGTGAATGAGCAGTCAAAATACCAGCTAGAGGCGATTATACGAAATCCAACTGGGGCTTTCTTGCTGGCAGGAACATGGAGGCAGAAAAATCAGGCTGGCAATCGAGAATTCGGCGAATAGTGCACTCTCCCATATTCCGGACTCCATTTTTCTGCCAGCTTTTCTCAAAGCGCAGGCGCAAAAAAGCCCGCGAATGTCTCGCGGGCTGGTTGATCCAACGTTGAAAACCTGTCGGCAGCGACAGTTACTTCTTCTCCGCTACAGCCTTCTTCTCCGCCGCAGCTTTGCTAGCCGGCTTGGCTTCCGCTTCCTTCTTCTCGGCAGGGGGATCGGTGACGACAGTCGGGACGACCCAGACCTTCAGCTCGGCGTTGATATCGGCGTGGAGGTGGATCTTGACTGTGTACAGGCCGAGTTCCTTGAGCGGGCCTTCCAGCCGCACCTGGTCGCTGGTGATGTTGAAATGCGCGGCCTTGAGGGCGGAGATGATTTCGGCGGCCCCCACGCTGCCGTAGAGGTGCCCTTCGTCGTTGGCGTTGGCCTCAATCGTGATGCTCTGCTTGGCGATCGCTTCGGAGAGGTCGCGGAGGGTCTTGAGTCGGGCCTTTTCGATTTCCTGCAATTTGCTCCGGTGCTTCTCGACCATCCGCTTGTGATGGTCGGTGGCCACAGTGGCCAGTCCCTGCGGCAGCAAGTAGTTCAGGGCAAAGCCCCGCTTCACCTGCACGACGTCCCCCTGCTTGCCGAGGTGGTCGACGGACTGAATGAGCAAGAGTTGAACTCCCCCGGTGGAACCTTTGGGGAGAGCTTTGAAGTGGGTGTGTTTGGTTTTCGTGGCCATGCTAAATTCCTCGCCCTCGCTTGCGCGTCGGGTTAGTGATTGTGTTTTGGGCAGGCTGGAAGCCTACGCCACAGTGTTAAAAGGGTATTTCGTCGGGTGGGGGCTGTGTGGCTTGAGGTGCTCGGGAAGGGGCACTACTGCTTCGCGCGGGAGGACCGGCAGGTTCGTAGTCTCCACCGCCAGAGAATTCACCTTCGTCGTGACTTCCGCTCCCCGACGACCGACCTCCCCCGCCGCCTCCTCCTCGACCGCCGACCATTCGCATGGCCTCGCCGACGACTCGGAGTTTGCTGTGTTTCTGGCCATCCTTTTCCCAGCGATCGAGCTTGAGCCGTCCTTCAATCAGAACGGGGGAACCTTTGCTGAGATATTCGGCAGCGACTTCTGCCGTGCGGCCCCAAAGGGTCACATCGACGAAAGTCACTTCTTCAATCCACTCTCCCTGCTGGTTCTTCCGCTTGTCGTTCACCGCCACGGTGACATCCGTCACCGCAAGCTGAGTACCGGTGTATTTAAGCTCCACATCGCGGGTCAAATTTCCCATCAGGATGACTCGGTTAAAGCTGGCCATAAATCTCTCCTCGGCGAAAAACAGGGTTGTCAGTGAACAAAAGAGACCACACCTGTACAGCTTATCAAATCAAATTTCTGATAGCAAGATTCCGGGTGAAAAAAAGTAGGAAGGCCATCCTACAGGCAAGCTAATTCCCAAGTTCCAAGGGCTCTTCCAATACATCCGGCACTTCCGGCTCGTTGACATCAGGGATGACCACTTCGGCCGCCCGGCTCTTGCCGCCACCCTTGGCGTGTTCCACCAGGGCGTCCACCAGGCGAGGATCGACCTTCAGGGTCATGTCCCGCACGATGGTTTCGTTGATCCGGATTTCCCGGCCAAACTCCACCAGCTTCTGGCTATCCATCCTGAAGTAGGTGAGCCAGTACGTCCCCTTCTTGTGGCCATCAATGGGATAGGCCAGCTTCTGCTCGTTCCAAAGCCGGCTGACGAGAACCTCGCCGCCGAACTTGCTGACGAGATTCGGGATTTGGGCCCCCATCTCGGACGGATTCTGGGCGTACTTGTTGGAGTCCAGAATCACCAGGTTTTCATAGACGTTGTGAGCCAAGGCAAACTCCTTCGAATGCTTCGCTAGGTAGCGTTGTACTGATTCATGCACTGCTGTGTCCCCGCTTTCGTCCACAGGGCGGCGGCTTCGGCCGCGCGGGCTAGAGCAGCTTCAATTTCCGGTTGTTCTTCTTTCGTAAACTTGCCGAGCACGTAGCCCGTCACGTCCCGCCCCGGTTGCGGGGCCCCAATTCCAATCCGCAGCCGGGGGAACTCATCGGTCCCCAGGCGGCGAATCACGTCTTCCAATCCCTTTTGACCCCCGCTCGACCCTTTGGCCCGAAACCGCAATTTGGCCAGCGGTAGGGCAAAGTCGTCGCAGATGATCAGCAGGTTTTCGTTTTCGATCTTGTAAAAGTCCCGGGCGGCCAGCACGCTGCCGCCGCTGAGGTTCATGAAGGTCAGCGGCATCAGCAGCAAAACCTTCTCATCGCCAATCTGTCCTTCCACCGTCTCACCCTGGAACCTAGCCCGCGGCGTCGACTTTCCGTATTTCGCGGCCAGGGACCGCAATACTTCAAATCCCACGTTGTGCCGCGTGCCGGCGTATTGCGTGCCAGGATTTCCCAGTCCCACGACTAACTTCATACCATTCCTTAGTAGCCGGCACACTCCGTGTGCCGGCATGTCCGCTCACGGAGTGAGCGGACAACTTTTACTATTTCTTCTCCTTCTTCTCTTCTTCCTCCTCCTCGTCGGTCTTTTCCTTCTTGATCAATTCGGGCTCAACGCCCGTGGCACCCTCGGCACCAGGGACGGGAGCTTCCTCTTCCTTGCGCGGCGTGACGCACTGCACTACCACACCTTCGCCGTGCGAAATCAACTTGGCTCCATCCGGCAGCTTGACATCCGAAACGTGAATCGCCGCATTGAGCTTCAGTTCCAGCACGCTGACGACAATCTTGTCGGGGATGGATGCGGCCGGGCATTCAATTTCAATCTCGTGCGTGATGAACTGCAGCACGCCCCCGTCCGCGGCACCCGCCGCGGTTCCTTTAAGTTCCAGCCGAACCGTGGTGTTCACCAGCTCGGTCAGGTCCACCCGCATCAGGTCGAGATGGATGATTTCCTTGCTGTAAGTGTCCCACTGCACGGAGCGGATCAGGGCACTGTCGCTGACGTCCCCCTTGAGGGAAACGAGCTTGCCGCCATGCCGCACGGCCGCCATCAATTCCTTATGAATGACCGCCAGGTTGACGTTCGCTTCGCCGTGGCCGTAGAGAATGGCGGGAACCGCTCCCGTATTGCGGAGCCGGCGCATCCGGGCCGAACCGGTTTCGCCGCGAACTTTGACATTGAGTGTTTCAGCCATGACAAATTTTTCGAGGTATTCGGGGTGGCACGTCCACGGCTTGGCGTGGGCGTGAAACTAGTAGTTCTGTTGGCCAAATTGGAAACTCCTCATTTTGCCAAAATCGTGCCCGCTGACAAGGGTGCTTAGCCACTGTGTCCCTGCGGTGGATGCGGGACGAAGGCATGTGCGAACGCAACCATTTTTGACGGTTCAATCCCCGCTTGGGTGCGGGGTCAAAGCACTTGCCCCCGCTAACCGTCGCTTGTAACCTGATGGTAGCACCCACTTTCCGTCACAAGACAGCCTGACCTCCGCATCATGGCCAAGACCGCCAGCAAGACCTTTGAATACGTCGAACCGATTGGGGCCCGCGTTCTGGTCCGCAAGGATGAGCCGAAAAGGCAGACGAAAGGGGGCATTGCCCTCCCCGACTCGTCCGAAATCCCCACGATCACCGGCCGCATCGTTGCCATCTCGGCCCAGATCGAAAACGACGAGGACGTCCCCCTCAAGCAATACGACAAGATCCTCTTTCACCCCAAAAACGCCATCCCCGTCGATTTCGAAGCGGACAACGCATTGTATGTGGTTCCCGTCGAGGATGTCGTAGCGGTTTTTCGGCGCGAGAAGCCAGTTGATTCGTAGAGACTCAACGCTGTTCGAGTCGTTCTGAAACAACTTTGAAGCTTCAGAGGGTCCGGTGGCAACTCCTGATTGAGTGTCGCGCATTCAGCCGCCACAATGGGGCTGCGGGATGAGACTCAACCACCCCCCCCAAACTGCACTACCATGCGACTCCGCTCGTTACCGTTCGCCCTCACCGTCTTGCTTGGCGCTGCCTGGCATGTGACGGCTTTCTCCCAAGAAACCAAGGCTGAAGCGAAGCCCGCGTTTGCTGGTCCCACGGACCAGGGCTTCCTACTTCCCAACGGCTGGCGACTGACGCCGGCGGGAAAGCAGGTGCCGCTGACGGATTTGCCGCTCAATATTCTGGTGGACGCCGAGGGGAAGCACGCCCTCGTGGCCACCGGCGGCTATAACGCCCACGAGCTGACGGCGATTGAGCTGGCAACGCAGAAGAAGACCGCCTCGCAGAGCACGCGGCATACCTGGTTCGGCCTAGCGAAGGAAAACAGCAGCGGGCGGCTCTGGTGGTCCGGCGGCGGCAGCTCGGTGCTGCATCAATACACCTGGAAGGACGGCAAGCTTGAGGCCGGCAGCGACTTTCCCCCCGCTCTCAAGCCGGGCGAAGCCGCTCCGCCGGATGCCCCGCCGACTGGCTTTCGCACGGGCATGTGCCTGGACCAGGAGTCGGGCGTACTCTATTCGCTGACGATTCTTCCCAAGGGAGACGGCAAGTCGTTCGCCTGGGGAGACGCTACGACGGATAAGGGGCTGGGCGGAGCCATTACTCTCTTACAAACTCGCGACGGCAACAAAACTGTCTCCCAGAAATGCGGCAAGCGCCCCTACGACGTTGTCCTGGCGAGAAATGGCTTGCTCTACGTCAGCGACTGGGCCGACCGCCGGGTTCTCGTCGTCGAGCCGCAAACCCTGAAAACTATCGGCCGCATTTCCGTCGGCGAGCATCCCAACCAGCTTGCCTTGCATCCCCAGGACAATCGGCTGTTCGTCGCCTGCGCCTCTAGCAACGCCGTTTATGTCATCGACACAAGAGCTGGGACGGTGCAAGAGACAATCTATACGCCGCTCTTCCCGCAATCGCCGGAAGGGAGCACGCCCGATGCCCTCTGCATCGCCCCCGCTGGCAAAACGCTGTTCGTCGCCAATGCCGACAACAACTGCATCGCCGTCGTCGATATCGAGCATCCCCGCAAAAGCGCCGTGAAAGGCTTCATCCCCACCGGTTGGTATCCAACAGCCGTCGCGGTCACGCCCAACGGCAAGCAGCTTCTGGTCGGCGTCGGTAAAGGAAATCAGACCGCCCCGAACAAGCCCACCAAGGAGAAGCTCGATGTCGAACTCGCCAAGGCACCGGCGGAAGGTGGCAATCACTATTTCCCGTTTCCCTATATCGGCACCACGCTGTCCGGGGCGCTTTCGATTGTCGATGTGCCGGACGAGAAGCAGCTTGCGGCTTACACCGACCAGGTCTATCGCAATTGCCCCTACTCGGACAAGCTCTTGACCGTCGCTCCATCGCCGCGAAAGACGGCCATTCCCTCAACGGTCGGGGACAAATCTCCGATAAAACACGTCATTTACATCATCAAGGAGAACCGGACCTACGATCAGGTTTTTGGCGACATGCCCCGTGGCAATGGGGATCCGTCGCTGCTCATGTTCGGGGCCGAAGTGACGCCGAACCATCGCAAACTGGCGACTGAGTTCGTGCTGCTCGACAACCTGTATTGCAACGGGCACGTCTCGGCGGACGGCCACCCCTGGTCCACGATGGCGTACAACACCGACTACATCGCCCGCAACTGGGCTCTGACTTACTCCGGCCGCCAGGGGATCGACGACGATGACGAAGGGGAGCTGACCAAGGCCCCCAGCGGCTACATTTGGGATTCGTGCAAACGGCACGGCGTCACTTATCGCAGCTATGGCGAATATGGCGGCCGCGTCAGCCAGAAGGACGGCACGTTCCGGATGGAAGGGCGCGTTCCCGGGCTGGTCGGCCACATGTCCCCCAAGTATGGCATCCCGCAAAAGCCGGGACAGAAAGTCCGCGACACCGACCTGGTGGACGTGTTTTTGGAAGAGTTCCGCGAGTACGAGAAAAACGGCGACCTCCCCGGCTTCATCGTGATGAGCCTGGGGGAGGATCACACGCAGGGGACCAGCCCTGGAGCACCGACCCCGCAAGCCTGCGTCGCCAGCAACGACCTGGCGCTCGGCCGGCTCGTGGAAGAAGTGAGCAAAAGTAAATACTGGCCCGAGATCGCCATCTTTGTGATTGAAGACGACGCCCAGAACGGCCCCGACCATGTGGACGCGCACCGGACTGTCGGCCTGGTCATCAGCCCCTACTGTCGCCGCAACCACCTGGACAGCACGCAGTACAGCACGTGCAGCATGATCCGCACGATGGAGTTGATCCTCGGCCTGCCGCCGCTCAGCCAGTTCGACGCCGCCGCCACGCCGATGTTCGAATCGTTCGAGGTGAAGCCCAATCTCGCCGCGTACAAGCACGAGCCAGCCCGCATCAACCTGAATTCGATCAACGAAAGGACGGCGTACGGCGCGGAGCGTTCCTTGAAGATGGATTTCACCGAGTACGACCGCATCGACGACTTCGAGCTGAACGAAATCCTCTGGCGCTCCATCAAGGGGAAGGACGCGCCGCTGCCGCCCGCGGCGCGGAGGGCGATTGCGTATCGGCAGGTGGAGAAAAAGTAGGGTGGACGAAAGTCTCCTCTACATCGGTCGCAGCGCTCTCCCCATTTCGCCCCTCGCCGAATAAAATGGACTTTTCGCGGCAGCCGAGTTGATTCGGCAATGGATGCCGCTTTCCGCCACTGTCCGACGCAATTCTCATGCCTGCTTCTCCCCGCACGATGTTCCAGAAAATCTGGGACGCCCATGTTGTTGACGCTCCCGCCGGTAAGCCGACGGTGCTCTATATCGACTTGCAGTTGGTCCACGAAGTGACCAGCGCCCAGGCCTTCGAGGGGCTGCGGCTGGCGGGGCGGAAGGTGCGGCGGCCGGAATTGACGGTGGCGACGCCGGACCACAATATCCCGACGACCGACCGGAGCCTGCCGATTACCGACCCGATCTCGTTGCAACAGGTGCAGACGCTCCGCAACAACTGCAAAGAGTTCGGCATCAAGCTCTACGACATGGACAGCATCCAGCAGGGGATTGTCCACGTCATTGGACCCGAGCTCGGCCTGACGCAGCCGGGGATGACGATCGTCTGCGGCGACAGCCACACGGCCACGCACGGTGCGTTCGGAGCCCTGGCCTTCGGCATCGGC
>SXGT01445483.1_pt1 | contig 58636 bp, 42 predicted proteins | sample 3176221 | NCBI WGS metagenome assembly SXGT01 (sample SAMN11356862, study PRJNA531348) | freshwater metagenome | isolation source: freshwater sample F1-120 | place: China: Fuxian Lake, Yuxi | collected 2017-12-25 | reverse complement strand
GTGAAATCGGCTGAAACAGAGGAGGGTTTTAGTTTTATCTTGGCGTGGCTAGTGTAAGATTTAGCCAGCACAGTTCGAGGCCCAATTCTTGAGTGCATGTCGGCGCCTAACCTTCATCCCCATCCTTTCCCAATCCCTCGCAGACTACTCTGGCTTTCCGGCCTTTGCCTCCCTGCACGCCCTTTTATGGGGCTGCTTTGTGATGGGCTGCCTGGTGGCGAGCCTCGAGGCCGATCCACTGCGGTACATACCACACAGATACGCTATCTGGCAGCTCAACCTCTGTGTAACTACCACAACAGGAGCAGCTCGGTGCTGCTAGCCGCGACCGGCCGCGCGGCGGGCGGTGGTGCCGCTTGAACGACGGTCGGAGCCGTGGGCGTCGCGCTTGGTTGGCGCGACCACCAGACGCCACCGACGACGAGCAGGCCGATGAGGCCGAGGACAACGACGCTGCCGACGGAACGGCGCCCGTTTTTCGGGCCAAACCAGTCCCCTTCGAAGTCGTCGGCCTCGCGGGAGGGGGTGATGCCGCGCTCATGGAGCGGGGCTTCGGAGCCAAAGACCTGGTCGCCCCACGACTCGGCGCGCTTGGTGGCCTCTTCGAGGCCTACGTCGGGGCTGAGCGTAGGGGGCGCCACGCGGCTGGGGAAATTCGGCGGCGGAATCGTGAGGTGGTCGGGGCTGACGCTGTCGTCGTCATCCTCGGGTTCGTCCAGCGTGTTCGGCGTTGGCGGGGGAGGCGCCGAGGGGATCCGGAGCGCGGGTTCGGGCGTCGGCGCAGCGCGCGTGGGGGCTGGCGGAAGCGTCGGGATGGGAACCGTCTCCAGCTCGGCCGGGTCGGGGCCGCCGGGGGAGTCCAGGCTTGGCGAGTCGAGTGTGGCGTCCAGCGCGGGGTTGGGCGCCGGTGGCGTACCGACCCGCGGTGAGGGCGGTGGCGTCAGGGTGCTCGGAGGTACGAGGCCCAATCCAACCGGCGCAGCGTCGAAGGGCGGTAGGCCAAGCGGCACGCCGTCGGTATCTTCGTCCCCCCACACCTCTTGGGAAGGGCGGCGGGTCGCGGCCTGGGTTTGGGGGGCGAACGCGGTCGCAAGGTCGGCCCAGGTGTGGACGGGTGACCAGCGGACGCCCCCACGCGAGACGAGGTCGTCGCGGTCGACGCGTCCTTCTCGAATCCAGCGGCGCAACGTGTCCCAGTCCTGGACGACGTAGACCTGGCCCGATTGCTTGAGGTAGGGCTGCTGGCCGACCGGGTCGCCTAGCGCCTCGACGTCGTCCACGGTCGTCGTGCCCGAGCTTGGCGCCGGAAGAGGGGTCAGCGTGGCGCGAGGAGCCGAAAACGCGTCGGAGTGGTCCTCGCTCGAGGGTGCGGGCGACGGCGTCTGAGAGCCCACAGGGGTGACGCTCTGGCTGTGGCCACACGACGCGCAGCGGAACCGGAACGCGCGGCCCGACGACACGACCCACGCGGGGGGGTCGAGATCGTGCTGGACGCCACAGTTCTCGCAGCGAATCTTCACAGCTTGGTCCGCCCGCCGCTAACTGTAGACAACGGCGAGGGCACCCAGGGCCAGGATGACGGCGGCCGCCACCCAGAGCGCCGCATTGGAGCGGGCCTCGGGCGCCGGCGGGACCACGGGCGGGGGGCGTGGAGGCGGGAGGCGTTCCGGCTGTACCAGGGCGGGCGTCGCCTGGATCGGCGCGGGAGGCGGCAGATCTGGCACCACAGGCTGCGAGGGGGCAGACGGCGCAGCGCTTGGCTCCTCCTCGCGGGGCGGCGGGGGTGGCTCGGACGGTTCCGATCCCATGGACAGCGGGCCCGGGTCGCTTGGAATCGGCGGAGGGCGGTTGCCACGGGCGACGGCGGGCGGCGGCGTCGCTTCGGCGCTGACGGCCATGCGAATTTCGGACGCGAGTGAGGACCCGCGACCGACGATGGTGGTCGGGGCGTCGGCAGCGTCCTCGTCACGTTCCGGAGCCGGTGCGCGGAGCTGGATTTCCCCGCGTTCAGCGCGCTTGTAGACGTCGTGGAACCAAGCATCGAGGTCGACGATCGCATCGATCGGCGTCCAGATGCGCTGATCGTAGGTGATGCGGCTGCCCGCATCCAGGCGACCGTTGGACAAGTGTTCGCGCAGCTGATCGAGGGTGTTGAACTCGATCGTGATGCCGATTCCGCGCTGCGCCTTGAAGACGATGCTCACACGGCGGAAGTCCAGCGCGCCAACATCCGGGACGGGTTCGTTGGCCGGCTCTTTGTAGACCGTGAACTTGTGAGAGCACTTCGGACAGGAGATCTTGGCGCCGCGACCCTTGATCTTGCTGTCGGCCACTTTGTACCGGGCGTGACAACTCGGGCAGGAAGCGATCATGGCGTCGGACCGTCCTCGGTCGGTCCTCATACCTCGCGCGGGGCTGGGTGGCCCGTCAGCGCTCCAGGAGGCGGACGAGTCCCTGGCCGTCCCGAAGTTCGCGTTGGCCACCCCGGTCGAAGCGGACGACGAGCGCGTAGGGGGTGCGTCGCACGACCGTTCCCGGGCCGTGGCGCACGTGACGGAGCCGGACCCCGGGCACGAGTTCGTCCTCGTCTTCGATCTCCCGCTCGTCCGCAGCCGGCCTCGCGTGGTGATTGCGCATCAGGCTCGCGAGGCGCTCGCGATTTTCGTCGGGGAGCGACGCCCCACGCCGGCGCGCGGCGTCCGGTTCGCCGTCGGGGACGTCGCCGACGACAGACGAACCCGGGAGGCCGAACAGGAATCGTGAGGGCCGCGCGGGTCCGCGCGTGGTGCCCGGCTCGTCTCCCGTCAGTCGGGTTCGGCAGAGAAACAGGCGCCGGCGGGCCCGGGTGAACGCGACGTAGGCGAGGCGCCGCTCCTCTTCGATTCCCTCGTCGCCCGCGCGGCTGTGCGGAAACTTGTCCTCATTCATCTGGAGGACGAAGACGACGGGGTACTCCAGACCTTTGGCGCTGTGGACGGTCATGAGGGCGACCTCGCCACCCTTGGGGATGTCGTCCGTGTCCGAGGCCAGCGACGTCGTGTCGAGCCAGGCCGTCAGACGCTCCATGGGGGATCGGTCGTCCTCCTCCAGGATGCCAGCCTGGACGAGTGACGTGAGGTGTTCCTCCCGTTCCTCGCGGTCGGCGTCCGATTGAATCCACGTATGGTAGCCGGTCGCATCGATGACGCGCGCGATCAGCTCGTGAAGGGGCAGCTCGGTGGCCAGATCCGTCAATTGGCTGACGAGCAGAGTGAAGGCCGCCAGTGCCTTTTCGGGCGCACCCGTGGGCGCGGTTCGGCGGGCGGCGGCCAGCAGGGGGACGCCGGCCTGGGCGGCCGTTGCGCGGAGGCTGTGAAGCGTCTTCGCACCGACGCCGCGGGGCGGGGCACCCACGGCGCGAAGAAACGCAGCGTCGTCGGCGGGATTGGCGACGAGGCGCAGCCAGCCGAGAATGTCGCGCACTTCGCGCCGTTCCCAGAATCGTCTGCCGCCGACGACACGGTAGGGGATTCGTCGACGGCGGAGCGCCTGCTCGACGGGGCGCGACAACATGTTGGTTCGGTAGATCACCGCGAAGTCGCCCCAAGTCATGTCGTCGCGCCGACGGACCTCGTCGATCATCGCGGCGACGCGCTCAGCCTCGTCGCGGGGGTCTTGGGCGAGGACGTGCTGGACGCGGGCGCCAGGTTCGGCGTCGGTCCACAGCGACTTCTCGAGGCGGCCGCTGTTGGGTTGGACCACCGCATTCGCCGTAGACAATATGTGGCCTGTGCTGCGGTAATTCTGCTCCAGACGAACGATGGTTGCGTCCGGAAAATCGCGCTCGAAATTAAGAATGTTCGTGACGTCGGCGCCACGAAAACCGTAGATGGACTGATCGTCGTCGCCTACGACGGCGAGATTTCTGCGAGCGGAGGTCAGCCTGCGAAGCAGATCGTACTGAGCGAGATTCGTATCCTGGTATTCGTCGACCAGTACGTAGTGGAATTTCTCCTGCCAGGTTTGGAGCGCCTCGGAGTCCTCCTTGAACAGCCGGGCAGCCTGGGCGATGAGGTCGTTGAAGTCCATGGCGTCGGCCGCTTTGAGCGCATCCTCGTAGGCGCGCCACAGGCGCAGTGTCCGGTCGCCCACGTGGGCGCGGCGTTGGGCGAGCGCTTCGTCTGGCGTGGTGAGGCGGTTCTTGTAGCGGTCGATGGTGCGAAGGACGTCGTCGATGGCGACGCGGTCGACGTCGAGGCCCGCCTCTTGAACGAGGCCGCGCATGAGCCGTTTCTGGTCGTCGTCGTCATAGATCGAGAACCGTCGCGTGTAGCCGAGGCGTTCGGCGTCCTTTCTCAGGATGCGGCAACACGTGCTGTGAAAGGTGCTCACCCAGAGGTGTCGGGCTCCTTCGCCAACGAGTTCGGCGACGCGGCCGCGCATTTCCTCTGCCGCCTTGTTCGTGAACGTCACGGCCAACACGTTGCGCGGGTCGACGCCGAGATGGAGCAAGTGGGCGATGCGGCGGGTGAGCACTCGGGTCTTGCCCGAACCCGCGCCGGCGAGCACGAGGACGGGCCCATCGACGGCGGTCACCGCCCGCAGCTGCTCGCTGTTGAGGCGAGCGAGATGGTCATCCACGGCGCGCGCGCTCCGCGTTCCGCTGGCGGAGGCCCGGGGCGCGCCCGGCGAGAATGCGCAGTTCTGCGCGCTCGAGTGCGACGGCCTCGGCCGGGACATCGGACGTGATCACGGAACCAGCGCCGATGATGGCCCCGTCGCCTACCACCACGGGGGCAACGAGGCTGCTGTTGCTGCCGATGAACGCGCCCGCGCCGATCGCGGTGTGGTACTTGCCCGCGCCGTCGGAGTTGCAGGTGATCGTCCCGGCCCCGACGTTGGCGGCCGAACCCACGGTCGCGTCCCCGAGGTAGGTCAGGTGGTTCGCCTTGGCGCCGGCGTGCATGGTCGTGTTCTTCGTCTCGACGAAGTTTCCGACGTGGACGTCGTCGTGCAGAATCGTGCCGGGGCGCAAGTGGGCCATGGGGCCAACCTTGCAGCGGGGCCCAATGATGGCGCCCTGCGCGACGGTATGGGGCCGGACGAGGGCGCCTTCGCCGACATCCGTGTCCTCCAGCCAGCATCCGGACTGGATTTCGGCGGCGGCGCGGACGGTCGAGGCCCCGCGGAGGACGACGTCCGGCCAGACTCGGCCGCCAGGGGCCACGGTGGCGCGGAGGCCCACCCAGGTCCGGTCGGGATCGACGAAACAGGCGCCGCGGCGGGCAAGGTCGGCCACGTGGGCGGCGACGAGCTCGCGCTCAAGATGCATCCAGCCTTCGGCGGTCGTCGGAGCGGGCCCCGGCGGCGCGAGCGTCAAGGCGCGTTCCGTGTCGAGGTCCGCAAGCTGGGCTGGACGGGTCATCAACCGTGCCTATCGCGGTACCTGGCGACGTTGCGGCGCGGCGGGGCCGGCGCTAGACGGGCGGCCCCGCGGGGGTCGCCCAGGTCGGCTGCCCCGGGAATCGTGGTTCGGCCGTGCGCCGATCCGTAGAGGAGTGTCACGTGATCAGCGATCTCTCCAGGGTGCGCAACATCGGGATCTCGGCCCACATCGATTCGGGCAAGACCACGCTCACGGAGCGCATCCTCTTCTATACGAAGAAGATTCATGCGATCCATGAGGTCAAGGGCAAGGACGGTGTCGGCGCCACGATGGACTCGTTGGACCTCGAGCGCGAGCGCGGCATCACGATCCAGTCCGCAGCGACCTACTGTGGGTGGGCCGATCACCACATCAACAACCTCGACACCCCCGGACACGTGGACTTCACGATGGCAGTCGAGCGTTCGCTGCGGGTGCTCGACGGTGCCATCCTCGTCCTTTGCGGCGTGGCCGGTGTGCAGAGCCAGTCGATCACCGTCGACCGGCAGATGCGCCGCTACAACGTCCCGCGCCTCGCCTTCGTCAACAAGCTCGACCGGCAGGGCGCCAACCCCATCAAGGTCAAGGACCAGCTCAAGTCGAAGCTCCGGCTCAACGCCGTCATGGTCCAGATCCCGATCGGCGCCGAAGACCGTCTCGCAGGCATCATCGACCTCGTCGAGATGCAGGCTTGGTACTTCGACGGGGACAACGGCGAAACGCTGCGCGCAGCTCCGATTCCTGACGACTACACGGCCCAGGCGCAGGAGTACCGGGAAATCATGCTCGACGCGGCCAGCATGTTCTCCGACGAGCTCATGGAGGCCATGCTCGAGGAGGCTGTGACGGTTCCGGTCGTCAAAGCGGCCATCCGCAAGGCGACGATTTCGCGGAAGCTCGTGCCGGTCTTCTGCGGCTCGGCCTACCGCAACAAGGGCGTTCAGCTGCTCCTCAACGGCGTCAACGACTACCTTCCGGACCCGACCCAGGTCGAAAACACTGGGTATACGGTCGAGGAAGAAAGCAAGTCCGTCGTCATCCCCTGCAAGCCCGACTACGCGTTCTGCGGACTCGCGTTCAAGTTGGAAGAGGGCAAGTACGGCCAGCTCACCTACTTGCGCGTTTACGCCGGCAAGCTCAAGAAGGGCGAGTTCATCCACAACAGCCGCAACCGGCAGAAGGTCAAGGTTGGCCGCTTGGTGCGCATGCACGCCGACCAGATGGAAGACATCGAGGAGACGCAGTGTGGCGATATCGTCGCGCTGTTCGGCGTCGACTGCAATTCGGGTGACAGCTTCACGGATGGCTCGGTCGATCTGGCGATGAGCCCGATCCACGTCCCGAACGCCGTCATCCACTACACGATCAACTGCCCCAGCAAGGACGCGAACAACCTGCAGAAGGCGCTCCAGCGCTTCAGCAAGGAAGACCCCACCTTCCGCGTGTCGTCGGATCCGGAGACGGGCGAGACGATCATCAGCGGCATGGGCGAGCTCCACCTCGACGTCTACATGGAGCGCATGCGGCGCGAGTACAAGGTCGCCGTTGAGCCCAGCCCGCCCCGCGTCGCGTACCGCGAGACCGTCACCCAGCGCGCCGAATTCAACTACCTGCACAAGAAGCAGACGGGCGGTTCGGGCCAATACGGCCGCGTCGGTGGCTTCATGGAGCCTCGCGAGGAGGGCGATTTCGAGTTCGTGGACGACGTGGTCGGCGGCGTCATCCCGCGCGAGTTCATCTCGAGCTGCGAGAAGGGCTTCAAGTCCATGGTCCACAAGGGCATGCTGATTGGGCAGCCCGTCACCGGCGTGCGCGTCACGATCAACGACGGCGCCTACCACGCCGTCGACTCGTCCGACATCGCGTTCCAAGAAGCGTCTCGCGGCGCCTGGCGCGAAGCCTACCCCAAGGCCAAGCCCGTCATCCTCGAGCCACTGATGAAGGTCGACCTCGAGGGTCCCGCTGAATTCACGGGCTCGATGGTCAGCACGCTGATGGGACGTCGCGGCATTATCATCTCCTCGACCGAGGAAGATGGATTTGCCCGGGTCGAATCCGAGGTTCCGCTCGCGGAGATGTTCGGCTACAGCACGGCGCTGCGGTCGGCGACACAAGGCAAGGCCGAGTTCGCCATGGAATTCGCTCGGTACTCCCGCGCTCCTGAAGGCATTTCTCAGGAACTGATCAAGAAGTACCAGGAAGAGCGCAACAAGCGGTAGGGGTTGGGGCGCGAATGGCGCCGCACTCTTACGGTCTTGTGGCCGACCACAGGTAGAGCGGTTGGGTCGTTCCCCCGATGCCGACGGCGTTGTGGGGGATCGAACGCTCAAGCGCGGACACTTCCCGCTCGATGTCGGCCAGCAGGGCGCTGGCGTCCATGCCCGATTGCCGGGCGATGGCGACCGGGTACCTGCGGAGTTTTCGCGCCAGTTTGGAAAAAGGGATTTCGTCGATTTGGCTAGCAGCGTGGACCGTGGCCCTCACGTCGCGGAAGCCGACGTCCTCGATGAGACGGCCCAGGCGTGGCCCAAGTGCGAGGATTCCCAGAATATTCTCCACCTGGTGAAGGAGGGCCCTAAAGGCGGTGTTGTAGCCAACGAGGTGCCCGTCGAAGACGAAGGTCTCGGCCAAACCGTCCGCCTCCACCATCAAGATCCGGCCTCCGGGCGCGAGGACCCGGGCCGCTTCCTTGATCACGTGCGTGGGATCGAAATGACCCATGCCGCGTACACAGAGAACGACATCCATGGCCCCGTCGATGACCGGAACGCGCTCGGCGCTGGCCTCCGCGAACCGAATGCGGCCACTTGGCGGCGTCTGACGGCGAGTCTCCGCGAGCCGTTCGGAGTTCGTGTCCAGGCCCAGCCAGCGAAGCTGCCGGCGACTTGGAAGAAGGGTGCGCGCTGAAATCGCATCGCGGCAGTACAGGTCCACCATTTCGCCGGGCGCAGCGGGGATGTGGTCGAGCAGGAGCCGCGTGAACAGTGGGCTCCACCAAGGCGGGGTCACCGCGTCGCCCACGGGCAGAATGCCGCTGATCGTCGCGTCAGCCGGGGGTTGAAGCGCGACTTCAATGGGAATGCCGCGGGCGGAAGCACGTTCGCTCAGGACGCGCTCGTAGGTCTCCTTGGACACGCCCAGGGCGAGGGCACGTCCGCGGACAAACGCCTCTTCGTTGGCGGACAACACGCCATCCGCGAAGACGCTGTCGAGGGCCAACTCGAGCAAGGGCAGCTTGTCGGCCTCGAGCACGCGCTCCATGTGGCGCAGATGGGCGGCCGGATCCTTGAGCGCCCGCGAAATGGCCGCGTGGTTCTTGATGACGAACATCGCGAGGTCGCGGAACTTGGTGTTCGCCTGTTGTGACTGCAAGCGCGTGCGTCTCGCAGCGAGGGCGTCGGCAAGCTCCTCGACGCCTGCCGAGGTCGACAGACCGAGGTAGCTGTGGAGATTCCTGGCCTCGACGCGCGCGCAGAGCTCCGCGGCGATTTCCTGGTCGCGGTCTTCCGTCCCCTCGTCGGCCACGATCGTACCCTACGCCGAAACAGGTCCAAGCGCTACGGACTGGCAGCCCGACGCCGCGCGGGCCGACGGATAGCTCTCGCTGTGGATCTCCGATTGCCCCCCGCGGGTTGGGTCGACCTCCTAGAGGTTCCTGGCCTCCGCTTCGACCTGCGCTACGCCTCGAACGACAACGTCACGGGGCGGCCCCTGCCTGGCTATGGCGCCGCGGGCGCGTGGTTGCGGGCGGATGCGGCTACGGCGCTGGCGCGCGTGACGCAGTCGCTCGCGGCGGACGGTTGGGGCGTGACCGTCTTCGACGCCTACCGGCCCTACCGGGCGACCCTGGCCCTCGTCCGATGGGCCGAGGCGACGGGCCGGGGCGACCTCGTCGCGAGAGGCCTTCTGGCTCGCCGTAGTGAGCACAACGCCGCCGCAGCCGTGGACGTCGCCCTTTGTGACCTTCAGACGCGTGCGCTGCTCGACCATGGCGGGGCCTTCGACGACTTCGGACCGACGGCGCACCCCTTGGGGGCCTCTGGGTCCGGACGGGCCCTTCGTCAGCGACTGGCGGCGGAGTTCGAGCGGGCGGGTTTCGTGCCTTCCACGACCGAATGGTGGCATATGGGCTGGCCCCAGCGGGGCGAGCCTCTGGACATCCCCTACGGCGCAGAAGAAGCCGATGACGCGCCGGCCAGGGCTGCCATCCCGGCGTAGGCGACGGGTCCATCTGATCGGTCACGAGGAGTGGGCTGGCGTCGTCGTTGTTGCGGATCAAGCGAGCCCAAGGTGGGGAGTCACGAGGCACGCCCCAAGATGGCCTCCGTCGCCCAGGCCAGCGCCTCGGCTTCCGACGTCGCGCCTCGGACGTCGCCAACCGCGAAACTCTCATGGGCGAAGGGGTAAATGCCCATCGCCGCGAGCAGGGCGACACGCATTTCTGCGGGGTTCACGGAAGCGATGGCCCTCCCGTCGGGTCCGATTGCACCGACGATGCCGGCTTGATCGGGGCCAATCGGACCACCGATGAGGACACCCACGTAGCCGTAGGGGTGGTGGCCCGTCCCCTCGGGGCCTTGACGGTACGGGGTCCGGCCGAATTCCGATGCGAGGTAGATGACCGTGTCGTCCAGGTCGAGCTTCGCGGGGTCGCCCTCTCCGGGCGCGTTGATTCTGTCGGCCAACTGCGCGAGCGTGTGCGTACAATTCCGCGCTTGGGTGGCGAGGTGACTGAGGTGGCTGTCGAAAGCGCCGCCGCCGTCGGCCGAAATGAGACCTCCGTCGACGACCTGGACGTAGCGCGCGGGTGCAATCGCGTGCTTCAGTAGTTGGACAGCTGCCTGGATCGACATGCCCGTCACATCCGACGTGGATTCGCCAAGAGCGCTGCCGAAAGAGGGTGCGAGCCCATCGGGCTTGAAGGCCTCAGCCAGGGCGTCGATGTCCCCTCGTGAATCGCCGACGGGGCTGCGCGCGAGCCGGTCGCGCAGCGCAAAGGTGTCGCCGACTTGGATGCGAAGGGGCCGGGCGCAGCCGGGGTGCAGGCCCGCAGCGTCGGCCGCCTGAAGGTTGTCGGTGAAAAAGGCGCCGTCTGGCGTCAGCACCACGCTGTAGGGAATGACGCGCCCGGTGGTGTCCCGTTCCTGGAAATAGCGCATGATATGTGCGCCAGTCCCAGCCATCCGCGGATTTCCGAGTCGCGTACCCGCCAACGAATAGGGGATGGCCGTCTCGTGGCGCTCTAAATCGTGAGACAGGACGACGACCCGCATCCGGTCGAGAATGTCGGGCCGATTCCTGAACGGCATGACGAGGGGCCCGAGGTTGACCGTCATGCCTGCAGCATCGGCGCGCCACGGCGACAAATAGGCGTCAGGGTCGACGCCGCTGCGTCCGCCAAACACGTTTGCGTGGTCTTCGGCGAAGCAATGCCATTGCTGGTTGGAGTATTCCCTATCGCTTGAGGTGCCGTATTCCGGCACACAGTAAAAGGACTCGAAGGGGGAGAGTCCGCCGTAGAGGAAAATCTCGAGGCAGCGCTCGGCTTTGACGCCCGTCGGCAGCAAGAGCGATTTGGCCTCTTCGGGGGCGTCTCCCCAGGCGCTCCAAGCGGGACGGGCATGGGTCAGAAGGGCCGCGCCTGCCGCGCCGCTCAGCATCAGATCACGACGGCGCACGGCGTCTCCGACGGAGAAGTGAGGGAAGCACGGCCGATCCGGCGATGGTGTGTTCGGCTATCCCGACGCCGCGGGGCGAGGCGTGCGGATGCCTTCGCGCGTAAGGGCCCAACTCGAGGCCGCGATGGCGACGGCTCCCAGGGCCATTCCGAGGCCGGGGCGTTCGCCGAAGGCGAAGATGCCGATGGCGGCGCCGATGGGGACGGCCGTCATGCTCACGCCCGAAACCAGGGCGGCCGGCGCCAGGGCGTAGGCCCGGGTCATCGCAACCTGCCCCACAGCGGCACAGAGGCCCATCCCCGTCAGGGCGAGCCACGCGGGGGCCGTCAGGTCCCAGGAGGGCTGTGAATTCAGGGCCCACGGCAGCGAAAACATGAGCGCCACGGCGGAGAAATGGACCACAATGGCATCGGGATCTACGGCGCCGCTGAGGCGGCGAATGATGAGGTAGGCCCACGCCGCGGAGGCCGCGGACGCCACCGCCAGCGCGCTGCCAAGGCTGATGTGGGTCGGTGGACCAAGGACGGCCAGGACACCCAGAAATCCGAAGATGAGCCAGGCCACAGACGAACGTGAGACGCGCTCGCCGATTGAAATGCGAGAGGCGGCGGCGACGAACAGGGGGCTGCTGTGCTGCAGCGTGAGGACCTCGGTCAGCGGCGCCATCGAGAGGGCTGAAAAATAGGCGGCCATGGCGAGGCACCCGGCGACGGCGCGGACGAGGAGGTGCCGATGATGGGTGAAACGAAGGGGCGTGCCGCGTACAGCGAGCAGGGCGACCGCCACGGCGCCAACGATGGCGCTACGGACGAGGACGACGAGCGAGGGGTCCGCTTCGACCGACACGTGGCGGGCCAGCGCGGCCATCAAGGCAAAGGCGACGCTGGCCAGGACCATGGCCGCGGCGCCTGCGCGAGGCCTGTGAGCCGGGCTCACACCGGACTCAGCGGCCGGATGGGTCGTCACGGCCCGTGGAGCGGGATGCCCTCGCGGGCGCAGCAGGACGGCGCGTTGCAGCAGCCTGCTAGAGTCCACGAACTGCAACGACCTCAGCCGCAGCGCGCTCCCCCGACCACCAAGCCCCGTGCATCCAGCCGTAGTACTCGCGATTCGTATGTTCGCCCGCAAAGAAGAGAACGTCCTCGACCGGCGCAGCAAGGGCGTCGAGGTCGTCGAGCGAGGCTCCCACCGGCACGTAGGTGTAGGAGCCGCGTTGGTAGATGTCGTCGCCCTGGTGAGTGACCAAGCTCACGACAGGGTCGCCAGCGTCGGGGTAGGCCTTTCGGATGGCCTCCATGGCCGTCTCCACGGCCGTCGCTTCGTCCATGGCTTCCAATTCCTCGGCGAACGACCCACCCGCAATGAGGCTCAGGATGGGGACGGTCTGGAAGATGGCAAGATTCGTCGCCTCGAAGCTGCGTCCTTCCTCACCCTCGAATAGGATGTATTGATCGCCAGTATCCCAGAAACGGACGTCGAATTGCAGGATGATCTTGGCGAGGCGACCGAATCCGAGGCGGTCGATCGCGGTCGTGTGGCCCGACGGCAAGGTGGGGACAAACTGGACGCCCCCCCACTGCAGGACGCCAAGCGGGACGGTGACGATGACCTGATCGGCTTCGTAGACGGCGGTCGGGGTCACGACTTCGACGCCGTCGGACGACCAACGGATGACAGAAACCGGCTGCTCCAGTCGAACATCGAGGTAGCTAGCCGCCTTTTCCATCATTGCATCGGCGCCGCTGGTGAACATTTCGTAATCGCCGGCGACGTCCCCTTCCTCCCACCACGCTTGGAAGGAAAGGTCCGATTTGTCGGCACCGTAGGCGGCGTCATTCTCCCACCACCACACACCTTCGGTGGCATTGATTTCGGAAGGGTCCAGGCCGTCGAGCCAACCGATGTCTTGCAGCGCCTGGGCGAGGTCGATGTCATCGGTGAGCGTGGCCTTCAGGTCGAACAGCGTGTCGATCTGGTCGCCCATACGGCCCCAGGCCTTGTCCACGTCGCGCGTAGGAATCTTGATGCCAGCGGGGTCGTAGAAGACCTCGGCGTCGTAGTCGGCGGTGAAGCGACTCACCCCGCCGTTGTTGGCCAGCAGCACAATCGGATTGTCGCCGCTGGCGCCCTCGATCCACTGGGCGCACAATTCGACGGGCAGGGGAAAGGTCGTGCGATCCGTGTGGACACGGCCGCCAACGCGGTCGCGCGCCTCAAGGACGACGACCTGGGCGCCCGCGATCTCGAGGTCGCCCGCGGCGGCAAGACCCGCGAGGCCCGCCCCGACGACGATGACTTCAGCCGACTCGCGCGGCAAGGCCGTACCGGTCGTCCATGGAGTGGTTCCGCTTGGCGGGGGCGGCGGAGGTGGTTCCGTGGGACTGGGGGTGTCGTCCGTGTCCGTGCCCGTTGGCGTAGCTGTGGTGGAGGAGGTGCCCGGGGTGGCGTCGGTGGGCTGGCCGTCGGACTGGCAGCCGAAGAAAGCGAGGAGGACGATCATCGAGTCACTGTTATCACGTGGTTGGTAGGAACATCCTCGAAACGACTAACCTGTCCGTCGGGCCATGTCACTTCGAGCAGGTCGATCGTGTCCGCGGCTCCCCAACCCATGTGGGCCTCGGCCGGGCCCGAACCGTACAGGCCCGTGTTGCCGCTGCCGATCCAGCGTTTCTGGGAAATGGCTCCGACGGTGGCCGTCACGACGGCACCGATCGCGTGGGTATTCCCCGTCGCCATTCTTGGGCGGACGATGACGAATCGGTCCTCACCGCAATTCGAAAGGTAGAGTGGCGTGTCGCCGTGCAGCGAACCCTTGACGACGTCCAGCCACCCATCTCCGGATATGTCCGCGAGGACCAAGCCGCGCGTGGCTTGTTCGTCGTTGATGCTGCTCCAAACGCTCTGGTCCGCGACGGGAACGAAGTTGGCGCCGAGGTGGGTGCCCTGATTTTCCCAAACCTCGTCGTCTTCGTTGAGAGCCGACCCTTCGTACGTCGACCATTTGCCGAAGTTGCAAACGACGTCGAGATCCATGTCGTTGTCGAGGTCGCCCGCTTCGGTTCCCCAACCGAATTCCTGCTCCTTAGGGGGGGGCCATTCGGGAACGATCCCACGCCCGTCGAGAATCTGGAGGTAGCCGAAAGCGGAGGACTCGCGCACGTAATAGGTCCGCCAAGAGGATGTTCCGAAATCGACGATTCCGTCGCCATTCCAGTCCCCGGCCGCGATGCCCATGTCCTCGGCTGCGCTGTTGAGGCCGTTGGACACGACGAGAGCAGGCGTTGAGCCTTGGAAATTGACGCCGCTGAAGTCGACGAGCTGTGAGGGGCGGACGAAACCGAAGTCGTGGACCGACCACAGCTCGGGCTCGGGGTCCGCGTCCAGATTCCACCAGGCGAGATGGAAGTTGTAGCCGTCGTGGACGGACGCGGGAAGAAGGTGGGAAATGTCGGTGTAGAATCCTGTACCGTCGTTGAGGTACAACTCGTCGGCGCCCCCCGGGGCCATTCCCTGATCGAGGTGATCGTCGGGGGTGTCGCCGTAGTTGCCGAAGGCGAGGTCCAGGTCGCCGTCGAGGTCGACGTCGCCGAAGCTTGCGGATTGCGTCTTGCAGCGCTTGGTACTGCCAGTCTCGTCGAGGCAGGTGCGGGGCGGCAGCGCGGTGTTGGTGATGTCCGTGAAGCGGGCACCGTCGTTGCGGAAGAGACGATTGGGCTCCCCAAATCGCGTCACCGCGAGGTCGAGGTCGCCGTCGCCGTCGATGTCGGCGGCCGCTCCACCTACAGTGTGGGACATGTCGAAATGGGGGTCGACGCCCTCGAACCAGGTCGCGGCCTCGTCGGCGAAGACCTGCCCGGGCTGTTGGATGCGCAGCTCGGGCACCGTCTTCGCAAGGAAGACATCCTGCAGGCCATCGCCGTCGAAATCCGCGACGACGGCGCCGCCGTGCTCGAGGAGCGCGAGGTCCTCCCGAATGCCCGGCGCAACCTTGAGGTCGTAGTACGCCGTCGCGCGGGCGCTGGGATCCGGGCATGTGATGGGCCCCGCCATGGCGAGCGCGGCGGGGAGACCGGGGTCAAACGGGGGGTCCGTTGGCGGCGTACCGGTGGTGCTCGGCGTGTCCGTGCCTGGGTCCGTGTCCGTGGGTCCCGGGGGGTCGGGTGCGTCGGTGCCCGTGGCGTCGGGCGTAGTGGCATCGGAACAGGCGATCCAAAGTACCGCCCACATGCGCTCTCCCCCTTCCGCCAGCCTAGCCGGCCGTCCGGCGATCGCCACGGATCCAGGTGCGGCGGGGCCCCTTCGGCCAGGGTAGTGCGGCCTCCCGGAGGAAGGATGCCACGCCTGGAAAAGGACACCTTTGGCCCTATTGCCGTCCAGGATGAGGCCCTGTGGGGCGCCCAGACCCAGCGCTCGCTGCAGAATTTCGCCGTTTCTACCGAGAAGATGCCCCGCGCCTTGGTCGAGGCCCTGACCCTCGTCAAGAAGGCGGCGGCTCGGGTGAACGCGAGGATGGGCGCGCTGGCCGCCGACAAGGCGCGGGCGATCGAGGCGGCGGCGGACGAGGTGCTCGCCGGCGGCCATGCCGACCAGTTTCCGCTGTCCGTGTGGCAGACGGGGTCTGGCACTCAGACGAATATGAACGTCAACGAGGTGCTCGCCAACCGAGCGAGCGAGGTCATGGGCGGGGAGCGTGGCGAAGGTCGACGCGTCCATCCCAATGACGACGTCAACCGTGGCCAGTCCTCGAACGACGTCTTCCCGACGGCCATGAGTGTCGCGTCCGCAACCGCGCTGACCCGCGACGTGCTGCCTGCCGTTCGCGAACTGCGGGCCACGCTGCATGGCAAGGCAACGGACCTGGCGGACGTCGTCAAGATCGGGCGAACCCACCTTCAAGACGCGACTCCCATCACTTTGGGCCAGGAGATCTCGGGTTGGGTGGCGCAACTCGACCATGCGGACGCGGCGGTGTCGGCCTCGCTCCCGCACCTCTTCGAATTGGCGTTGGGGGGCACGGCGGTCGGGACGGGGCTGAATTCGAAGGTGGGCTACGACATTGCCGTCGCCGCCGAGATTGCCGGCCTGACGGGGCTTCCGTTCCGCACCGCGCCCAACAAGTTCGAGGCGTTGGCTGCGAATGACGCGCTCGTCTCCGCCCACGGTGCGCTCAAGTCGCTTGCGGCAGCGCTGTTCAAGGTGGCGAATGATGTGAGATGGCTGTCCTCGGGTCCCCGAAGCGGTCTCGGGGAGATCTCCATTCCTGAAAACGAACCGGGATCCTCGATCATGCCCGGCAAGGTGAATCCGACTCAGAGCGAGTCGCTGACCATGGCCTGTGCAAGGGTGATGGGAAATGACGTTGCGGTCGGGATCGGAGGGGCATCGGGCAATTTCGAACTCAACGTGTTCAAGCCGCTGATGATCGATGCGTTCCTGCAGAGCTGTCGCTTGCTGGCCGACGGCTGCCGCAGTTTCGACACGAATTGTGCTCGCGGGATTGAGGCGAATCGGGCTCGGATTGCGGAGAACCTGGGACGCTCGCTCATGTTGGTGACCGCCCTCAACCCGCATATCGGATACGACAAGGCCGCCTACCTCGCCAAGAAAGCGCACAAGGAAGGAACCACCCTTCGCGAGGCGGCCCTTGCTTCCGGCTACGTGACCGGGGAACAATTCGACGCCTGGGTCCGCGCTGAGGATATGCTGGGGCCGATGTCCTAGCATCCTGCCGGGGGGGATGGGCGGAGGCCGGACGCCAACGGCCCCGTTTCGTCGTCAGAGATCGTTGACGTAGCCGAGCTCTTCGAGTTGATCCATGAGGTCTTCGTCGGCGTTTTCGGCCTGTTCGGCCTTCGTCCGCTCGCGCGCTTCCTCGGTGATTTCAAGGACTGGACGCGTGGCACGCCAAGTGTCGAGCATCTTCGACATCTTGGCGAGCCGATCCGGCTCGTCGGCCCACAGATTCTTCGTCTCGCGGGGGTCGTTGATCATGTCGAAGAGCTCATCGCGCCCGTTGCTGGACGCCACGTATTTGTAGCCGTCGTGGTAGATCGCTTCGTAAGTCGCCGTCCAATCCCGGATGTCGAAATCCAGGCGCCGATTTTCGGGGTGGGCGCAAGGTACGTCGAGTTCGGAGACGACCGGGTAGTTCACGTCCGCCGCGAGGCTGTGGGGCTCGATGGGCGCCCCGGGCCATGGCAAGCCGGCGAGGTCGACGGTCGTGGCGAACAGGCTCGCCACGCTGACGGGGCGGGACTCCCGTCGGGGCGCAAGGGCGGGCGGGTAGCGCACGAGCAGGGGCACGTGGACGAGGGTGTCGTAGATGCTGAAGTTGTGCAGCCAGAGGCCATGTTCACCGAACTGCTCGCCGTGGTCTCCGACGACGACCACGATGGTGTCGTCGAGGACCCCGCGCTCCTTAAGGCCATCGAACAAGCGCGTCGTGTGCATGTCCACGTCGCGAATAGAGGCGTCGTAAGCGTCCAGAAGCGCGGCCCGCTCCTTGGGAAAATAAGCCTTCCAGCGGCCGAACATGACGTTGGTCATCCGCTTGAGCAACTGGCTCGTCACCAGCGCTTTGTGGTACCTGGCGTCGTCGGGCATGATGGCCCGGCGACTTTCCTCGGTCGGAAGCCGGTAGGCGTGTGGCTCCATCAGGTTGACGAAGGCAAAGAAGGGCTTTGCGGGCTCGCCGCGTTGGTCGATCCAGGCGAGGGTCGCGTCGACGGCGATGGGTCCGTGTTTGTGATGGCTGATCGACTGCCACCGGTCGGGGTGATGCCGCGTCGAGTAGTCGTCGTCTCGGATAAGGGTCTTGCTATAGGTCTCGACTTTCTCGCGAAATTCGTTGCGCCCAAAGGGCTGCTGGAAGGCGTTGAAGCCTTGAACCGTGTTCTTGCTGCTATGAATATTGGGATTGCTCGACCAGGCGTAGGTGTCGTAGCCGTTGTCTCGGAAATGTTCGGCGGCCGTGACATGGTGGCTCTCGAGCCACGGGTTCTTCGCGTTGGCGCCATGGCTGGAGGTCGGGAGGCCGGTGAACAGGCTGGCGTGGGTCGGAAGCGTCCAGAACGATGTGGCGATGGCGCGGTCAAAAACGACGCTGCTCTCAGCGAGGGCGTCCATGCCCGGTGTGGTGGGTGCGTCGTGCCCGTGGAGCGAGGCGCGATCGGCGCGAGCGGTGTCCCACACGACCCATAGGACGTTGGGCGTCCGGCTGACCGTCCGACGGGGCGGGGGCGGATCGGTCCAAGGGGAGGCCAGGGGGGGCGCCTCAGATGGACCTCGGCTCACCCACCATGCGGTCGCGCCGATGATCACAAGGGCCACGGCGGCGAGTAGTATACGCTTCAAGGGACCCCCGCCGGGCACTATCGCGGGGGGCCCTGGTTAGGAGCGTGTATGGCCTTCTGGATCTTGGTCGCGTGTACGCCTTCGGGGACGCTGGACCCGGTCTGGGAACCGGTGTTGCCGACCGAGCCCTACGGCCCGTCCGAGCCTACGACGCCGCCTGTCCCCCCCCCATTGACATCGCCAACGACCCCAACGACGCCGCCAGAACCGACGCCCGACATGCCCGTCGTCACCACGGAATGGGTGCCCGACATGGCGGTCCTGACGCTCGATCCCCCTCCCGGCCTGTTCGAGGACTCGATCACGGTGAATGTGGCGGTTTCCGACCCGACCGCGACGCTGCATGTGACCCTCGACGGCACGGTTCCCACCCCACTGACGCCGGTGTGGGTGGGTCCCGTTACCATCGATCGATCTACCCCCGTTCGCGCGCTTGCGCTTGGAACTTGGGGCTCACTCGAAACGGCGGCGGTGTACCTCGCCCTCGACCCCGCGTTGTCGGGCCATTCAAGCAACTTGCCGCAGGTCGTACTTTGGACGCTGGACGGGGCGCCCGCGTGGAAGACAGAGGTCTACACGTCGGCCACGTTGTCCGTGTTCAACCCCGACGCGGGCGGACGAGTCACGTTCCCGGCCAACGCGTCGATGAGCCATCGGGCGGGTTTCAAGATCCGCGGCAGCTCTTCGTCGGGCTACCCCAAACATCCGTACCGAGTAGAGGCGTGGGGCGCGCTGGACGACGAGGACCTCGACATCCCCCTGCTGGGGATGCCTGCGGATGGGGACTGGATCTTCGGCGCGCCATTGGACTTCGACCGGGCCCTGATGCGGGATCCCCTCGCGTTCGAGTTGAGCAATGCGATAGGGCGATACGCTCCGCGCACGGCGGCGATCGAGTTGTTCGTCGCGGAAAACGGCGAGGCAGTTGGGCTGGACGATTATGTCGGCGTCTACCAGGTCGCGGAGCGAATCGAGCGAGGCGAGGATCGAGTACCCATCACGGAAATGTCGGAGACCAATGTCTCCTACCCTGAGATCACCGGCGGGTACCTGTTCAAGGAGGACCGCACTGGCCCCGGTGAGGTGGGGTTTTGGGCTGGCTCCGATGGGGGGCTTTACTTTCAGCAGCCCTTTGTTCTCGTAGATCCGAACGAGGCGGAAATTGTCCCTCAACAATGGGATTGGCTGGAGGCGGAGCTCGACGAGTTGGGGGTCGCGCTGACGTCGCCGGGATTCACGCACCCGATCACGGGTAGGCACTACGACGAGATCATCGACGTGGATTCCTTCATCGACCACCATGTCATCAATGTGCTGACGAAGAATCCGGACGCTTTCCGGTTGTCCGGCTACTTCCACCAGGATCGGCTGGCCCCTTTGGCGGCTGGTCCGGTGTGGGACTTTGACCGGACGATGGGCTGTTCGAGCGACTCGCGCGCGGAGGATCCCGAATTTTGGGACGCGAGCAACATTACGCCAGATTGCACCTTCTTCTTCGACCACGGCTTCTATGGTGGCCTGTTCGACGATTCGGCCTTCCGCGATCGGGTCTGGGCCCGGTGGCGGGAGCTGCTTGACGGGGCGCTCTCCGTCGAGGCCATGCACGAGATCATCGACCGGCGTGCCGCGGAGCTGGACGAGGCGGCTGTGCGCAACTTCCAGGTTTGGTCGTCGTACCCGCCTCGCGGCGGCGACTTCGCCTCGGAAGTGACCACGCTCAAGGACTGGCTGGCGGCCCGTCATGCCTGGATTGACGGCTGCCTCGACTTGCCCGACCCTCGGACGTGTGTCGGCGACTGAGCGTGATCAGCCGGCGCGCGATCCCGATGCCGGCGGTACGAGGCAACCCGCTCCGCGGCCGATGAGGTCGGTGCGATGGGCCAGTGTCAACGCCTCGCGAACATCGTCGTGCCAGGAAGGATCCCAGTAGAGCAACAGCGCTTTTTGAAGACGCTTTTCCTTGAGGCCCTTGGCAACGTGGATGGGCTCGCCCGTCAGAGGGTCAATTCCCGTGTGGTACATCGCCGATGCGATGGACATGGGGGTCGGGATGAAGTCCTGGACCTGCCGAGGGCGGTAGCCATGTTGTTTTAGCCATAGGCTGAGTTCGATCATGTCGCCCAGATCGCAGCCCGGATGGCCAGAAATGAAATACGGTATCTCGTACTGCTCTTTGCCGGCGTCATTCGACGCGCATTGAAACATGCGCTGAAACTGCTCGTAGAGTTCGATTCCGGGCTTCTTCATCTTTTCGAGCACGCGCGGCGTCACATGTTCAGGTGCGACGGAAAGGTGGCCGCCGACGTGGTGGGTAGCAAGTTCCTCGATGTACTCGGGTGAACGCACGGCGAGGTCCGTTCTCACGCCCGAGGCAATGAACACGTGCTGGACGCCCGGTTCGTTTCGAACCTTGCGCATCAGATCGATCGTGGGACCGTGGTCGACGTTGAGATTCGGGCAGACAGACGGATGGATGCACGAGAGTTTACGGCAGGCCCGCTCGATCGTAGGGCTCTTGCACTTCATCTTGTACATGTTGGCGGTGGGTCCGCCCAAATCGGTGATCGTACCTCTGAAATCATCCATTCGGCGCAATGCGCGCACCTCTCGAAGGACGCTCTCTGCGCTGCGATTCTGGATGATTCGCCCTTCGTGTTCGGTGATGCTGCAGAACGTGCAACCACCGAAACACCCTCGCATCGTTACGATGCTGTGTTTGACGGTCTCCCAGGCCGGCACGCCCTCCGTATAGGTCGGGTGCGGGCGCCTCGTGAACGGCAGGTCGTACAATTCGTCCATGGCGACGTCGTCGACATTGGCACCGTCCCCCAGCGGCCAGGCGGGCGGGTTGTACCAGACCGCCCGATCGCCGTGGCGCTGGGCCACTGGGCGAGCCGAGCCTGGATTCGTTTCGTGCTGGAAGAGGCGCGCCATCGTCGCGTAGGCGACGGGGTCGACACGAACTTCCTCGTAGGAGGGCAGGACGACGACGCGGCCGTCGGTGGTGTACCGGCTCGGGGTCGCGAGGGCGGTCTCCGTCTCGACTTTGGAAAGGGCGAACGCGGTGCCGCGGACGTCGCGGATAGAGCCGATGGGTTCGCCTTGCGCCAAGCGTTGGGCGACCTCCCAAATCGGGCGTTCACCCATGCCGAAAACGAGCATGTCGGCCTTGCTGTCGATGACGACGCTGCGGCGGACCGTGTCGGACCAGTAATCGTAATGGGCGATGCGCCGGAGGCTCGCCTCGATGCCACCGAGAATGACGGGCACCCCTGCGAAGGCCTCGCGGCAGCGCTGGGCGTAGACGAGCGTGGCGCGGTCCGGGCGCGCGCCGGTTCGGCCACCCGGGCTGTAGGGGTCTTCCCGGCGGTTCTTCTTTTGGCTCGTCAGCCGGTTCAGCATGCTGTCGAGGTTGCCAGCGCTCACGCCATAGAACAACCGTGGCCGCCCGAGCGCTCGAAACGCGTCAGCGCTCCGCCAGTCTGGTTGTGCGATCAGGCCCACGCGAAAGCCTCGCCCTTCGAGGAAGCGGGCGATGAGGATGGGCCCAAACGCGGGATGATCAACGTACGCATCGCCGGTGACGATGACGATGTCGACGGCGTCCCAGCCCCGCGCGTCGAGATCCGCCCGGCAGGTGGGCAGGAACGTCTCTTGAGACGGCCTTGGAGGCGGCTCCGAAGAGGGGCGCCGCCCGCGAGTGGCCGCGAAGCGCGACCCGTGTGTGTCCCCCATGCCCACGGCGGCCCCCGGCCGGAGCCGGGGACCGACCCTCGGCTACGGGAAGTTGGCGTACATGTATCCCACTTCGACCCACTGCCCGCCGCCCCAGTTCGGGGACTCGGCCGTGAGGAAGGCGGAGCGAGTGGAGGCTGAGCCCTGCTCGAACCACAAGTTGTTGGTCGTCGAAAGGGACTGGTACCCGGAGTACAGGATCCACAACTCGTTGTACTGGCCGCTGCCGAGCGACGTGCGCAGCATCGAGCCCTGGTGGACGCGGTTGGCCCAACTCGTGCCGCGGTATACCTTCTAGACGGTACCGTCGGAGCCGGAACTGCCCGGCGTGCCCTGCGAAATGAGCCGGTAAGCGCACTCGAGCGGGGCCTGACTTCCGTTGAAGCCCTGGTTTTGGTACCAAGCGATGGTGTCGGCCCAGCTCTTCCCGTTCGTGGGATCCGTGGAGTTGTAGGCAATCTTCAAAGGCGACGTAGCCATCAAGCCCGACACGTTGGACGTGACCCAGTGCTCCGTCCAACAGCCGCCGTTTTGGTAGGTGTGAACGCGGCCCAAGAGATTGCCGGCGCCCCCTTCAAGCGTGAGCTGCCCCACGATGGGGATCCAAAGTTGTGGCGGTGGGCGCACCGGTGCGGCACCCAATGCGTGTCGGGAATCGGCGCTGTTGGGGGCGGTGTGTTCAAGGTTTCAAACGTAGGCTTGAGTTTAGCTGATGTTCCAACGTATGCCGCCACGTGCCCAGGCCGATGCCGGCAGCGGCGGGCCACAAGGCCAGGCCTGCGGCGATGGCCGCAGCGACGCTCGTTCCAGATGCGACGCGCGAGGTTCCCGGCAAGAGGACGTGGTCCCCTGGCATCCACTGGGTCACCGGCGGGCCGTTGTTGGACGAGGCAAGCGGTCGGCCCGAGCGATCCACCGCGCCCACCAGGTTCCCTTGCACGGGTTCTGTCAACCCATGCCCGCCGTTGCCGGCGGCCGCGACAACGGCGCATCGCTCGTGCAGGGCCGCCAGGAGGGGCGACAAGGACGCGTCTGCGGCCAGCGGCAGATCGAGCCGATCGCCGATCGCGATCTGGACCTCGATGAGCACGACGTCGTCGGGACCGACGTCCCGCAGAACCGTCTCCAAGGCCGATTGTGGTTCATGGACGCCGTCGTTGAATGGGGACGCGATGCGCACGTTCGCTTCGGGTGCCATTCCGGTAGGTCCGGACAACACGCTCAGGGTCTCTTGGGCGTGCTCGGGCCAGGGACTGAGGCCGCCAAAGGCGACCTCAACGCGCGCAGGCAAGGTGACGGGCGGGCCCTCGCCGAGCCACAACGTGCGACCCACGCCGGCGTGGGCAGGCCGATGTGCCGCGATCGCGTCAACGAGAATGGACCAGGGATCGGGCAGTACAACGGGCACGTCCTGACGTCGCCCGGCGATGGCTCTTCGGGTAGGGGATGGCCGCGCGGGGAGAGGGTGCAAGTACTGGGTCTGATCACGGCGAAGAACGATGCCTGGGTGCTCCCTTGGGTGGCGCCGCGTCTGTCGTCGTCGGTCGACGGCGTGGTTGCGCTCGACGATGGAAGCAGCGACGGCTCCGCGGACCATTTGGCAGCGATCCCCAACCTCGTTCACCTGTTCCGCAACCCGCCCGGTCAGGCTTGGGATCCCGAGCACGACCTCGATCGGATGATGGAGAAGGTCCACGAGGTACGGCCCGAGTGGGTGTTGCTCATCAACTCTGACGACCTGCTGGATGCACGGTTTGCGGCCAAGCGAGGGGACTTGCTCGGCCGGTCCGAAGTGGGTCGATACCACTTTCGGGAAATCACTCTTTGGGACGGGATGACGCACCATCGCGTCGATCGCCCCGAGTGGTACCACCGCTCCCGAGGCACAACGCCGTACCTGGTTCGGTACAGCCCCCAACTTCGCCTGGTCAACAGCTACCACAAGAACTGGCGACGCCGGCTGCTGCGCAGCGTGCGCAACTCGGTCGCCACAGGTGTGCTTCGCCGCACGTTGCCGCGGCCCTCGTCCAAGTCCGAAAGCTGGTCGGGGAAGTTGGTCCATGAAGTGCTCTGGCCAACGGATCACCTGGATTGGACGAACCAGATCTTCGAAGGATGGACGGGAACCGAGGTCGAACTGGACCTTGTTCGGGTTCACTACCACTTCGCCGACATGCATGAGGCCATACGCAAGCACATGACCCAGGCCGTCAGTTCGGCGATCAAGCAGTGGCGCGCCCCCTATGAGGTCTCCGAGATCGTAGACTGGGCGGCGCGTCGGCTGTCGACGGAAGGGATGGTTCTCGAGCCCGTCGACCCATCATGGGGCGTGCTGGGAGGGCCGCGTTAGCGACCGCGCCGATGTTCCGTGCGCTCGGCCATTGTGTAGAGAGCTTCGACCCTTCGCAGCCGGGCCGCCTTTGCCGTGCCCGTGAACGGTGGATCGAGCCGTGGGAAGAGGGCATCCGGCCGGGCTTGCTGACGCGTTTGGTCGTCACCGGGGCCGCGTTCTCGGATGACGGGGCCGCGGATGCCCGGCGAGGGGTGCCACACGCTGGCGTCGATCTCGCCGATCTCGTGTTGGAGCTATTTCCCGGGCGTGACTTGCTCGCGTTCGTCGAAGACGGCCACCCAGAGGACATTCCCGACGGCGCCTTTGGAATCGAAGCCTACGAGGGGTATCGGGCGGGCGGCGCGGTCACGGTGGGGCTCGTGCGGTGGGCTCGCGTCGTGCGCGACCGGGCTGGGCTCGTCGACCTGTTCGGCGACTCGCCAGAGGAACGTCTGCGCGGCCTGTGTGTCCTGCGCGACGACACGGATCTCGACGGCCTGCTCGATGACCTGTTCCCGCTGGTGGGCGCGAGCAGCCTCGACAGCCCTCCCTGTCGATTCCAACCTGGCGCGCTGCCCGACATCCTCGATCGGTCGGACGCCGTCCTTCTGTTTCATCGAGACAAGCACGGCGTCGCCCTCGGCGTTTACGCGCGGCAATTACCGGCGGCGGAAGCGATCTTGCGCCGGCTGGCGGAGGCGGCCGGAGCGCTTCATGTGCCGTTTGGGATCGCCCCTATGTTGGCGCGTTGGGACCGAGCTCTGTCGGAGCTTCGCGCGGTGTGGCCGGTTGCCGAACTCGGGCCCTTCCCGGTGCCGCCGGCCCCACCTGAGGCACGGTTCCAGTCCCGTCGGCGCCGGCGTGGGCGGGGCGAGGATGCGCTGGCCCTCGATGAGGGCGTTGACGACCTACTTGACGTCGCCGATGATGTGGCCGACGAAGCGGCGACCGCTGACGGCTCAACGGACCTTGAAGATGACGTCGATGGCGAAGACGTAGACGAGGTCGATGACGTCGACGACAGCGACGAGGCGGCCGACGGCGACGACGGCGACGATCGCGACGACGTCGATGACAGCGACGACGTCGATGACAGCGACGACATGAACGGCGGGCCAGGGGTCGACGACGACCCCGACGATTGGGAACCGCGGGAGTCCTGACCGGCGGGCCGACGGCGTTTTGCGGAGGCTGCTAGCAGCCTGCTAGGGCTTGCGCAGGGCGTCCCAGGCGCGCCGAAGTCCTTCGAATACCCCGACTTTGGGTTCGCGGTCGGGGGCAGGCGGCGCCGTGAGGTCCTGGAGGCGGGTGATCATGCCGGGTTGGCCCGATCCTTGGGTCACCGGGGTCTTTGCGGCCTCGGCCGCCTCTTCGACTTCGGCGGCGGCTCGAACCTCGGCTTCATGCTCGAGCAACCAAAGGGCTTCGGTTCGGTGTCGCGCGTCGAAGTGGCTGCGCAGGGCCCAGTCCAGCCGGCGGTCGAGCGCCAGGCCGATTGGTTCATCGCGCGGTTGGAGGTACTGAGACCACGAGCGACAACGAACCCGGTTCAGGAATGCGGCGGGATCGGCCATGACGGGGGCGGTAACGGGTTCGTCCTCCAAGCGTTTGGCGGTACAGGGAGGTCCCGAAGGGCGGCGAGGGCGCGAAGAAAGCTCGCTCGAGGGACGTGGACGGCGCCGAAACGCGCCAGGTGCTCCGTGTGGACTTGGCAGTCGACAAGTCGAATGCCCCAGCTTGGCGCCACGCCGAGGAAGTGCGTGAAGGCGACCTTGGAGGCGTCGCTGACCTTCGCGAACATGCTTTCGCCGCAGAAGACCCCGCCGATGTGCAGGCCGTAGAGGCCGCCGACCAGCGCGCCCTCGTGCCACGCCTCGATCGAATGTGCGACACCTCGGTCGAACAAGGCGACCATCGCCTGACGCAGATCGGTCGTGAGCCAAGTTCCGCGTTGACGCGGGCGCGGCGTGTGGGCGCAACCGTCGAGCACGGCCGAGAAGGAGGTGTCAACCCGAATCTCGAACGTGGCCTTTCGAACGACTTTTGCGAGGCTCCTTGGCACCGTGACCTGCAGCGGGTCGAGCACGAACCGCGGATCCGGGCAGTGCCACAAGATGGGGCGCCCTTCGCTGTACCAGGGGAAAATTCCCGACCGATAGGCCACCAGGACGCGGTCGGGGTGAAGGTCTCCGCCCACGCCCACGAGGTCATCGACGTCGTCGACCAGCGGGTCGGGGAACCGATGGGCGGCGCCGATGCGCGCGATGCCCACGTGGCGCGTCAATTGAGAACGGCAGCCCCGAAGGCGATGAACTCGTAGCCGATGGCGCTTGGCGCTGCCTTGGCGCCTTCCGAGGCGTAGTGGGCTTCGGCGGCAGGGTCGACGGCCTTGGCCAGGACGGTGCCTTCGACCTGGCATGTCTTGCCTGCCGACCCCGTGTCGATTCCAAACGAGTGGTTCTTCATCATCACGCGTACAGAGCCGCCGGCGTCGTCGGCCATGACGGCCCAGCAACCCTTGCTCTGGCAGACCTCGGTGAGGCGGCCCTCGACGCGCACGGTCTTGCCCACAAATGCGGCCGGATCGGCGATGACCTGCTTGGCGGGAATCACGTCGGTGAGCTGGAAAGCGGCTCCGCTATGGGCCCATTGGGGCGCGGCGGCCGCAGCCTCCGGGGTCGAGGCGACGGTGTCGGGCGAAGCGGGTTGTGCGCCCTCGCAAGCGAGCCAAATTGCGACCGTCCACATGGGCATCCTCCGAGCGACGGTGGCTAGCAGGCTGCCGCAAAAAGGCCAGGGCAGAGCCGTCGCCTACCAGACGCCTGGCAGCAGCCGGGCGCGGTTGGAGAACGCGTCGCGCCATACCGGCAATTGGCCAAGCATCGCCTCTTCGTTGCGGATGCGGACGGTGAGGACGGCGAGGTTGGCGAGGCTCAACAGAAGGGCCGAGAAGTAAGCGTCGTGCAGCATGGGAAGGGAGGCGATCTCGAGGATGACGACAAGGTAGTTGGGATGCCGGATGTAGCGGTAGGGGCCGGTTGTGACGATGGTCGGCGGGGTGACGACCCGCACGTTGAAGGCGCGCTTGAGGGTGCCGAGCGTCCAAACGCGAAGGGCGAGTGCGATGGCCAGGACGGCTGCAGCCACGGCGCCGCGCCAGAGGTGGGGCTCGCGGTCAAGGACCAGAACCTCGGCGATGGGCAACGTGACAAGGCCGAGGTGCAATGTGGCCATGGCCGGGAACAGGGCGGGTTCAGGCAGCGCCTGGGCGAAGCGGGCCCGGGACCAAGCGAGTTCCCCGAGTCTCATCAGGCCGACGCAGGCAAGGGCGCCGGCGAAGGCGGCCGTCACGCCAGCGGCACTTGGCTGAGGACTTTACTGAGGAAGAAGCGGCGATCCGTGTTGACCCGCCCATCGGTCCGCATGGCCGACACGAGCATGTGCACGCCCATGTCCTCAAAGCCCATCGCCTTGTACATCTCGCTCGACGGCGAATGCAGTGCGCTCACGCGAAGCACGACATGGGTGTAGCGTTCGGGGTCGATGCGGCGCAGCCGTTCGCGAACCAGCGTACGTCCCAGTTCTTTGTTGCGGTGTTCAGGCAGGACGCCAAGTTCGGCCAGGTAGAACGTATGCGGGATGGGCACGAGGCCCGTCAACTCGCGGGCGACATCGCGCTTGGCGGCCAGCGGGATTCCGATTCCGAATCCAAGGACCTCGCCACCACCGCGGGTCGCGAGCAGGGTGACGTTGCCGGCCGTGCCCGTCAGCTTGTGCCAGACCCCCTCGGCTTCGTCGGGTAGCCAGCGCTCGAAGTAGGGAAAGCCGGAAAAGATGGTCTGATAGGCGCCGATGAAAGGGGCGCGCCAATCGGTGGCGTCGGCGGCCCGGATGAGCCGGATGTCGATGCCGCCTTCGACCGTGTCCACGACCATGAGGGCCCCTATCCGCCCATCAGGCGGAACGGACCATCAGGCGGAACGGACCAGCACCACGATCTCGCCGGGCACCCGTTCGGTCCAGGTGGCCGTAAACACTCCTTGGAGCGCGTCACGCGCCGCCGCGACGGAGCCGTGCAGCGCAAGCGTCAGGTCGCCTAGGCCAACCCCGACGACCTCGATCTCCTGCGGTGGCAGGGCCATGCCTGTGCCGAGCGCTTTGAGGACAGCTTCTTTGGCCGCCCAACAGAGGGTCTCGGCTCGGGGATCCGACGCCGTCCAGGCCCGCTCCGTTTCCGTCAGCCAGGTTTCCGCGAAGGAAGGCGGACGACGCGCAACGCGCTCCATGTCGATGCCGACGCGCCCGTTGGGGACGGCAGCCGCGATGGCTGCGCCGTCGACATGGCTGATCGAGACACGGACATCGGGCCGTCCCGCGACGACCGCGATCGGTTCGCCGCTGGGGGCGGTCTCGATGCGCAAGTGCAGGGGCGGCAGCCCGGTGAGTTCGGCGAGCGCCCGTTTGGCAGCGATTCGTCCGGCGAGACGGTCGCGCAGGCGCCGCTCATTGCCGCGGGCGGCGATGCCCGCGACCTCCGCGTCCGTCAGCCAAGGCGTCGGGTCTTCATCGGCGGACGCACGCGCGACGAGGGGGCCGGTCCACCCGACCGCGGCGCCTGGGGTCTCGAATCGGCTGGCGGGGTCCAGGGGCCCGAGATCGGACAGTCCGAAGCCGCGCAGCCGCACGAGCGTACCGGAGACTCCGTCGACGTCGACGTCGTACAAGCCGTCCTCCCGGAGGCGGGCGGTCAGCGTCACCGGTTCGCCGGGGTGGGCGAAACGGTGCAGTGAGATTTGGCCGATCCGGGACGGCAAGGCCATGATGCCGTCGGCGATCATGCGGTGAAGGCCGGCGGCCTGGAACGCGGCCTCCGTGGCCAGCGGCTCGGTGTCGAGGCCGCCGCCGAGCTTCGCACCGTCGATCAGCCCCTCGGCGACGAGGCCGTTCGAAGCGGACTGCTGCACGCTGGTCAGGACCTGGAAGCGCGGCCCATGGAAGAAGCGCCGGTAGATCTGTGCGGACCCGATTTGGGCTGGCTGCATCTCGGTGGCTTCGATGGGGGCCGGTGGCGCCGGGGGTCCAAACCGGACGGTTGCGCGGAAGTGCTCGGTCCGCTTTTCGCGCCCGGTCTTGAGCGTCCGCTGGCTGATCAAGCGGACGAAAACGGCGCCCGGACGCGAGACCGTGGCCTCGACCTCGACGTTGACGTGCTCGTCGCCATGCAACTTGAGCGGAGCATCGAAGGCGACGTCGACGAGTTGGTGAGCCTCCTGCTCTGGCAGCGCGAGGCGCGCGGCGACCATGAGGAGCTCGAGGCCGATGACGCCCGGGAGCACCGGTACGCGGTCGATCGCGTGGTCGACGATCCAGGGAATCCTGGCGACCGTCAGCTGAGTGAGAAGCCGGACGGTTCCCCCGTCCAGTTCGTACCGGTCCACGAGCGGGTGGCCAAGTGGGGGAAGGAAATCGCCAAGCTTGCCTGCGACAACCCGTTCTCCCTGTTCGCCAGCCGCGATCAGGTCGGCGGCGAGTTGGGCGCCCACGTCGGCCGGCAACAGGTCCACGCCGCGCTCGAGCAGGAGGTGCCGCATGCCGCCGCGCACCGCCATTCCGGTGTCGTCCCACGCTGTCCAGTCGATGTGCAGGCTGCGGGGACGTGTGAGGCACACGCGGGCGAGGGCGTCGTTGGCCGCGGCGTAGTCGACTTGACCCGGGTTGCCGAAGCGGCCGGCCACGGAACCCATCGACAACACGGTGGCTTCGGGGCGGAGTCCCGCGATGAGTGCCGCGCCCCCGATCGCCTTTGCGTCAAAGACACGGTGGAAGGCGCTGAGGTCCTTGTCCTCGATGCGTCGGCTCTCTTCGACGCCGGCGCCGTGAATGAGGACGTCGACTTCGCCGACGTTTGAACGAATCCGCTGCAACAACGCTTCGGCGGCGCCCGGCTCGCCCAGGTCGGCCTGCAGGTAGGTCGCCGTGGCCCCCAGTCCCTGGATGGCCGTCAACGTCTGACGGACCTCGTCGGCCTGACGCAGCGGGTGCAGCGCCTTCTGGACGCGGGCGGGCGTCGCTCTCTCCCCCAACGTCTCGATCTCGAGAGAAATACGCTTCTTTTCGATGGCCTCGTCGAAGGGGCGGGTCCCCGCGGGTCCCCGACCTACGATGACGAGGTGGATACGGCTGCGGCGCGCGAGTTCGAGCGCGATGCGCGCGGTGATGCCACGGCCGCCGCCGGTCACGACGACGATCTGGCCGGCGGGAAGGGCCGCAGGGGCCGGCCGCTCGGCGATCGCGTAGCGGACGACTCGCCGGTCGTGACCGTCAAGGAAGACCTCCGGCGCGTCCGTCTGGTCCGCCTCATCGAGAACAGCCGTCGCGAGAGCGTCGGGCGGCACCGCGAAGGGCAAATCGATGACGCGGGATTGAACGCCTGCCCACTCCCTGCCGAGGGCCTTGGTGAAGCCGGCGCGGGCGCCATCGCTGGCCCCGAGCGCTGCAGGGTAGCCGCCCTCGAGGTCGCCAAGGCGGGTCACCGTGACCCAATGGGTGGGCCGATGGGTCCCCAGGCCTCGGGCGAATTCGAACGAGGCCAGGACATCGGAGGCGACGTCGATGACGACATCGGGTGCCGACGGAGTGACGATGGCGCCGCGGGCCACACATTCGTCGGCCAGGGCCGTCGCCACCGGCCCATCGCCGAGGATGGTCACCTTGCGGGCTGTCCACGATGCCGAAAGCGCGGAGGCGCGGCGATCCACCAGAATGGGGCGCCGGAGGCGGAACACCTCAGGTAAAGGAATGCTCTCGGCGTGGGCCACCTCGGCGTCTGTCAGCCCAGGTCGGAGGTCGAATTGTTCGGCGTGAAAGGGCCGGTCCGTGGTCGCTTGGTTGCCCGGTTCCTCGACGGGCGTTGGCGCGGGGGTCGCGGCCTCGGGTGCAGGCGACGGGGTTCCCGGGCGATCGTCGATCGCGGAGGCGGGTGTCGCGGCGGTGCGCCAAGCGTGAATCGCCGTGGCCAGCGCGCTGAGGGTCTTGTGGTCCGACAGGCGGAAACCGGCGTCTGCGGGCAAATCGTAGCGCTTGCGGAGGGCGCCGACGATTTCGGCCTGCTTGACGGTATCCACGCCAAGGTCGGCTTCGAGTTCGAAGCTGGGGTCGAGCTCGCTCTTGTCGTAGCCGGTCTGTTCGGAGACGACGTCGAGCAACTCGTCGAGGGCCGCGGCCGCGTCGGGCGCAGGGACGGCGACGGGGACAGGCGTGGGTGGTTGAGCAGCACTAGCGGGTTCGAGCGGTGGGAGGGCCGAGGGCCGCAGGTCGGCGGCCAGGGCTTCCAGAACCGCAAACGGATCGGTGGCTTCGATCCCGCTCGTGCCTGGCGCCGCGGGGCCGGTCGGGGTCATGTCCTCGGTAGGGTCGGGAGGTGCCGCCGGAGCCTTGGCGGACTCGAATGACGTCGGCAACGGCGGCGGCGCGCTCACCTCCGGCAGCTTTCCCCGTTGGGGCGAGACAGTCGGCGTCTCAAAGATGGGGGCGGCAGTCGGTTCGGCGGCGGTCGTCGTCGATGGGCGTGGCGGCGGACGGGTGGCCGGCCGGTTGGGTGCTTCGATGCGTCGAACCATGGGAGCAGGGCGCAGGTCCGCGAGGTCGAGGTCGAGTTCGACCATTCCGTCCAGGAGGGGGTCGGGCTCCTCGACGATCGCGTTGGCGGACGCAACTTCCGCTGGTTCGGGAATGCCTGTGTCCATTGGCATCAACGAGGCTTCATCAGGATCGTTGGGAGCTTCGTCCGGCGCCGTCCCGTCGTCGAGCGGAGGGTTGGCCTCGACCAGACCGGTGACAGGCTCGGCGGGGAGGGGGTCGCCAAGGCGCGACGATGGAATCGGCGTTGCCATGAGCAGCGAAGGCGGGGGCGCGTCGAACAGGGCCGCGTCGTCGATCGCCTGGGACACGTCGGCGGTCGGTGCGTCCTCGCGGACCGCCGTTCCCGGAGGCGCCCCGCCGTCTTGAATCGCTAGGGGATCGCTGGCCGGCTCAGCTTCATCCGCGGCCGGCGCTTCGGTTTCCATCGACGCGTCGTTGGCTTGGCTTTCGGCGGCGCCGGCACTTTCATCCAGGTCCTCGTCTTCGTCGACGACGACGTAGGCTTCCAGCGGCAATTCGGGCACATCCTCTGCGTTCGGTGCACGGTCTGGCTCGAAGGCGCCAGCCGGTGGATCGGGCAAACGCGACGACACGTACGCGGCCAGTGCGACAATGGTCGGGTGGTCGGTGAGGCGGAAGCTGTCGTCGCGCACAAGGCCGAAGCGACCTCGCACTTCGGCGAGGATCTCGGCCTGTTTGACGGTGTCGATGCCTAGGTCGGCCTCGAGCGCGTACTCCGGATCCAGCTCTTCGACGCCGTAGCCGGTCCGCTCGGCGATCACGGCGAGGAGGTCGGGCAGAACCTCCGCGGCGCCTGCCTTGGCGGCCGCTGCGGAGGGGGTTGCGGGGGCGCTGTCGCCAAGCGGCCCGGTGGCGTGCGCGGGTGGGTCGGCCGGAACCACGAGCGCAACTTCGGGCTCGGCGGAGAGGGCCGTCGGCGTTTCGACAGACTCGGACGGTGTCCCGGGCTCGAGAGGAACGAGGCGCAGGGTGCGGTGTGCGACGACGAGGTCGAAGGTCGGTTCGCCCACAAGGGAGGCCAGCCAGGCTTGGCGCGCGGCGGGGTCGGAGACCCGGTCGTCGCCGGTGCCGGCGCGCCGCCATGCGACCAAAGAGAGTTGCGAGCCGAATCCGGCCGCCAAACGAAGCGCCCACTTGTAGGGGCGAGGCGTCCCGTCACACAATCGCAGGGGTCCGAGGTCGGGATCGGGCTCGCGCAGGTGGGGAACCGGGGGGGCCATGCCGTACTGCAGCGCCTTGACGGCGATGGTGTCCTCGAGTCCGGCGCCCATGGGATGACCGGTGTAGCCCTTGACATTGGTGACCTCGACGGTGGACCACGCCGGCCCAAAGGCCTCGCGTAGGCCGTCGATTTCGGCACCTGCACTGCCGCCTCGGGCGGGCGTGTAGGTCTCGTGGCTGACGAACAGTGTGTCCGGCGCCATGTCGGCGGGGGAAAGCCCTTCGCGCTCCGCGACGAGCTGAACGAGATTGCGGACGGCGCCTCGGATGTGCTCCTGGTCGAGGCGCGTGCCGTGGAAGGCGCTGTTGACGGTGCTCGCGCCGAGCAGGGTCGCGACGGGGCGGACGCCGCGTGCTGCCGCACTGGTTTCCGACTCGAGAACGAGACCGGCGGCGCCCATGCCAAGGATGAGGCCATGGCGGCGGCGGTCGAAGGGCAGGGCCGTCTCTTCGAGGACGTCGTGCGTGCTCGCGGCGCCTGCCGCCATGAAACCGGTGCCGATCCAAGGCAACAGGCGTTCGCTTGTGACATCGTCGGCCCCGACGACGATGACGCGTTCGGCGCGGCCGAGGCGAATCCAATCCTCGGCGATGGCGATGGCCTGGGTGGTGGAGGCACACGCCGCATTGACTGCGGTGTTCGGGCCGCGAGCGCCGATGATCTGCGCGAGCTGGCTGTGGCCCATCGTGAGAATCTGGAAGAGGAAGCGCCGATCGAATCGCCCCTCGGCGTCGCGACCGTCCATCTCCATGCGCTCGACGAATCGGTCGTAGCCGGAGAAGGCCGACCCGAAGACGATGCCGGTCGTGTCGGCCAACGATTCGGGCAACATCCAGCCGGCGGGGACGCGTTTGCCGCCCGTCGTGCGACGCCAGCGGCGGACCAGCGGGATGCCGGCATCGCGCAGGGCCTCGTACGCCGCGGCGATGGCGAGTTGGGTCGAGATGTCGTACGCAGCGATCGATTCCCGCGAAACGTCCCAATCGGCGAGATCGAACTCCCCGCGGAGGCCCGCGAGGCGGATGACCTGGTCCTCCGTCTCTACGGGCAGGAACGAGCCCTGGCCGGTGGCCGGGTCCTTGACGAGGCGGACGAGGCCCTTGTCGAGGAAGGCTTGGGTCCGATCGCCGATATGCGTGATGCCCTGGCGGCCGCGCAGCATGGACTGGATGTGGCCGTCGTCGAAAACGGGTCCGCCCGCTCCCGGGAGGCCAAGCGACGCGCCAGTGCAGACGACCACGCGATGGAGGTCGGCGGGGGCGACGGCGCCGGGGAAGATGCGTGTGGGCCCGGGGGTGGCGATCGGCGGTGTGGCGCTGCGCAGGGACGGCGTCGGGGGCGCAGGCAGCGGGGCGGGTGGCGGCGGCGCCGGTTGGGGTACCGGTTCGGGTCGACGGGTCTGTTCGGCCGCGGACAACGTGGCTTGAACGAGGGCCTGGACGGCGGGCAGGAGGGCGGCGGCGAAGGCGCTGGCGTCGAGGCGATCGGCGCCGAGGCGGGCAGCTTCGAGCAGGAATCGGGTCGCAGCGTCGTCGCCGGCCTGCGGGGGCGAGGCGGGCTGCGGTCGGGCGGGGGCATCGACTGCGATCGCCGTCGTTCCGATCTTGTCGGAGACCCATCCTGCGATGCTGCGAAGCGTGCGGTACTTGGAGAAGTCGAAGCGCTCGTCGGCCGGCAGCGCGTAGTGGGTGCGAACGGCGGCGAACACCTCGGCCTGCTTGACGGTATCGATGCCGAGGTCCGCTTCCAGCTCGTAGTCGAGATCGAGTTCGGCCTCGCCGTAGCCGGTGGCCTTGGCGACGATTCCGAGGATTTCGCGGGTGACGTCGGTCGGTGTCGTGGACGTCGTTGCGCGCTGCGCCGTGGCCAGCTCGATGGACTGGGTCGTCGCGCGCCGCTCCCCGGGAGGCGTCAGCAGATCGATGGGGCCTACCCGAGGTGCGGCGGCGACCGGGAAGCCCAAGGCGAGCAGGCCGGCCAGCGTGTCCCGGATGGATGCGACGCCGCCGCGCTTGGGGTGGTTCGTGTACAGCGCGCGATGGGGGCGCCGCTTAAAGATGCTGGCGGTGAACCCAGACAAGGCGCGCTTGGGCCCCACCTCGACGAAGAGGCGGGCGCCATCGGCGTACATTCGCTCCATCTGGCTGATCCACTCGACGGGGGCCGTGATCTGGCGCGCGAGCAGGTCGATGATCTGGGGCACGGCGTCGGGGCCCGTGGGGTAGTACTGGCCAGTCACGTTCGTCGTGATCGGGCGCACGGGTGCCCGCAGGTCCATCCGCGTCAGCACACCGCGAAGGGGCTCGGAGGCGGGGGCGACGATCTGGCTGTGGAACGCGTGACTGACGGGCAATGGGTAGACCGTGATGCCGCGGGCCCGGAAGCGCTCGGCCGCCTCTTCGACGGCATCCGAGGACCCGGCGATGACGGTCTGGGTCGAGCAATTCTTGTTGGCTGCGATGACGTAGCCGTCGATTTCGGCGAGGATGGCCTCGACGACCTCGGTGGAGGCTGCGATGCCGGCCATCCGGCCGGGGTCGTCGATCCGGATGTTCGCCATCTCGCGACCGCGCGCCGTCACCGCAATCAGCGATTCCCGGAAGGTCATGACGCCGGCGCCGACGGCGGCGCCGTACTCGCCAAGAGAGTGACCCGCGACGAGGTCGGGGAAGACACCCCAAGCGCCGAGCAGGCGGGCGAGGGCGATGTCGATCGTCAGCGTTGCGGGTTGGGAGAACTCGGTGCGGCGGAGTTCTTCGGAACGGGCCTCTTCGTCTTGGCCCGGCGCGAGGTGAATCAACTCGGTGACCGTACGCCCGAGCTCGGGGCGCAGAACGGCATCGGCCTCTGCGAAGACTTCGGCCACTTCGGGGAAGGCGCTGGCGAGATCGAGGCCCATGTCGAGGTACTGGCTGCCTTGGCCTGTGAACAGGAAGGCCAGCTTGCCGTTGACGGGCGTGTCCTCGAAGTGGATTCCGCGGGCGCGCAGCAGGTCGGGACTTGCGCCTTTGCGTAGGCTGGCGAGGGTTCGGCCGACTTGGTCAGCTTGTTCGGCCTCGTTCGCAAAACCAGCAGCGACGCGCAGGGGGCGGCTGGCCGAGAACTCGCGTGGCCGGCCGGCGCGCAGATCTTCAAGCGCCTCGATCAATTCGGCCGGACTGTCGCCACACACGGCCCAGATGCCAGGCGGTAGATGGGGCGCATCGCGGACGATGGGTGCGGCGGTCGGCGTTGCAGGAGGTGGCGGGGCGGCCGGAGGTGGCGGGGCGGGTTGGGCCGCCATCTCGGGAATCCCGGCCGTGCGAACAGGCACACCGGCTGGCAACATCCGCGGTGTCGTAGCCAGGGCCTGGCCTGCCCAGGATTCGAGTACGAGGTGGAAGTTGGTGCCGCCGAACCCGAACGCGCTCACGCCGGCGCGTCGGATGCCGTCGGGGGTCGCGGGCCAGGGCTCGGCCTTCGTCTGGACCTGGACGGGGATGACGTCCATGGGAACGTCTTCGCGGGCCTTCTTGAAGTTGATCGACGGCGGCAACGTGCCGTGGTGCAACGCGAGCGCCATCTTGATCGTCGACGCAGCGCCGGCCGCACTCTTGAGGTGCCCAATCATCGACTTGACGGAGCCGATGCGGATGGGCCCCCGCTCGGCTCGCCGCCCGGAGCCGATCACGCTGTTCAGGGCCTCAACCTCGACCTTGTCGCCGACGACGGTGCTCGTGCCGTGGCACTCGAAGAGGTCGACAGAGGCGGGGTCGATTCCGGCCGAGCCGTAGGCGCGCTCCAACGCGCGGACCTGCCCGGCGATGTTGGGTGCGGTGATGCCCTTTCCGCGGCCGTCGGACGATGCGCCGATGCCGCGGATGATGGCGTAGATGCGGTCGCCGTCGCGGACGGCGTCCTCGGCGCGCTTCAGAACGAGAATTCCGCACCCTTCGCCCATGACGAACCCGTTGGCGGAGGCGTCGAAGGGTGCCGAGTGATCGGCGCTCAGCGCTCCGATCTTGCAGAACTCGACATAGGTCTTGACGTTCATGGACCGGTCGGCCCCGCCCGTCAGCACGAGGTCGAAGTCGCCGTCCTGGAGGCCCTTGACCGAGGACTGAATCGCCGCCATCGAACTCGCACAGGCGGCGTCGACCGTGAAATTCGCACCGCCAAGGTCGAAGGCGTTGGCGATTCGCCCTGCGATGACGTTCGCAAGCTCGCCCGGCATGCTGTCTTCGTCGATTTCGGGCAAGTCCGCGAGGTACGCGGTGCGCAGTTCCTCTTGGACGCGGGCCTGAACCGACGACGTCAGCGCCTGGATGGCAGGCAGAGCGCGCAGCTTTTCGTCGATGCGGGCCCAGTAGACCCGGATCGCGTAGCCATCGGAGACCTCGCCTCCAAGGCTGTTGCCGAGGATGACGGCGCATCGGCTACGGTCGAATTGGCGGCCTGGACCTTTGGCGTCGGCTTGCAGACCCGCGTCTTCCAGGGCGTCGGCGACGGTAGCCAACGTGAGCTGCTGAACGGGGTCCACCTGGCGAACGACCTTGGGCGGGATGCGAAAACGGCGGGCGTCGAAATCCCAATCGTCGAGGAAGCCGCCGATCTTGGAGTACGACTTGTCGACGGCCGACGGATCGGCGTCCCAAAACAGGTCGGGGTTCCAGCGATGCGATGGCACTTCGCGAATCGCATTGCGTCCCGCGATGATGTTCTCCCAGAAGCCAGCCGCGCTGGTGGCGCCTGGAACGCGAGCCCCGATGCCGATGATGGCGACGGCGGGCGGCGTGACGGGTTCGGGCGCCGCCTGATGAGCGGGTGCGCGGCGGGCGCGCAGTTCTTGTGCGGCGGCCACTTCGGCTGCAGCGACGCCGGTGGGGCCCCCAATGGCGAGCGCGGCGGCGCTTGGTTCCCCGGCGACGGCGCGACCCATCCAGGTCGCGAGCTCCCAGAGAACGGCGCTTCCCAACGTTCCGCCATGTCCCGCCATGGCGTCGGGATGGGCCAGGGCGGCGGCCGATCCGACCACCTGACCGGGACGCGCGAGCGAGGGGGCAGGCCCCCCGTTGGCGATGGCGTCGGCGTAGACGGCGAGGAGCCGGGCCAGGGTTCCGTGCCGTTCGGCGAGGCCCGGCGCGAGTGCGAGGCCGTGACCGACCATCCACAGTCGCTGGTGGCAGTCGCCGCTTTCCCAAGCACCCTCTGCGAGGGCCCAAGGGTCGGCGCCGTCGGCCAGGCTGCGGAGGACGGGGGCGGTCGCGGCGGCGGCGGCACGAACGCCGGCGACCAGGCGGGTACGCTCGTCTTCGGGCGCTTGGAAGCGGCGCGCGAGCCCCGGCGGCAGGTCGAATTCGGGCAGCGCCAGTAGGACGTCGTGCAACCAGACGCCCGCGGCGCCGAGCGCCAGCGCCGCGGCGGCAGTTCGGGGTCCACATCCCGCGTCGAGGATGACACGGCCTGGGTCTGGGCATCGGTCGAGGGCCATCAAGCCGTCTTCGTCGCCGGCAAAGCCTCCGGCCTCTCGGCCTTTGAGGACGAGGCCGGCAAAGCCCTGAGGCACGTCGCGCGGCGCGGAGGTCTCGAGCCAGGTCTCCCGGTCGGGAATGGGTGCGCCCAATTCCGCCAGGACGACGGGACCCGAGCCGGGAGCGGGACGCCCAGGGCGCGTTCGGACCCACGCGCCCGCAGGCACTTCGGGGACCCGGGAACCCGTTGCGTCGACGACGGGGACCGCCCCTGCAGCGCGAACGAGCCCGGCCAGATGGCTGGCCGTCGGCGGCAGGAGGACCCAGATCTGTCCGCGCATGTCGACTCCGTAAGGCCGCCTGCTAGCCGCTCTCCGGGCGGGCTTCACCTGTCACGAAGGCGGTGAATGGTCATTCACTTGCGGGTTGCCCGACGCGAGACCCGTCGGGTGGCTCAGTAGAGCTCTTGGGGGTTGTCGAGGCTGGCGTGGAGAAATCCGTTGGACATGTGCGCGGACCGGACGTGGGAAAGCATCTTGGCCCCGGGCCCATCCGGCATCAAACGCGCCGGCAGCTGCCACGTGCGCCAAGACGTCAGCTGGGTCAGGTCGAGGTCGCCGACCGTCAGCCGGGTAGGCGTCGCGAAAAGCGCCCCATCTTCAGCCTCTAAGTTGCCTACGAAATGCAAGGGATAACAACCGCCCAAGCCTTGGAATTGGATGTCGACGGCGACGGCGTCTCCCTGGGGGGCAATCCATACGGGCAGACCGAACCAGGTGCCGACGGCGAAGTTCACTTCGGCCTCGTCAAGCACGATGGGAACGGCGGGCATGGAGCCGTGGCGATCGAGTCGGCGGCGGAGTCCACCGAGCGCGGCCAGGTCGAGATCGACCTTGCGTAGCGTGGGGCAGGTGTCGACCCGTGCCGCCCGCCAGATGCCGACCCCGGCGAGGACGCAAAAGGCGAAGGCCCCCAACACGAAAGCAAAGGCAGGGTGCCGAATCACGCGACCTCGGTGACGATGTGAAAGCCATCGGCACGGAGGTCGTCGGCCAAGGCGGGCCCAAACGCGTTGGCGGGGGTGCGCACGCCGCCGGGACCACGGCCTTGGAGCAGGGCGATGGCGGCGGCCGCCAGCATCCGGGTCGTTCCCTCGTTGCCGGGGTCCCCCGAACGTTGAAATACGGTGCGGGCAGACGCGCCGTTGGCGGCCGTGCCAACGAAGATTCCTGCAAAGTGGCCGCCCATGATGGTCGATTCGGACGGCCCGTCTCCCGGTGCGGGTCCCCATGGCCGGACGAGGGCGGGGATGCGTGCGCTCGCCCAGTGTGCGGCGGCCAGGCCCCACTGGAGAGCGAGGGCACGCCCCCGACCCTTGGCGAGGGCGACCTCGTCGTAGGTAAATGGATGACCCCAGGGGGCGCCGTCTTCTGCGCACAGCGATGCGCTGCGCCTCACGACGCGAGTGTTGGTGGGGGCCATGACGAACGGGGCGGTCCAACTCGCGAGACGGTCGTCGAAGGTGACGGTGCGCCGGTCGGGGGGATGGATGGCGCCGGGAACGGCGTCCAGCGCGGCGGGACCCGGCCAACGGTGGTTCGCGTGGTGCAGGGCTGTGGCGAAGGTGCCGCCGTTGAGCCCGCCCTTGAGGCGGAACCCACCTATGACGTCGATCGGTTGCCCTTGGGGTAGGGCACGTGCGGTCAACAAGGCGCCCAAGTCGCTCGGAATCGAGTCGAAACCGCAGGCGGGAACGATGCGGGCCCCCGTTTCGCGCGCTTGCCCGTGGTGCCGGGCGACGATGTCCCGAATCCAGGGCACCTCGCCGGTGATGTCGCACCAATGGGTGCCGGAGGCAGCGCAGCCCGCGACGAGCGCGTTTCCAAGGACGGCGTAGGGACCCGCAGTCGAGACGAGCACGCGGGTGTCCTTGGCGAGCGCCGCTGTCGCTTCGGCGTCGAGCGCGTCAGCGACGAGGACGTCGGGCGTTGGGCTCAGCGTTGCGGCGAGGTCCTCAAGCGGCTGCCGCCGCCGTCCGGCAATCGCCCATCGGACGCCTGCGGGCATCCGTTCGGCGAGCCGCGCTGCGGCCCGTCGCCCGGTGAAGCCCGAGGCACCGAACAGGACCAGGTCGTAGGTCCTTGGCACGCCTCCGGGCTCAGAACGGGATGTCGTCGTCGGAGAACCCGCCGCCGCCCGAGGCAGGAGGGCCACCGGACGAACCACCCGAGCCAGAGCCGCCGTAGGAGCGACCACCACCACCACTACCACCACCGCCGCCACCGCCGCCCTCGCGCTCCCCCCCACCGAGGAACTTGAGGATGTCGGCCACGATCTCGGTCGCGTACTTGTCCTGACCGTCTTTGTCCTGGTACTTGCGCGTCTGGAGCCGGCCCTCGACGTAGACCTGGCGGCCCTTCTTGAGGTATTTCGAGGCGTTTTCGGCATCGCGCCCCCACAGGGTGACGCGGTGCCACTCCGTGTGGTCGGTCCAGTTGCCGTCTTTGTCCTTGCGGCGCTCGGTCGTGGCGATGCGCAGGTTGCCGACGGCGGTGCCGCCTGCGGTCGTGCGGGTTTCGGGGTCGGCGCCGAGGTTGCCGACGAGGATGACTTTGTTGATCACGGGAACACTCCGAAGAAAGGCATGCCCTGTCGAGCAAGCGCCCGGCGTCTATGGTGACGTACCTGCGGTTGGCGTACCTCGCCCGTCGACCTTCCGCCCGACCCGTCGGGCGGGCGGAGGCGGACGGCCCCGTTAGCGGCGCGCATGGACTTGCCCTGCCCGCGCTGCCGGGGTCCGGTCGCATGGTCGGAGCCCGCGCGCCACCACCCCTTTTGTTCTCCCCGATGCCGCGACATCGATCTCGGTGGGTGGTTTGCGGAGACCTACGTGGTGCCAGGCGCGGAGCGATCGCCCGGCGAGGGCGGGGACGGCGAAGAGACCCCGTAGGAGCGCTCGACGGCGGCCGTCGCGTCGATGACCTTTCGGACGTAGGCCCGCTTCTCCAGGTAGGTGCCAGGGAAAAAGCTTCGCTTGAAGCCGTGCAGCACGGCGTTGCGGACTTCGTCGGGCCGCAGGCCGAAAGCGTCGACCGCGAGGCCCAGCTCCTGGGTAACGGTCGTGTCCGACATGAGCCGATTGTCCGTACAAAAGGCGACGGAGAGGCGCTCCCGGATCATCCGGCCGACGGGGTGTTCGGCGACGCTCCGGATCCCCGGCAGCGTCTGAAGGTTCGACGTGATGCAGACCTCGAGCAGGATCCGGCGGTCGGCGACGTACTGCGACAGGCTCTGGACGTAGCGCTCGGGGTTGGGAACATCGACCTGGGAGACGTCGAAGAGGTGTGTTCCGTGTCCGATTCGGTCGGCGTGTAGGCGCGTGATGGCCTGGTAGATCGACTCGGCGCCGTAGGCCTCACCGGCGTGGACTGTGCGCTTGAGGAAGTGGCGGTGGGCGAACGCGTAGGCGGCGACGTACCCCGATGCGGGATGGCCGGCCTCGGCACCGGCAAGATCGAAGCCGACGATGGGCAGTCCAAGGCGATCGCGGGCGTCGACGGCGTCACGGGCCAGGGCGAGTGCGGCAGCAGCGTGCACCTCTCCGGGCGGGGCGAGGCCGTGAACCCGGAACAAATCGGCGTAAAAGGGGGAGTACGCCGCGGTGAACATACGCATGGCTGTGGCGATGATTCCAAAGCGGAAAGGGGGGTGGCCAGCGGCCACCTCGGCGCTGGCCTCGTGCTCTCGGCGCGTGCGATCCAGGCCAGCCGTGACCGCCGCGAAGATGTCGGGGACGGTCAGCCTGTCCGTGACGAGGAGTTGAGGCGCGAAGCGGACTTCGAGGTAGGTCACGCCGTCGGCGAGACAGTCCTGTCCGAGTTCATAGGAGACCCGTTCGAGCGCCTCCCGATCGCGTAAGACCGCGGTCGTGAAGGCGAAGCCGACCAAGTACTCGGAGAGGTCGCGGTAGCGGGCCTTGAAGACGGTCTCGCGGAGGCCTGCCTCCGTATGACTTGGCAACGCGACGCCCTGTTCATCGGCCAATTCGAGCAAGGTGGACAGCCTCAACGAGCCGTCGAGGTGGCAATGAAGGTCGGCCTTTGGAAGGGCGCGCAAGAAGGCGGGGGTGGCGTGCGGACGCATGGTGACGGGTGCCGTAAGCGCGCCGGGCGCGGTTGACGCGCCCAAACGTAGGGGTCCAGCGTCCCAGTGCGTTCTCGCCGCGAAGAGGTCGATGTGACGACATAGCAGATGATGACTTGAAGGTCTGTGGCGGCGTGCTAGCGGGGGGGCCTCGCGAGGAGGCGAGTCGTGAAGCTTCCCAACTCGATGCGTGACGCGCTGGTAGACGAACTCGACGAGTATCTGGGGGCGTTCGCGTCGGACCCAGATCCTGAGGCGGTGGCCGCCTATGTGATCGAGCTTCTGGAGACCTTCGCCGATGAAGAGGGTCTCGACGACATCGTGCCCAGCCTCGAAGAGGGTGGTGCGCTGGACGGCTCGCTCCAGGATGCCCTGGAAACCGAGATGTCCTCCAATGACGAGTTCGAATACACTGGCGAAGAAGTGGTTTCGCTTCTCGAACGCGTCTGCGACATCGAATGGGATGGCGGAGACGACGACGATGACGACGATGACGACGAGTCTGAAGAGGTCGAAGAGGACTTCTGAGGCGCCTCCGGGGGGGTCTTACAGCCCTCTTTCAAATCCCGTCAAGAATCGTCAAAAGCGCACCGGATAAACTCGAGGCGCGATAGTCGTGCGTTTCGAGGGGCGCGTGTCCGGGCTTCAGGCGACGCTTACACAGGACGGTCGGTGGTTTCTTTGGCAAGCGGAGGGGGAGCCCGACGCCGCCATTGACACCGAGTTGCCGGGCCTCACCGTGGGCGCCGGCGAGCCGACGACGCTGGCGTTGGCCGTGGCGGGCGGTAAACGGCGGCGCGCGGACGGCCTCGCTTACAGCCTGGCCGACGCCATCCCCGTTCTCGCTTCCCTTCCAAGCGGCGCGCGGGTGAGCGATTCGGTGGCCTGTTGGTCGGGGGCGACCAAACTCGCGCTGGAGTTGGCCTCTCGGCAGCGCGTCGTCCCCACGGTCGTGCGCAACGAGGCGCGTTGGCGGGCGCTTTTGGGCGGGCGGCGCGATGAGATGCGCTTCAAGGCCTTGGTCGACGCCCTGCCGCTGAACGCGCGCGCGTCGCTGCTTCCGGATGGCGGAAAGGGCGAGCCGCGAATTCGGACGGCCGACGCCGCCGTGAGGACGTTCCTCGACGACGTTGTGGACATCATCTACCGATCGCTGGCGTACCCGGGCGCCGCTCGGGGTTGGGTGCTCGAATATAGCGAGGCACTTCGCGGCGAAGATTGCGCGTTTACGCCCCGCGACGCCCGCAGCCAGGCTGTCCCCCTCCAGATTGCTGCTTGGGCAGGAGAGGCGGACCGGCCCGGTCTGCGCGTCGGATTTCGACTCACCCCTCCGGGAGACGACGAAGAGGAAGGGGCGAGATTCGGGTTGGACGTCCTTGTTCACCCGCCTGGCGCCCCCGAGTTGGGACGGGACGTGGGGGAGGTCTGGGACCAAGGCGCAAAGGGTGAGGCCCCGTTCGGTCCCGGGTGGCCCCATCCGGCCGCATCGATCGTGCGCGGGCTGGCCCGCGCGGCTCGGTTCTTCGAGGCGTTGCGGGCAACGCTGGTGGGCGGACGACCGTCGAACCTCGTCTGGGACGTTCGGACCGCGTGGACCTTTCTTGACCGCGGCTACCCGGCCCTCCGTGAAGCGGGCTTCGACGTCGACATTCCGGAGGTTTTCCGCCAGGAGGGCAATCGGCGAATCCGGGCCCGGATCCGGGTCGACGCCCCCGACGACGACCACTTTGAACTCGACGGCATGTTGCGCTTCCGCTGGGAAGTCGTGCTCGGCGACCAAGTTCTCACAGGGGAAGAGTTCGCTGGTTTGGTTCGGCGTGGAGAACCGCTCGTCCGATTCCGTGGCGAATGGGTGCTCCTCGACCCGTTCGAGGTCAGCCGCCTGCCGGATGCGCTGCGTTCGGAAGGCCAGATGGACGCCGCCGAAGCCCTGCGCGCGGTCCTCGTCGGGGAAAAGGACGGCATCCCCGTCGTGGCGGACGACCGACTCTTCCAGTTGGTCGATGCCCTTCGCAATCCGGCGCCGGTCGAAGTGCCCCCCGGCTTCGAAGGGGAGCTTCGGCCCTATCAGCACCGCGGTTTTGCCTGGTTGCAGACGCTTGGGCGCCTCGGACTGGGCGCGTGCCTCGCGGATGACATGGGCCTCGGCAAGACCATCCAGGTCATCGTGCACATTCTGCAACGTCGTCGTCGGGGCGTTCCCCCCTGCCTGGTCGTCTGCCCGACGAGCGTCCTTGGCAACTGGCAGCGCGAGTTGGCGCGCTTCGCCCCGACCCTGCGGGTCCATCGCCATCACGGCGCCCAACGACTGCTCACGAGCGCCAAGGGCGTCGACGTCGTGTTGACGACCTACGGCCTCCTTGGCCGCGATGTGGAAGCCCTGTCGGCGATGCAATTCGACGTGATCGTTCTCGACGAGGCCCAAGCCATCAAGAACCCAGAATCCCAGCGCGCCCGTTCGGCGGGTCAACTCAAGGGACGCCATCGGGTGGCGATGTCGGGTACGCCGGTGGAGAACCGGCTGGACGAGCTCTGGTCCATCTTCAACTTCATGTTGCCGGGCCTGCTTGGGCTGCGCTCCGTGTTCCGGCGCAACGTCTCGGTCCCGATCGAGCGCTTTGGCGACACCTCGGTCGCCCAGCAACTCAAGCGCGGCGTGTCGCCGTTCCTGATGCGGCGTCTCAAGACCGATCCAGACGTGGCGCCGGATCTGCCCGACAAGATTGAGCGCGAGGAGTACGTCCCGCTCACCCGCGAACAGGCCAAGCTCTACCAGCGCGTCGTCGACGACTACATGGAGCGGATTTCGGACTCGGGTGACATTGAGCGGCGCGGTCTCGTGCTCGGCATGCTCACAAGCCTCAAACAGGTCTGCAATCATCCCGCGCAGTACCTGGACGAGGACGCGTCCGCGCTCGTCGGTCGGTCCGGCAAGCTGGAGCGCCTGACGGAATTGCTCGACGAGATCTTCGACAATGGAGAGCGTGCGCTGATCTTCACCCAATTCCGGGAGATGGGGTCGCTGCTCCAGCGTCAGTTGTCCGAGCAGTACGGGGGCGAGGTTCCCTTCCTCCATGGCGGGAGTCTGCCCCACCAACGCGACGAAATGGTCCGCACCTTTCAGGAAGATCAGGACGCTCCGCCCGTGCTCATCATCTCGGTGCGCGCGGGAGGCACGGGCCTCAACCTCACGCGCGCCACCCATGTCATCCACTATGACCGGTGGTGGAATCCGGCGGTCGAAGACCAGGCGACCGACCGCGCCCACCGCATTGGCCAGGACCAAACGGTCCAAGTCCACAAGTTGGTGTGTCAGGAGACGTTGGAAGAACGCATCTCCGTGATGTTGATGGAAAAGCGGGTGCTTGCGGAATCCGTCATCGGATCCGGCGAGAAGTGGATCACGGAACTCGACGACGACGCGCTGCGTCAGCTCGTCGCCCTCGGCGAAGACGCCGTGTTGGACTGAGGGAGACCATGGTCGGAAAGGTACCTTGGGACTACCAGCCGTCCGCGGATTCGCGGGTTCTGCCCGTGCCGGAAGACGGCATCGTCGCAAGCCAGCGGCCCTTGGGTTGGGTCGGGGAAGCGTGGCGACGCCTCGTCGAGGCCTACACGGGCGACCACGCGTCGCGCGTGGCGCGTGGGCGAGGCTTTGCCCGCGCCGGCCGGGTGCGCGCGTTGTCGGTGGACCCCGGCCAGGCGGTGGCCGAGTGCATCGCCAGCCAAGGGTACCGGGTCACGGTTCGCGTACCCGTCTACGATCCCAAGGCGTGGGACCGTGTGATTGAGGTGCTCGCGCAGGATCTCGCTCGCGTCGCCGAGCTGTTGGAAGGAAAGCTGGCGCAGGATCTCGTCCGTCTCTTGGAGTCCAAGGGCCGAAGCCTGTTGCCCAAACGCGACGACCTCGACGGCGACTGCGATTGTGGGGACTTCCTGCTGCCGTGCGCCCACATGGTGGCCGTTCACTACGTTCTCGCTGACGCGCTGGACGGAGACCCGTTCCTGCTGTTGACCCTCCGGGGTCGCACGATGGATCAGGTGCTCGCAGGCCTGCGCAAACACTGGGGGGATCCTTCCGCGGGGGAGTCCGCTGAGCACGCGGACGAAGAACCTCCACCGGACTGGGACGACTGGGATCATCATCCGGTGCCCATGGCGCCCTTGCAGTTCGTCGTAGAAGCCGGATCGCCAACGTCGGGGCTCCTCGCCTTGGGGCCGGCTCCCGGCGGGCTCGACCTACAACGAGCTGTTCAGCCGCTCTACGCCGCAGGGGCGGACCGTGCGACGGCCGTGCTGATGGCTGAACCGACGACGGGTGACAATCGCCGTCGCCGAATGCTCTTCACGCGTCGCCGGGACGTGACGCCGAAGGAGGATCTCAGCGCGCCCAAGGCCGTGCCCGAAGCGCCTCAACCGGTCGAGGAGGTCGACCCGGTGGAGATGATCGTCGATGCCCTTGCCCAAAATGACGGGGCGAAGTCGACGGAATTGTCTGAACTCCTGCAACTCGACCCGCTGATCGTTCGCAACGAGCTGATCGGTCTGGAGGAGCTCGGCATCGTGTATCGGACGGGCCGGACGCGCGGAACGCGCTGGTTTTTGGGCTAGCCGACGGTTGTGCACCTCTGGCGGCGCTTGCGCGGGGGCGTGCGACGCGCGAGGAGTCCGGCGCGGAGGTCCCATGTTGGCTCGATTGGTCTGCGGTTCCGGCGTCCTGGCGATCGTGCTCGGCTGCTCGGGCCTCCCCGAGGTCCCCGGGCTGTCGGGTTCGGCAAAGGGAGCGGCCGGGAGCGGAAAGCCCACCAACATCGGGGTGGGGGCCTCTTCCATCGGCTCAGGCAAGGGCGGGTCGCCCACGGCAGCGGCATTCGCATCGGAACATATCGAAGGCCGGTTCATCGTGAAGGTGCGCGGCGGAGCGAAGACGGAGGCCGCGGGCACCGACGGTCCGGTTCCAAGCGTCCTCAAGGGCTTCGGGTCGCGGCCGCTGCACGGTGCTGGCGCAAAGGACACGACGGTGTCGGGCAAGCTTGGCATCGATCGAACGATGGCGTTTGCCGCAGACGGCAAGTCGCTTCAACAGATCGTGGCCCAGCTTGGTGACGACGCAGATGTTGAGTGGGTCGAGCCCGTCATTCGCATGCGCGCCGCGAGCGCCGCCAAGGCGCCCAACGATCCGCACTACAACTACCAGTGGCACCTCGCCGCGGTGAAGGCAGAGGCGGCGTGGGCGACGACGAAGGGCAAGGGCGTCGTGGTGGCCGTGGTCGACACAGGCGTGAGCGTGAACGAGGACGGCCTGCTGCACCTGCTGCCTGGCAAGGACTTCGTGGACATGGACGACGACGCCAGCGACGAGAACGGCCACGGTACGCACGTGGCGGGCACGATTGCGCAGCGGACCAACAACGGAATCGGCGTCGCAGGCGTCGCGCCCGAGGCGAGCATCCTTCCGGTGCGCGTGCTCGGGGCGGACGGAAGCGGCACGAACGAAGGCGTTTCGGCCGGCATAGTCTGGGCTGTCGACCAAGGCGCCCAGGTGATCAACCTCAGCCTTGGAAGCGCGTCGAATTCACAGGCCGTGGCCGACGCGGTGGCCTACGCGTACGAGCGCGGCGTCACCGTCGTCGCGGCAACGGGGAATGACGGGTACACCGACGGCGTCGGCTACCCAGCAGCGCTGGACACCCCGATTGCGGTCGGCGCGGTCGATTTCGCCAATGTGGTCAGCTTCTACAGCAACCAGGGCCCCCCGATCGACATCGTGGGCCCGGGTGGGGACACGTCCGCCGACAAGAATGGCGACGGATTCCCGGACGGCGTCATTCAGGAGACCTTCGAGAACGGCGCGTGGAGCTACCTGTTCTTCCAGGGCACGTCGATGGCGACACCCCATGTGGCCGGTGTGGCCGCGTTGGTGGTCGCGACCGGCGTCATTGCGCCCGACGATGTGCGCGAGCGGCTGCTTTCGTCCTCCACGGACCTTGGTGACCGAGGTGCGGACACGGTTTACGGGGCCGGAATGGTCGACGCCGAACGTGCCGTAGCCGGCGGCCGGCAGGCTGGGCGTGGGCCGCGCGGCGGCGATGAATCGGCGGCGGCGGCGGTCGCGGCAGGCGACGCGCCGGCAGCGGCACCCCGTCTCGACATTCTGACGCCGACGGTCACCCGGAACGGCGCCCAGAAGGTGACGATTCGATGGAAGACGAGCGTGCCGGCGAGCACGCTCGTGCGCGGCACGGGTGGCTTCAAGCACCAGGATCAGAAGCTCTCGCTCGACCACGAGGTTGTCGTGCCGGCGCCCGAGGGCGGCGCAGTCGAGAAATTCGAGATCGGTGGGATGGCTGGAGGCGCGAAGGCCTCCAAGCAGGTGTCGGTCACCAAGTAGACGTCGGCCTCTCCCGGAAAGGGGCAGGAGACCTGGCGCGGTCAGGGAAGGACGACGTCCTTCTCGGCCTTGAGCTCGACTTCTACGCTCTTTTCCTGGCCCCACTTGGCGGCGAGGGCCTCGACCCATGGGGTCAGGCTCGAGGATCCGCCCGTCAGGGGCTCCGTAGAGGCGGCCACTGCCCAGGTGCCAGAGTCACACTTGAGCTTGGGCTTGAAGGCGCGCGCGGGCGCCTCGACGTCGGTTTGGATGGCCCACCGGGTGCCCGGCTCGCGCACCAGCGCGTAGTGCGCGATGGCGGCACCGTCGCACGTCTCTAGGGCGGCTACGCCGTAGAGGAAGCCGCCCCCTTGGGCGACGCGGTCCGGGTAGACGGACGGCAGGAGCGACACGGCCGAATCGATGGCGTTGGCCTGGTAGAGGCGCTCCGCCACTTCGCGCGCATGTGCGGGGTCGACGGCCTTGGCCACGGCGACAAGAGCTTCCACGAGGCGCTTGTGGTCGTCGGGCGCGACGGTTCCACCCAGGCCCTCCGGCCGAACGGCTTCGGCCATGGCCGCGACGATGGCGCCGAACGGACCGGCCTTTGCCGCTTGAATGGCCGCGGCCTGCAGGGTCGGAAGTGCCTCGACCTTGGCCTGGCGGCGGTAGGTATCGAGCACGGCCGCGTACTTGTCGGAGATCATCTGCGGGGGGGGCTTGGCCGCCGTTGCCGCCACCCAGGCGGCGACGTCGGCGCTAGGACAACGGGTCATCAGCGACTGCCAGCTCGTGAACTGGCGGTCCTTGGCGTCCGCGTAGGCGGCTGTCAGGTAGTCGACGACCTTGTGCCCTTCGCAGCTTTCTCCCGCAGTGCGCGCGGTCTCCTCACGGGCGGCGTAGTCGGAGATCTGCTCGAGCATGGGGAAGAGCGGGCGGTGTTGGCCTGCGTCCATGGCCGTGAACGAAAGCGCCACGAGGCTGTCGACGTCCTTGGTCGCTCGCATGAAGTCGGGAAAGCGCGCCTCCGCCATCGCCGCATCGCACTTGGACAGGGCCGCCCATGCCGAAACGGCGGCGGTTCCGGTGGTGGTCTGAGCGCGCCGCGCGATCGATTCACAATCCGCGGCGGTGGCAAATGATGCCAGCAAGGCCAACAGCGATGTCATGCGGTCCCCCGAGCGGCGCCGGTGCTAACGGGGAGGTACCGGCGGCGTCGATATGGCAACCCTGAGGGCGGCGGCCGGATTCCGGCCAGGGGGTCGCGGATGCGATGGGAGGTGGTACGAGGCGGGTTGCTGGCCTGCGTCATCGCCTGGCAACTCGTGGAGTCCCTTCCGGCGATTCCCACGATCTCGCCGGAGATGCTGCGCCGCCCCGAGGCGCAGTTGGAGTTGTCCCGTTGGCAAGCCGCCTTTGGCCAGCTTGGCATCGAAGTTCAACGCCAGGAGTTGGTCAGCCTCGCTCGCGGCTTTGGCGACGCCATGCATCGGGTTCACCGTGTGTTTGACCCTCTGGATCCCGTCGCGGAGTTGCTCGGTGTCGGTCAGGGATGGGGCCTGTTTGCCCAGGCGGACGACGTTCCGGGCCGCCTTGAAATCGAGGTGTTCGCCGCTGGCGGCGCAAGCGAGGTCGTGTATCGTCGGCTCGATCCGGATCGGACCTGGCGGGCGGAACGTTGGGCCTATCGGCGGATGCGCGCCGCCTACGACCAGGACGTCGGCCGCGTGGCATCCGTGTTTCGACGATTCACGGAGGTTGTGGCCGCAACACGCTTTGCCGAAGATCCTGACGCCGTCCGAGTCGTTGTACGCATCGTACCCACGCGGACCCAGGTCCCGGGACACGAGCTTCCAGCCGAAGGGCGTGTGGTCGAGATCGGTAAGGACCGGCCGACGCCATGAAGACGTGGTTGCGATGGTGGAGCGGTGACGAGCCCGCCCAGTCCTTGGCGCTTGTGCGGGTGCTTGTTGGGCTCGCGGTGCTCTCCGACCTGGCGACGATGGCTTGGGTAGGAGCGCTGGGACCCGCCTGGTCTCTGACGACGTCGGGCGGAATCGTCGATGCTACGCGCAAAGACCTGCCGCTCGTGGCCATGGCCTCCGATCCGGCGCTCCTTTTGTGGGGCACGATGGTTGCGTCGGCCCTGGCGTTCACGGTCGGGTGGGGGTCGCGAGCCGCCCTCGTCGTGTTCGGACTCGCGTCGGCGCAGTCGGCCCTTCACTACCCGATGGGCGACCGCGCCATCGACATGCTCCTTCGCAACGCGATTTGGATTCTCGCCGCGTCAGGTTGTGGGGCGACGTTGTCGTTGTCGGCGCGCCTTCGTTCAGGAACATGGATGCCCGCGGTTGAGGTACCCGCGTGGCCGCGCCGTCTTCTCGTCCTCCAACTCGTCGTGATGTACTTTACGGCCGGCGTCCAGAAGTTCGGGTTGCTGTGGATGCCAATGGGCGACTTCGCCGCCCTCTACGTGATTTTGCACGATTGGGGTGTCACCCGGGCGATCCCAACGTGGGCCCACAATCCGGTTGGCTTCTTCGTCCTGCAGTTGGGGACGGCGTCGACCCTGATTTGGCAGTGGACCTACCCCGTCGTCCTCGTGGCTCCCGCGCTGGCCCGGCAGCCTACGCCCTGGGGACGATGGCTCGCCCGGTGGAGGCCGGAGCGCGCTTGGGTGGCCCTCGGCGTCGTCTTTCATTTGGGCATAGCGGCGACGCTTGACCTGGGGCTGTTCCCTTGGGGAATGTTGGCGCTTTATCCGGCCCTCTGGGATCCGCGGGGCCAGGCGACCGGGTTGCGCGGGACGTAGCCGAAAGCGTCGCGGGCGCGCGTGCCGTCGAGGACGAGGCCGAAATGAAGGCGCTGACGATTGAGCCCCCAGGAGAAGCGGCTGCCCGTCAGGCGATGGCGCCAAGCATAGGCGGCCTCAATCCAGCGACCAGGGGCGGGAATCGTGGGGGTCCCCCATAGGTCCGCGGCGGCTGTGAGCGGCAACGTGTCGTAGCCAGGGATGTTGAACACCCCTTCGCCGTGGCCGAACGTGGCGAGGTCGATCGAGGCGACGAGGTCCTGGACGGTGGCCACGTTGATCATCGGGTCGAAGCCGAGGGGTCGAAGGGCCAATGGGGCCGAAAGATAGTCGACGAGTTGCCCCCCGGTGCCGACCTCGAGCGCTTCCGCGCAGCGTAGGACGACGATTTCGCAGTCGGCGAGGCCCATTCGGGCGCAGGCGGTGAGATCGGCCTCGACGCGGTCGCGGACGACCTGGGGAGACCGCGGGTCGAGGTTGAGGGGGTGGTCTTCCGTGACGAGAATCGGGAGGTCGAGTCCGACCCGGTACACGACGGCGTGGCTGAGGATGACGACCCGTCGGATGGTCGGGTGTCGGTCGGAGAGGTCGAGAATGCTGCGTACGGCCTCGACGTCGCCGGCGTGGGCGCTGCGGCCGCGGCGCCACGGGTCTGGGGTTCGACCGAGGTGTACGACGACTTCGACGCCCAAGTCGCGCGCGGGGCCAAAGAGCACGTCGTGGACTTCCCGCGACTTGGTCAAGTCGAGGGGAAGGTGGGAAAGGCGGGCGTGATTGGGCAGTGGGGCGGGGTCGCCGTGGCGGCCGGATGCCAACACGTGGCCGACGCGCGCATCGGAGAGGAGTTGGTGAACGAGTTGGCGTCCGACGGGGTGGGTAGCCCCGGTCACGAGCACGGACATCATGTGAAGATGCCCTCGCGCCGCGAGAGGCCGCGGACGAGCAGTCGGGCGACGGCGTCCCGGACGCGACGGGCGCCCTCGCGAACGACCACGGGATCGTCGGCCTGGTCGGGAGTCGCGTCGAAGTGGATCGGCTCGCCGTAGGCGAGGTGGTAGCGCACCGGTAGTGGCAGGAGGGTCGCCGGAATCGGAATGTACGGCAAGGCGCCCACGGGGCTTGGAATCCGCGCGATCTGGGGCATCTGCTCCTCAGCACCCACCAGGCCGAACGGAATGACGGGCGCGCCGTGGCGAATCGCCAATTCCACATGGCCAACGCGCCAATTTTGCAATTGGTACCGTTCAGAGAATCGCTTTCCGATGCCCGGGACGCCTTCGGGGAAGATGAGCAGCAGTTCGCCGGCGTCGAGCAACGCACGCGCGTTTCCCCGGCTGCCGCCTACGACCCCGCACCTGGCGAACAAGGTCGAGAGAAAGGGCAACGTCGAGACGAAGTAGTCGGCGACGGGGCGCGGAACGCGGGGCGGTTCGGTGTGGCGGACGACGTCCATCCAGACCATCGCGCCGTCGAGCGGCAAGGTGCCACTGTGGTTGCCGGCCAACACGGCGGCACCCGTCGTGGGGATGTGTTCGTGACCCTCGCTTCGGACCCGAAACCAATGATCGTATAGCGGCCCGGCGACGGCGTTGCCGAGAGCGACGTAGTCGGGGTGCAGACCGAAGCGATCCCAGCCATGGCCGGCGTCGGTGAAGTGCAGGCGATCGCTGCGTTCGAGCGCCTCGTCGCCTGAGAGGGCGGCGGCCACGGCACGGGCGAGGGCGGGATGCAATGGCATGGGTGCCAGCGCTAGCAGGCTGCCGCAAAAAGGCCAACGGGCTCCTGGTCGCGCAGAAGCGGGCCGCTACCGGGACGCATTGAGCCGGGCGGCCTCCTCCCACGACGCGATGGCGCGCGCTTCGTCGCCGGCGGCGAGCCACGCGTCGCCCTGGGTGACGAGGAGTTGGCTGCGCCAGGGCGTGTTGCTGGTGTGAACCTGCAGCGCGATGGCCAGGACTTCGAGCGCGTCCTGGGGCCTCCCCGCCGCGAGGTGGTTGCGGGCCGTCGCCTCAGCGGCGCCGGCGTCCACGGGAGCGGCTGCGGGTGGAGCTTCGGTCTCGACGGATTTGGCGGACTCGGCTCGATTCGACTTGCGCGACCCCTCCAACGTCGACTGCAGTTCGTCCTTGGCGGGCGAGCTGGCGACGAGCGGGCCCTCCGAGGGGACGGCGGCGGCACGCAGCGTTTCAAGCGGGGAGGCGCCAGCGCCCTCGCCGTACGAACTTCCCGCCGCCGATGGCGCTGCGGCGATCGCATCGAGGTCCTCGGGGGCTGGCATCGCCGACCGTTCCGCCGCACCCGCGTAGCTGTCGTCGGCGAGCCGGTCGTCGCGCTGTGGGCTGGCATCCTGCTTCTTCTCGAGCGTGGGGGCAGGTGGCGCGACCGCCTCTTCGGCCTGAGCCTTGGGCGCCTCTTGGGCGGGAGGTTCGGCCGCTGTGCCAGGCTGGGCGACGGCGTCCTCGACCCAGGAGGCCGACGGCGCCGGGGCCTGGGCCTCTTCGAGTAGGGGCCGCGCGACGAGGAAGAGCGTGGCTGCGGTAGCCGTCAACAGGCCCAAGCCGGCGAGCCCGCCGGCGGCGGCGATGGCGCGACGGAAGAGCGGGACGACCTCGCCGCCCGAGGCGCGCGGGGCCGTCATGGCCGGGGCCGGGCCGTTGAGGATGTCGTCGACCGTGACCCGCGGGGGCGGCGCCAGATCGGGGCGGAGGGCGATGACGGCGGCCAACACGTCTTCGTCCAGGTCCTCGGGCGGCGGCCGGGAGGGGTCGGCCAGCCAGCGCGCCAGCGCATCGGCGGAAGTGGTTTCGCTCATGAGGCGTAGACCTTGCGGAAGGCCGCGCAAGCGCGATGGAGCAATACGTCGAAGGTTCCGACGTTGACGCCGAGGACCGAGGCGCAATCCTCGCGGGTGCGGTCTTCCAACAGCCTCAGCCGGAGGGCCGTGGCATAGCGTTCGTGGATGCGGGTCAGGGCGGCCTCGACGGCGCGTCGGGCGTCTTCCAACTCCCGTTGTCGGCCGGGGCGGTCGGGCGTCGCTGTTTCGCCGCGAGGTTCAGGACCGGCGGCCTCAAGCGGAGCTTCGCGCGCGCGGAGGCGGTGGACGTCCATGGCGCGATGGATGGCGATGCGCCGAAGCCAAAAGAAAATGGAGCGATCGACGAGCTGAAAGCTGGCGATCTTCTCGATCGCGGTGCGGAAGGTGTCGCGGAGGCAGTCCTCGGCCAAGGCGCGGTCGGGCAAGCGGGGCAGGATGGCCTGGCGGTACAACGTGTCGCCGTACCAGCCATAGAGAACCCCGATGGCAGCGCGATCGCCGGCTTGGAGTCTCTGGATCACAGCCCGTTCCTCCTCCAGCGGGGCAAGGTCGCCGTGACCGCGAGGGCCTCGCTCCATCCGTGCCCCTCCAACGGGTGGGTGCCCGAGAGCTTACACCGGCCGCGGAGCTTCCGGTGCAGGGCCTCGTGACCGATCCTCGAATGGTGCAGGCCTATGTCGGCGACGCCAGTCGCATCGAGGGCTGGGCGGACGCGGTGATTCGGCCCCAGAATGATGACGAAGTGGCCGAGGCCTTGGCCCTTGCGACGGGCCGCGGCTGGCCAGTGACGGTGGTTGGCGCGCGGACGTCGACGACAGGAAGCTCGGTGCCTCGGGGCGGCCTGATTCTAGCCACCGAGCGGCTTCGCGGTTGTGCCATGTTGGGGGACCAGGTGGTTGCGGCCGCGGGCGAGCGCCTCGGAGACGTGGCGCGCTTCGCCGCCGACCGCGGTTGGCACTTGCCGCCCGACCCCACGAGTCGGGACGAAGCGACCGTGGGTGCCGCGGTCGCAACGAACGCGAGCGGGGCGCGTTCGTATCGATTTGGGTCGACGCGCGCCTGGGTGGCGTCGGCGAGGGTCGTGTTGGCCGACGGCCAGGCCTTCGACGTTGGGGTTGGCCAGGCGCCCCCCGACGACTGGCCGGTGCCGATCTGGGCTGAGCCTCAGGTGAAAACGGCTGCGGGCTACCGTTCCGGAGGCACCTTCCTCGACCTTGTCGTCGGCAGCGAAGGGACGCTTGGGGTGGTCACCTTGGTCACCCTCCGGCTTCGGCCATCGCCGCCCCAAGTCGTGGGTGCGATGGCCTTCTTCGACGACGTCGCGGCCGGCGAGGCGTTCGTGGACGCCCTTCGCGACGGCGGGGCGTCGCCCCGATGCATCGAGTGGTTCGACGCGACCTCGCTGGCCATGGCGGCGGAAGGACCGGAAGGCCCACCCGCGGCGAAGGCCGCCGTGTTTGCGGAGTTCGAAGACGAGGCTGCGCTGGAGTGGCTCGCGGCTCATGCGGGCGGGGCCCGTGAGGTGGCTGTGGCCAGCGATGTCACCGGGCTGAGGCGATTCGCCAATTGGCGGGCGCGGGTTCCGTTGGCCGTGGCGGAGCGGCTGGCGCGAACTGGAATGCGCAAAGTGGGCACGGACCTCGCAGTTCCGCGAGGCGCGGGGCCCGAAATGCGGACGGCCTACCGGGCGGTCCCGATGCCCTCGGTGCTCTTCGGCCACATCGGCGACGAGCACCTCCACCTCAACTTGTTCGCCTCGGATGAGGCCGAGCGCCTGCGAGCCCTACAGATCCACGCCGACCTGGCGGCCCAGGCGGTCGCTCTGGGTGGGACCGTCTCGGGAGAGCACGGCATCGGCAAGGTCAAACGCCAGCTGTTTGCTGCGATGGTCGGCGAAAACGTGCTCTCGGACTTCCGTGCCCTGCGCCGGGCGGCCGATCCAAGGGGGATGTTGGCGCCCGGGAACCTGACCTAGCGGCCGCCGCCAAGCGCCGCCGCTCTAGATCACGAGCGCGGTTGATGCGTCGATCGAAAGAACGGTGCCCAAAGGGTCGGTGAGTTCCACCTCGAACCGGGTTGGCGCATCGGACCAAGTGGCCAGGACAGGAACCAGAATGCCGAGCGCAACCGCAGTTCCGTCTGCTTGGCAGTCGAATGCGACCTGAACGCCTTGGGTGGCCTGGGTGGCTCCGCTGACGACGGTGTTGATGATTGCCACGGATCGGGACGTCAGGTCGATACCCGTGACGCGGAGCGCGAGAAATACGTGCTGGCCGCCCTGAGAACCGGACACGGCGCTCAGCCCGCCCGAGGGCCACGTGTCGAAACGGACCTCACCGGCGCCGATCTCGAGCGTGGGCGAGTCCGAGACCAGGCATGCGGAGATGTCCGTGTCCAGCGTACCGGCCGCCGTGTCACCGGGAACCAAGTACGACGTGTCCGGCCCGAAGATCGGGCCGCAGGCGAACCATGTCGCAAGCGCCGGAGTCATGGGCATTGTGGGTTGGGCTGTCCCGGGGTCCCAAGATCGCCGAGCCCGTAGGGGTTGACGCCGGGGCACCAATTGAGCTTGTCGCCGTTTTCGACCGAGCTGATCTTGTCGGGGTCGAGCGAAACGGTGCTGCCGGCCGGGGAGGTGAGGCCGACGGGCCCGATGTTGACAACGTCGACGAAGGTGATCCCCTTCGCGATGGTCAACTGGTCCGTCGTGCTGAACTCAATGGCGCGCTCGTACTCCCAGTCGATGCCGTAGATCCCGCCGTTGACGAGCGGGTCGTCGACGCGTGCGAACAACACGATGCCGCCGGGCTCGACGAGGATCGACGCCGTGATGGTGAACTTCTCGGCCGGGGATGCGCCCTGAATCGTGATGCCGTTGATGTCGTACACGTCGACCGTGTCGTTGACGATCTCGAACCACTCGCCGTTCGTGTCCGTGACGGCCAGTGAATCATGGTGGATCTCGTTGATGACGAACGTTCCGGACACGACGTCGTCGATGTCCTTGATCGTGCCGTCGAGATCGATGCCCGAGCAATCCTGGTCGATGCCGTCGCCGAAGATTTCCGTCTCGTAGGGTCCGATGGTGGGATCGACGTCGTTGCAGTCGAGTCCGCCGTACACGTCGGACTCCGCGATGTCGCCGTCCTGGTCGTAGTCGTTGGCGCCGTCGCAGTTTTGGTCGAAGCCGTCGTACCAGACCTCCGCGGCGAGCGGGCCGACGTCGGGGTCCAGGTCGTCACAGTCGTCGCCACCGTGGGTGTCGGCGTCGGAGCCGTCCTCGTCCTGGTCGAGGTCGTTACCGTCGCAGTTCTGGTCGATGCCGTCGTACCAGACTTCCGTTGCGTCTGGATGAATCGAAGCATCGGCGTCGTTGCAGTCGTCTACGATGCCGAAGCCGTCGCCGTCGAGGTCGTCTTCCATGCCGTCGCAGGCGTGGTCGACGCCGTCGTACGGAACGTCAGGTGCGCCAGGGTGGGTCGACGGGTCGAGGTCGTTGCAGTCGTCTCCACCGTAGGCATCGGCGTCATAGCCGTCGCCGTCCTGGTCGTAGTCGGAGCCGCCGTCGCAGGCTTCGTCGACCCCGTCGTACCAGATTTCAGGTGCACCGGGGTAGGCTGACGCGTCCAGGTCGTCGCAGTCATCGGCGATGCCGAAGCC
>SXGT01857053.1_pt1 | contig 58644 bp, 54 predicted proteins | sample 3176221 | NCBI WGS metagenome assembly SXGT01 (sample SAMN11356862, study PRJNA531348) | freshwater metagenome | isolation source: freshwater sample F1-120 | place: China: Fuxian Lake, Yuxi | collected 2017-12-25 | reverse complement strand
CTTCAAATTCTTTAATGCGCGGGCGCGGAATCTCGTCGACATATCCTCCGAGCGCGGCAAATAAAATTACTGCTTCGCGCTCAAACGCAAGCGGCTGCAAATCAGACTGCTTGAGTACTTCGGTCAAAATCTGCCCGCGATGAATTTTTGCCTTAGTGGCATCATCAAGGTCGGATGCAAACTGCACAAATGCCTCGAGTTCACGAAATTGCGCGAGTTCAAGACGCAAGCGACCAGCTACTTTTTTGATCGCTTTGGTTTGCGCGCTTGAACCCACGCGCGATACCGAAAGTCCCACATTGACCGCGGGGCGCAAACCTTTGGTAAAGAGATCTGACTCGAGATAAATCTGCCCATCAGTGATCGAAATCACATTGGTAGGTACATACGCTGAGATATCACCAAGCTTAGTCTCGATGATAGGAAGCGCAGTGAGCGACCCACCGCCAAACTCGCGCGATAGGCGCGCGGCGCGCTCAAGCAAACGGGAATGCAAAAAGAAAATATCACCCGGATACGCCTCGCGACCAGGTGGCCGGCGGAGTAAGAGTGACAATTCACGATAGCTATCCGCATGCTTTGAAAGATCGTCATAAACAACCAAAACATCTTTGCCCTGATCCATGAAATATTCGCCGATAGCGCAGCCTGCAAACGGCGCCAAATACTGCAAAGCTGCGGGAGCTGACGCAGGCGCTGACACCACAATGGTATATTTAAGCGCGTCAGCTTCTTCGAGTACGCGAATGATGCGCGCGATCTTTGCGCTTTTTTGACCAATCGCTACATAAATACAAATAGGCCGATTTGATTCATTTTTTTGATTTAAAATAGCATCAATCGCGATCGCGGTCTTGCCAGTCTGACGATCACCAATAATAAGTTCGCGCTGACCGCGACCGATGGGAATCATTGCGTCAATAGCCTTGATACCGGTGTGGAGTGGCACATTGACCGATTCACGAGCAACGACTGATGGCGCCTTGCGCTCAAGCGGTGCTGTCTCGGCATCATCAATATCTTTAAACAGCAAACCCTTGCCATCGACTGCAACACCAAGTGGGCTGACTGCACGACCGATCATCTCTTTACCCACAGGGATGGAAAGAACGGCACCCGTACCGCGAACGCGTGCGCCCACGCGTACTGGAGTAGCCTCACCCAATAATACTGCGCCAATACAATGCTCTTCGAGATTAAAAGCTACGGCAAACACATCACCGTCAGGCGTCTCAATAACCAGAAGCTCTTGTGCCTGCGCCTTTGAAAGACCCGCGATTTTACTAATACCGTCACCTGCCTCTACAACCGTGCCTACTGATTCAATGCTGGGTTCGTCGCGGAAACCAGCTATTTCTTTTTTTAATTTTTCGACAAGATCATATTGCATAGTGAGTTATTTAACGAAAAAGTTTTTTGATGCGGCGCGCGGCAGTTTGATCAAATTCGCGTTCTTGATCAATGGTAATGCGCACGCCAGCAATCAATTCAGGTTCTGTACGAAAGACTACTTCATCATGTTTTGCAAAAAGCGCACGAAAGGCGTCGAGTACTGATTTTTTATGGCGACGAGCAAACGCAACTTCAATGAATCTCCCGCCAACACGCTTGTGCTCTACTTCGCGTACGGCGCTTACAATATCTGGCAACAGACGCGCATCGCCCCTCCTCTTGACTGATACCAAAAAGCGCTTGATGATATCAGCCTCTTTGCCATTGGATGCTTTGGCGAGCGATTCAATAAGCGCTTTGGCGTAGATGCGAGGAGTATACTTCATAACGCTTTTTGCTTGCGTATATAGGTAACCGCTTCACCTATCAATTGGTCATCTACCTTTGAGGGTTCTGCATCGATCGCTTTGGCAAGCGCCGCGCGCACCAACGAACGTGCGCCATCCGCAAATTTACCGAACTCTTCACGTTCACGACTTGCGATAACCTCAAGCGCCGCTCTACGCAATTCTTCAGCGCGCGTATCAGCTTTGTGTATGATATCAATCGCGTGAGTCTCTGCTTTTTGTTCCGCGCTGCGAATGATAGCAAACGCCTGACGATCTGCCTCAAGTATACGCTCGCGCATCACTCCATCAATCTCACCAAGCTTTTGCTTTGCCTCATCGGCATCGCGCAAGCCTTCTTCTATCTTATCCTTTCGCTCGCGCATGACGCGCAAGAGCGGACGCCATACGAGAAATGTAAGTGCGGCAAGCAAGACAAAAAAGTTCACTCCTTGGGATACCAGAAGTTTCCAGTTGATGCCCAGCTGGCTCGCAAGCTCACTCATGTACAGCGTTTGTTATATTTATTCGACGAATTTTAAGACAAGCGACACGACAAGCGCGTAGATTGCGATCGCCTCTGCGAACGCGATCGCCAAAATCATAGCCGTCTGAATCTTTGGCGCTGCCTCGGGATTGCGGCCCATGGCATCGACGCCACGCGCACCCATCCAACCGATTGCGATTGCAGGCGCGATCGTTCCTACGCCCATGATAAACGCGATCGACATCATTTTTACTACTTCAGGACTCATAGCTTCCATATAAATATTTCAAAAATTATAAGTAATGACCTTTTATCTCGCTTAGTGGGCAGATTCTTCACTCGTTGCCATCGCTACGAAAACCATCGTGAGTATAGCAAAAATAAATGCTTGAATAAACCCTACAAAAACTTCAAGAAAAAGAAACGGAAGTGGTACGCCATACGGTACCAAAAATCCGATGATGATGAGCAGGACCTCGCCCGCGAATACATTGCCGAAGAGCCGAAACGAGAATGAGATTATCTTAACAAATTCAGCAATAAATTCAAGGAGCCCGACGAAAGTAAGGATTGGATTCCTAAGCGTAAAGTACTTTGAAAAATGTTTAGTAAAACCGATCGCAAGCACTCCCAAAAATTGTACGGCGAATACCGCGATGATGGCGAGCGCTATCGTGAAATTGAGATCAGCCGCCGGCGCGCGCAAGAGCGGCACAAATACCTCGTGTCCGTCATGAACCGTATGAAGCCCGAGTGCTCCTACGATCGGCAAAAGGCCAAACCAGTTTGAAATCATGATAAACAAAAAAACCGTCGCAATCAGTGGAAAATAGCGCTCGGACGCGCGGCGATTGCCAAAAACTGAATCCATAATATTTAATAGCTGCTCGATGAGCAGCTCAAACATACTCTGGAGCTTCCCCGGTACAAGAGCAATCTTTTTATAAACAAGCGCCGCGACAAATAGTAATATCACGAGCGTAATAAGGGAAAGCAAAAAAGAATTCGTCACACTGAATGTACCGATGTGAAAGAGTTCCTCTGCTTTGATGGAGATTTCAGTCATTGTTATGTGACTATCATGCCAAAAGATAAGCTGGTTTGGCTATTGACTTTTTATTAAAAAAGAAGTATAATGAAAACTAGAAAGGAGACAGTTACTTGCAAAAACGAGAAGCATACGAACCGCCAAAGTGCGAAAATCACCCGGGACTCGCACTTTTGGAGTGTGGTTGCATCACTGACAACGCGCCACGCCTCCATACATACAGTCCAAATCGACGCAGGCCACTTGAACCATACGGTCCATGCCCTGATCATCCGGAAGAGACCGCGTATTGTGGTCTCGAGCCGCGATATCCCAAGCGCGTGCTTTGTAGAATTTGCATCGGTGAATTCTAGTCTAAACAGCAGCCGCTCGCGATCATCAGATCGCGAGCGGTATTTTTTTTGTTTCTGTATCTATTGCGAAAAAGATTTTTTGTCATCTGGGCATTTGAGCTCTCCCAGCTTGCCATCGACGCCATTTGGCTCGCCAATACCGCCCTTGCCACCACTACCAGGCCCGCAGCCCTCACCTCCTTTGCCACCATCACCGCCTATTTCATCTTGCACGATACCATCAGCACCATCGGCAGTAGTACCCTTGCCTGCCTTGCCTATTTTGGCAACCGCATTGCCACCATCGCCACCGTTACCACCCTTGGGCTTAAGCGGACAGCTGCCGCCTGCGCCACCATCAGCCGCATCGGCATTTGCATCGCCACCATCGCCACCACTCGCCTCGCCAGCGACTCCTGTGAGTTTGAGTGACGCGTCCCCTCCCTTGCCACCAGTTGCTGTCGCACTGCCACCCTTGCCACCATTGCATTTGCAGGCAGTACCATTACCACCCTTGCCGGGCTTTGCGAACGCAGGACCGCCATCACCACCGTCTACTTTATCAATCGTCACGGTACCAATACCTTCTACAGCACCGAGTGCCGATAACTCTTTTTTGTTTTTGCCACCCGCGCCACCAATCGCTATCGCATCACCGCCCTTGGTACCATGGCATGCGTCCATGCCTGGCTTGCCAATAGCAGTAGCGCTACCACCTTGACCTCCTCGGCCCGGTACGATATGAAAGTTGTTAATAACAATCTTGCCAAGCGCTGTCATCTTGAAATTGCCGGCGATACCGCCAGCCCCACCAGTCGCTCGCCCCGAATCACAATTCACTAATGTCTCAGCATTACCACCAGCGCCGCCGTCACCAAGCTCAAGACGAAAATTATCAATCATGATATTGGCGGCATTCACGCGCACACGAAACGCGTCTTCACCCCTACCGCCGCGCGCGTCGCATGACTTGCCAATGTCATCATTGCCGTCTCTACTCCGAGGCCCGCGAAGATGAAAATCTTTGATTATCATGTCAGTATCTTTGCCAAAATCGAAATTAAGCATAACTTTATTTACAGATGTGTGTGCCCCATTGTTACTGCCGAGAGTCCAAGTACCAGCAATAACCTTCTGCGGCAACGCTTTGCTGTCTTTGTCGCGTGATACTTGCGCGTGTGCCTCGCGTACCGACGCGAATGATGAGAAATCAATTGGTCGGCCATTGAGTAGTACTTTTTGTAAAGCGCCCTCGCTAAAAGGACCTATGCGCGCGCCAACACCACTATCAATGCCCGTCTCAGTAAAGAGCGCGTTAATCTCACTTTGCGTCTTCTTTGACGCAGACATATTTGAAACAATTTGTACCGAACCACTTGAAACTACTTGAGCGTCAGTACTAAAAGTAATAGGACCCGCGGCTGCCAATACGATACCAATGCTATCCGTACTCTTATCAGAATGCATACACTCAATACGATTATTGACCTCGAGCGCGCCTGTTACCGACACTATCGCGGGGCCGCCTTCACACGAAAGCACGCCATCAATCGTGAGATTGCCCTCAACCGTGAGGGAAGCACCTTTTTGAAGCACCATCTTATGATCGGCAGATATAACCTGATTGCCAACAAGGCTGGTATCGATCACTATCGCGTCAATAATCAATTTTTCTTCTGGCGCGTTTCTGTCGCTACCTATATACCAATACCCGCCGATTACTACAAAAAGTACAGCAAGCACAATGCGAATTTTCTTATTCATAACGAGTACAAGAAAGCTAGTAAACGATTATCTCTAGACTAGCAAAAAAGACTGCCGCGCGTCCAAGCCCCGCCACGCTCCAAGATAGAACCTTGGAGCGTGGTAATTATTTTACGGTAGCGCCTGGGGGCACCTCTCTATCGGGCGTCAGCAATACTGGCACATCAGCACCCGCGGCAAGCAGCATGCCTTGACTTTCAAGACCCATGAGTTTGCGTGGCTCAAGATTGATGACTACTACAATCTGACGGCTTACGAGATCTTCAGAAACGTATCCCTTGCCGATGCCAGCGACGATCTGACGCGGCTTCTCGATGCCCGCCTCATCGATCTCACCTACATCAACCGAAAGGCGAATAAGCTTATCAGATCCTTCAACACGCTCGGCGGCACGAATCGTGCCTACACGAAGCTCTGTCTTCACAAAATCATCGTATGAAATCGCCATATCTTCTATAATGCTCTGTCTGATTGTGCTTTGGCAACTCCTCTACAGCCGCCCCGCGCGAATATCATCACGCGCGCGCGCAACGGTAGCGTTGAAATAAAACAGATTATGCATCGAAAGGAGTGACATCGCCGTCATCTCACCTGCGCGCCACAGATGCGTAATATACGCGCGCGAATAAGTCTGACATACTTCGCAAGTACATTTTTTATCAAGTGATTTTTGATCTTTGAGATACGCGATCTTTTTCATATCAAGCTTGCCAGTACTCGTATACGCGAAGCCGCGACGAGCATAATGTGTCGGCACGATACAATCAAAAGTATCCGCGCCAGCCTTGATAATTGGCACCATATCTTCGGGATAACCAATGCCGAGGAGATGCCGCGGTTTATCTTCGGGCAATTCATCTACCACCCAGCCGACCATGCGCGTCATCATACTCTTATCATCGCCAAACTCCCCGCCAATGCCGATGCCATCAAATGGCAATCCGCCCACAAAGCGCGCGCTCGCGCGACGCAAATCTTCAAACTTGCCACCTTGCACGATACCGTAGAGCGCCTGCTGATTTTTCTTTTTGTATGTAAGACAAAGCTTCGCCCACAAGTGGCTGCGTTCGAGTGAGCGCTCGGTGTAAGCCCTGTCAGCAATTGGTGAAGTACACTCATCAAAAGCAAAGATAATATCAGCGCCGAGTTGCTCTTGAATGCGCATTGATTCGCGCGGACCGATAAAAATTTTGGCGCCATCAATCGGCGAGCGAAATTCAACGCCTGCATCCGTGATGCGTATCTTTTGTGGTTGAGCGCCCTTTTGTATTTCTTTATCGCTTTTTTCTTTAAGAATCTTACCCGTACCAAAATCTTGCCCAAAACCCAGACTAAATACTTGAAATCCACCCGAGTCGGTCATAAGCGGGCGCGGCCACCGCATAAACTGATGAAGTCCGCCTGCGCGCGCGACGGTCTTCTCACCCGGACGCAGATGAAGATGAAAAGTATTGGCAATCAGCAACTGTGCCCGCGCATCAAGCGCGTCTTGCGATGTTAGAGTTTTTACTACCGCGCGCGTAGCAACCGGCACAAACGCGGGAGTTTCAACATCACCATGCGGTGTGCGCAAAATCCCGAGTCGCGCTCGAGATTTTTTTGATTTTTTAACAATATGAAATGAAAATAATTTTGTCATAGCATGCCCGCGCGTTCATAGAGAGATGCCGTCAGTATGCCACACAATAAAGAAAAAAGCCGCATACGTCTGATGATGAATGCGGCTCCTCCTAGCGATGCCGTCCGGGACGCATGCGGCGTCCTAATATCCAGGGAGGCGAGCTCGCCCGATTGGAATGCTTGGCGACCACAACAGAAGACCTCTGGACATGCCGGCGCGAGAGCTCTTTGCGAATCCTGTTGGCATTCATATCAAATACCGCGCAAAGACTCTCAAATGAGAAAGGCAATAAATTATCGCGCGAAGCGACCCACGCCTCAACCTCAAGAAATTGACGCCGCCTGTAAACATTATCCTGCGCGTACAGATGATAGTTCTGGTAGATATTGAGCGCGTCTTCAAGCACCGCGAACATCAGGCGATATTCGCCGCTCTTTTTCGTAGCTGATTGCGTGTCATCTGCCGGGGTATCAAAAAAAATCTCCGAATCCATACCATCCTCCACGAATATAAGGCGTTTTTCCATATCGCACCACGCATCTTAAAAAGAAAGCTGCTTATACTATACAAAAGAAACGCGCTATTGTCAAAAAAATCTAAACATACAGATCTCGCACACCACCATTATCAATGATCCTTGTGCTCCGCCTCTCCTTCGAGCGCGTCAATCACCTCTTTACTATTCATATATTTATAGAAAATACCGACTACGACGAGCGCTACGAGTGAAAGTACCAGAGCGTACGCACCAAATATATCTTCAGTCTTGCCAAAAAAATACCCGATCGCCAAAAAAATCAGCGACCACAGCCACGATGATACAAAAATAATCGGCATAAAAAGTGCGCGATTCATGCGAGATAGTCCCGCGGGAATAGGCGCAAATACTTTTATGGCGGGAAGCATCTTTGCTAAAAACAAAAACCACGCGCCGCGCCTGCGAAACGCAACAACCGCTTTTTTAACTTCACGCTCGGGAAACATTGCCCATCGAGTGATGTATCCGAGTCCGTACGCCCGCACCACCTCATACAACATACTATTGCCAATCGTATTGCCGAGCGCGCCTACAAGGGAGACGATTACTATATTGAGATGGCCAAGCGATGTAAAATATCCCGCAACGATATACAAAATTTGACTCGAAGGAAAACTGATAAAGCCATTGGCGATCATCAATAAAAAAACACCCGAATACCCGAGCGCCTGCAAGATCGATTCAAATGGTACGGTAAACATATCTCTACAAAAGTCCGTGCGCGCCAAGATAAACGGCAATCGCGGAGGCGGTCTCGGCGCGCAACACGAGTCCGCCCAAATTTACGACTATACATCCCCTCTCTCGCGCCTTGGCAATCTCATCACTCGCCCAACCGCCTTCAGGACCTATAAATAACGCGAGAGAAGATCCTTTATGTGCCGTGGGTATATCCGTCAGTGCGATACCCAAGTTATCAAAAAATATCATGCGCCCAAATTCTTGCGAGGCTAAAAGCGCGTCATCTAAGGTCACCATATCTTCGAGTACGGGCGCGTGTGCTCTACCTGATTGTTCGGAGGCCTCACGCATGATTGCCTCAAGACGCTCACGCTTCATACCTTTTTTGACCGTACGCGCTGATACCACGGGTACAATGCGCGCCACACCTGCCTCTGTCGCCTTCTCAACCGCGAATTCAAAATGTTCATGTTTGAGCATTGATATGTACAGCGTAACTTCGACTGGCACTTCGCGCGCGACCGTCAAACGATCAAAAAGCTCCACGGAAACCGAATGAGCTCCATACTCAATAATCTTTGCTCGCGCCTCATGCCCCTTGCCATCGCCGAGGATTATTTCTTCGCCCAAGCGCAAACGCAATACATTTTTGCACTGATTGAAAAAAGCCCCGTCACGCACGACAAGCTGGGCATCCGCAAGATTAAACGAACCGATAAACCGGTGTCTTTTCATACAAAAAAGAAATAGTGAATCTACTGGAAGGTAAGCGGGATGATGAACGCGTCATCATTCTCGGGCATACCGGAAGGATTGCTTTTTTGCAATACAAGAGTACCTTGCTCGGTAGCGGGAATATGCGTGAAAGAAAGCGTCGCAGCGTAGGGTATAAACTCATCTTTCATCCACTTTCCTTCTGCCTCTGCAAGCCCCTCGGCGATCACTGTGCCGTTGCCGTCTTTGAGCTTGATAGGAAATGATGCTTCAAAAAACCAACTGCCGAGCGCCTCACCTTCTACGCGAAGCGGTGCGTCTTTTTTTATAACACCACCCGGCCGCGGCCAATTGATGCGGATGAGATCTATTTTTTCGATCTCATTTCCAACGTCTTGAGTAAATGTTTTATCACCAGCAACACAAGTGGGTGGATAGGTCCGCGTATCAGCGTTGGAGAAGCCACGCTCTTTGCATTCTACAAAAGAACGCGGTGGCAACTTTTGCCAGTCAAACATCACGCACCAATCATCTTGACATGAGACAAGAAACAAGCCGGCAATCGCAAGACTGAGAACAATGATACTCAAAAGAAGCTTTAGATTCATACGGTTATTTTACTCCTACGCCCTACACGCGACAAGTGGATTACGCCGCAGCAAACCACTGCCATAAAAAAAGGCCTCCTATGACTAAGAGGCCCGTTGCTACTAACTCTGGCTTGCGATCCGCAAAATCTTTGTCCGCACGGGGCGATAGCGCCCCTTGGGGAGCTTCCACTCACGAATCGGGCCATTTCCCTTTTGGCCATAAGCTCGAAACCGCAGGTTGAACCGTTTGCGTGAAGCGCGCAAACGCTCGATGAGGATGTGTCTGCACCTCCAAAGATCATGAGGCTTGCCATCAGAGCACCGACGACCACGCTCTGGAGCATCACACTCCTGGGCGAGTTCGCGGGCAATCACCTCATTGGTGTGTTCATCGAGCGGTTCGATATACCACGAGTATACTGGCCTTCTCATCTCTTTCGACATCGTCCCTCCAAAAAAGTACGTTTGTCGGATAATACCATTTTTTACATATAAGTCAAACGGTAGTGCATCCTCCTCATCCGCGCTATACTTTCCGCATTATGCTTGTTGATGATGTAACCATAAAAGTACGCGCGGGCAAAGGCGGTAAGGGCTCGGTATCATTTAATAAAAATATGATGTCGCTCGGACCGGTTGGCGGATCGGGCGGGCATGGTGGCGACGTAGTTTTTGAGGGCGTCTCTGACCTTTCAATGCTCAACCAATTTCGCTACAAAAAAGAACTGTCTGCCGAAGATGGTCTTTTTGGCCGCGACCAGTTTCGAGATGGCCACAAAGGCGAAGATTTGATACTCAAAGTACCAGTCGGCACCGTCATCCATAACCTCACAAAAAAGACCAATCACGAGCTTACCCATATCGGCGAGCAGTTCACTGTCGCCAAAGGCGGCTTGGGCGGCAAGGGCAATTTTCATTTCAGATCATCGCGCAACACAACGCCAAAACAATCGCAACCAGGACTGCCGGGTGAAGAAGCCAACCTACGCCTTGAGCTCAAACTCATCGCCGATATTGGCTTTGTGGGATTCCCCAATGTAGGCAAATCAAGCCTGCTCAATGAGCTCACGCGCGCGCAAAGCCGCGTGGCAAACTATCCATTTACCACGCTCGAACCGCACCTTGGCGTCTGGTATGATCTCATACTTGCCGACATCCCCGGCCTCATCGAAGGCGCGTCAGAAGGCAAAGGACTTGGCATCAAATTTTTGCGCCATGTAGAGCGCACGCGCGTGCTGTTTCATTTTATATCCGCCGAATCTGACGATCCTGCCAGTGACTATACCGTCATCCGCAAAGAGCTTGGCAAACATAGTAAGGCGCTTTTAGAAAAAACCGAGTATCTCTTTGTCAGCAAGAGCGATACAAAAAGTGAAAAAGAGCTCAAAAAAATACTTACCGTGCTCAAAAAGAAAAATAAAGCAGCGTCACTCCTCTCGATACACGACCCCGACGCGATACGACGAGTAGAAAAAATCCTACAAAAAATAGCAAAAGAAAAACACAAAGCCGCCTAAGGGCGCCCGAAGACTTCGTTGAGTTTTTTTGCGGTGGCGATCCCGACTCGCCCCGTGGGCGGATCGCCCCCGAGTATTTCGGTAGCATAACGCTGTTGAAACAAGCGCACCGCAAGCTCGGTACACGCGCCAAATGATCCTGTGAGCGGACAATCGGCGAGTGATTTGCCAACTGGCGGATAAAGCCCGTCTTTTTTGAGAGCGGCCTGCAAGGCAAGGACTGCTGTCGACCCCTTCATGCCACGCTCCAAGCCATCAGACCAGCGATACGGCAAGAGCGTCGTTTGGCTGGTTGCGTACATGGGAGAATTTTTCTCAAAATACTTTTTGACCGCCAAGTAAGTTTGAAACGCGAGCTCTTGCGTCATGGGTGCGCGCGTCGCCTCATAGCTATATTGAGCTTCATATATATAGCCATACTCAATAAGCACTGACGCGCTATTGAGTGACCCATTGGCGCCAAGCGCGATAAGCTCCTGATCTTCGATCACGCCATCACGCTCGAGCGGCAGAGTGCTGGGGCCTACGGTATTTTTTAATTCGTCAAAGAGCATACGCGCGAGATCTTTACTTGCGTCAGCGTTGCCATATTGACGCTCGGGTACATAGATGGAGAATCCCGTATGATCGCCAGCGCGCTCGCGACGCCTCACATAATCATTGAAATGTATATGGAGCACGATATCGATATCGTTTTCATTGGCCCACTTGTTGATACCGTAGAGGCGAAACCAAACCTCGTGTGGAGCACTTTTGCGCTCCATAGACACATTACGCGCGATAAAATTGTGCGCCTGTAATGTCTCCATTTTTTCTAGCGCAATATTTCTAAACGCCGCGATATCATCTCGATGTTGATTAAAATAATTTTGAATCGCCGGCGCGTAATCGCCCGTACCCGTGTCACGCGTAACCATAGTTTCAAAATGTGAATCTTCTTTAAAATACGCCTCAAGGTTGCGCGCCACCTTGAGAGTCAGGTCTGACTCGAGTACACCGCGCCACTCGGCTCCCCTATATTCATTATCATGCCCGGGCACGATAAGTATTTTTATCTTTTTGGTCGTATAAGCCTTATGCAGATCAGGCATGCTAATCGTGACAGGAAAAACCGAGCCCAATAATCGTTCGGAAAGCGCGAAGCCCAAACTGTCGCCAACAAGCGCCACCAATACCGCCAGGATGAACAAAACCCCTAGTAGTGACAAACCTTGAGCAATAGCGCGAAACATAGCGTATCTTCTATTGTACACGCATGCATAGCTTACTTGAATCCACCCACACTCTGTGAAATAATAACTACGCATTCCGGCGTAGCTCAGCGGTAGAGCAGTCGACTGTTAATCTATTGGTAGCAGGTTCGAATCCTGCCGCCGGAGCAAAGTGCGTGAAAGAGGTATAGAATGCCTCTGTCGTGCATTAACCAAAGGGTTTTTTGAGGTTCGAGAATGGTCTCGACTCTCCGAAACTCTTATCGAAAAGTCAGAGTAAGGAACTTGCAAATGACCGCTTAAACTATATGTTTTTGCGGTCTTTTGCATTGGTTCGAGAATATCGGCGTGCTTATTCACTTTCGGCATCCAGTCAGCTAAAAACTTGAAAGGTTTGGTGTATTTGGGCGTGATCACTCCTTTGATAACAGAGATGTCTGCGAATGCGTAAGCTAAGAGAAAGCGACGTTCTTCTACAGTTGCGTCTTCACACTTGTAAATACTCCCAGCCAATAGGGCTAGCTCGTGGATTGCATACCCAACCTTGTAGTACTCGGTATTCTCATTATTTAGCTTCCTAAGCGATTCTGTGAGGGTTTCCCGCTCAATCCCAAAGGTAGACACCTTTTCATCGTAGAACTCGCCTGTGATCCTTCCATCGAGCTTATCGTCGTACATAGTCTTCATACGCTGGCGTATGCGTTCCAGACTGGCATTTATGCCATTTACCTGTGCTTCGTGTAGGGCTGATTCCTTGCTGTGATCCTCTTTGAGGGATTCTTTGAGTACCTCTAGGACAGCCTCGTTTTGAGGGGCTATGGAGGCAATATGGAGCATTAGCTCATCCTCCAAAACCTCCTGTCTGATGTACTTTTTCTCCTTGCCAAGTTGGGTTTTGCATTGTTTACAAGCACCGTACCAGTGCCCCTTTTGGCGCTCCCAAGTAACCATTTTTTGGCAGTAACCACACGACACTTTTCCTCTCAACTCCCTTGAATGTTTATTGTGGTACGGAGCACTCAATCTGGTTAGCTTTGCTTTCACCTGATCAAAAAGATCTTTTGTGATTATAGGTTCGTGCTTGCCCTGATACTCTTTGTCTTTCCAAATAAATTTTCCGTAATAGAAAGGATCAACGAGAAGTTTGTGAATCTTGCTTTTCACAACACGTCCACCAGCACGACTACGAAATCCAAGTTCGTACATCTTCTTCCCGAGTGATGGTGTTGAGTAGTTGCCAGTCGCATAGAGTGTGTACATTTCTCTGATAAAGGGAGCAACTGTCTCGTCTATGATATGGATCTTATGACCTTTCTCACCGATGGTTTTGTATCCGAGTGGTGGTTTAGTTGGAAGCCAGCCCTGTGAGGTCTTTTCTTTCTGACCCTTTCGTACTTCTTCGGAAAGATTGTTTGTGTAGAAGCGAGCCATTGCAACTTTCATATCCCATACAAAGTTTTCGTGAGCCTTTGTGTGCCTACTCACCACGAAGTTTTCTTTGATGAAATGAATCTCACGACCTTCGCTTTCAAGAATCCAATCACTCGCCGTGGCGGCATCTTTGAGATTACGTGTTAGTCGATCAATCTTTTCACAAAGAATAACTTTTATATTTTCCTCTGTTACAAACTGGATCATTTCAATAAACATTTTACGAATCTGCTTGCCACTCGCAGACTCTGTAACTTTGTAGATCTTAACTAGCTCAAATCCCTTAGAATCAGCGTAATCCTTTAAGAGTTTTTCTTGAGCTTCAAGCGAGTATCCAGTTTCTTCCTGCTCTTTTGAGGATACTCGTGCGTATATTACAGCTTTAGTTTTTCCATTAGTTTCCATAGTGGTAGTTATATTTTAACAAGAGCGGATTGAGACGCATAGTTTCAAAATCGCTCGTGTCATTAGAATAATGTTGGTTGATAAAAGTTCTTTGTACCCTCGACACCATCCTTAACTTCAGTGATTTTGTACTCGCATTGATCGGAGGCGCTTCTCCAGTCTTCTCTAATCATTTCTCTTGCATCAGACAAGTTTGTAAAGACCCCGACAAGGTCAATATCGTCATTATCCCAACTTGAGTAAAGCTTGTAATGGGGGTTCGTGTCTCTAGCCCCCATATTTCTCTCAAATCTTTCAATATCTCTCTCGACCCTTGAAAGACAGTTTTGGATATAATCAACGACATTGTCGTACAACTTTTGTGCGATAGCATCGAATGTTGAGTTCTCAAGTGTTCCATTTTTATCGATCAACGGACTCTTGGTATTTTTCAGATAGTTCTCTATATACTCTCGGTCAATCTTAATGACCTCATCTGGAAAGTTCGTCATATTTTTTTCGTTATTACTTATAATGTTTGAAAAAGAGTTCGCAGATCTTGTCGAGTAGAAATGACATCACGTAGTCTTCAGAGCGAGCGAACTCCTTTAACTTTGTGTGCCAATGCTTACCGACACGAACCTGAACCGTCTTTCTCCTTTTGCTATTGCGAGCAAAGTACCTTCTTACTGCGTTGCTTTGTGTTTTTGCATCTTCTATATCCGCTTTGGTATAGAGTGCTTGCTTGTTTGTCGACATATTTTGAGAAGACTTTTATCCCCCTCAGTAGTTTTTTCTTCTTTCTTCTGAGAGAGAAACTAATAATGTGTACAGAACATCTTGTTTTAGTGTCGAACCCCCTCAGAGTTGATCCATTCTCGTTGCAATGAATACTCCTAATAGCTCACACTTCAACAAAAGTTAGTGTTGATGTTCAGATGAGGTCGCCCGTTGTGAAGTCGACACAGCGCGGGCGATTAGATCTGAACACCAAAGCACATACAGTCGGTTTTTTTCAGAGGACTTACTGACGACCTCCGATGTTCTGATTGTTCAACCTCAAAAACCTATTCTGTCCCTAGAGAACCTTCGAGACAGAAGCAGACCTTCGAAGTTGGCTTCGATGATGGATCTTTGCGAGTAGATCAAAGTAAGCCGTCCAGTTATGGAGGATCTCGCTTGCTTCTTTTATAGTTAGGTCAACGCCGTATTCTTTTTTTACGACGTCTCGAAACTTCTCTATGGTTTGTTCGCTTGCCATAGATAAGTTTTATCGTTTTCAAGTACCTTAAAAAATACTTAAATAACGAAAAAACGCCGTCTTTCGACCACGTGTTTCCTGCACTTTATGAGTTGTCCACTTTTTAAGTATTTTTAAGTAGAACTTTTGAGTTTATTTTGTCTTTGAACTAAAGCTTTCTCTGTTTGCACAGATGCTTTGAACTTTGGTTTGAGACTATTATCAAACTGTTCGATGATCTCTTGCTTGGGGTATTTAGTATTCGTTCTGATCTTGTTGTTCGGATTGTAGTTCAAGTAGTCATAGAGATCTTGGGTCTCATTGTTGCGATCTACATAGCCATTACTTACAAGATCAAAAAACATACCCCAAATCTTGATGTTCTTGCTTACCTTGAGAGAGTTTGAGACATCACCGTTTATGACTATCCAGTAATCATTATCTGACTTGTCAGAGGTAAAACACTCAATCTGTTTGATCGTAAGCTCGTCTGGGAGCTCTTTACCAGTCTCTATGAGGGTTAGTTTGGTTTTGATCAATGTTGTTAAAAGCGAGGCTTTTGGATAGCTAGGCGAAGTCCCAAGAACTGGGTCAGGGATCTCGATACTCTCAAAAATACGGAAATCATTGACCAACGTATCTCGTAAATCAGCTAATCTTTTTTGATCAAAATAGATCATTTTTGAGCGTTCAGTTTGATACCGTTCTTTTTCTTCTGTCGTAAGCTGGTCAAAATCGTTGTTATAGACTGCAAGCTCTGGCTCGGAATACAAAATGGTTAGCATATCTCGAAGATCTGCTGTTTCAGTACCTTTTATCAAAAGGTTATATTGTTTTTCTATGTCGGCTGGTTTGGTTACTTTCATAAGATCTAGTTATTTTCGATGAGATTTTTCTCATCCTCTGTAAGCCCATAAAGATCCATAACTAGATTGTCTATTTTATTCTCAAGTTCACTTGTATCTGTATGGTTATTTTTATCTTTAGTTACACTTATTAACTTAGCTAGCTCAGCTATTGAACCATCCGCAGGTATTTTTATCGGAATCTTTTTGATATTAGCTATTTTGACCTCAGCGAAAGCCCTGCCTTTTTCTGAAGTATATATTTTATGCCAATAATCGATAACTTTTGAGTTTAATAAGCCCAATAGATAGTAGATGTCGACTTTGAAATCAAACAAACTATGAGTCGTGTCCATATGTAATCTACCGCCCACTTCCAATGAAGCTGTTATAGAATCTCCAGTTTGCCTTACCAATATCTTTGGTGATTTACGTAGTTTCTCCTCATTAGAGTTACTCCAAAGTTCTTCCTTATCAAAATGCACAAAAGTCGACAACTTATCGACATAATATCTTTGTATATCTCTACCGCGTATAACTAACTCATCCAAAGAATCTTCCTGAGCAGTCTTTAAGAACTTTTTGTTGTCTCCTGTTTTAATGCCATTATAAAAACTACAGAGCTCTCCAAGTGGAGTCGATTTTCCCTCAAGCTTACTGATTAGACCAAAAGATTTAGTTTCAATATTAAACTTATAGTCAGCAGGTTTATAAAAATGCTTCGGCTCGACTTCTTCATAGTTTGGTTTACTCAAATCATCAATCTTAAGCAGTGTTAGTACTTTGGACTTCTTACTTACTTTGTTTTTATTAACGACAAAGATACAGTTTCCTCCGATTTCGGCGGATTCAAAGACTTTATCTTTTATGTCTAGAATAAAGACGATGCTTGAATGGTCGAGAATAAACTTTCTTATCTTTGAGAAGTTCTTATTAAAAAGTAGAACATTTGGAACAATGTAACTTACAATACCTTCTGACTTTCCAGTAAGATCGTAAGCTTTTTTAATAAAGTAAACAAAAGTATTGTTTTTATACTCTTTGATTTCGGCAAATATATTTTCTAGTGTTTCGAGATATTCAGGACTAAAACGAGATTGTTTTTTACCAAGAGCAAGGGTTATGTATGGTGGATTTCCTAATACAACATCAAATGATTTGACACCGAACATAAACTTTGGGTTAAAGAAATCCGCAGTCCATTCATTATCAAATGGGCGGTAAGTTTTAAGTTGTTTTGATCTTATAGATTCACCAAACAAGCCCTCGCCTTTATTTACAAGGTTTTCATAATCTGATCTTAGCCTTTTCTTTTTATTTACACTTTCAGTATTAAAGTAACCATCACGAATATCTTGTAGTTTTATTGCAAGATCTGGGTCATCGCCAAAAGTTGTAGCACCGCTCTGATCAAGATCGATGAGTGAGTTTGCACAAATAAACTTAAACTCAAGGTTAGGCAACGGCTTTATCTTCTTTGAGTCTGCTTCTTCGTCTACGATGATAGAAAGCCACGCTCGTAAGCGTGAGATCTCGATAGCCATAGGATCAATGTCTACACCATAGATATTCTTCTCAACTATCTGTAGTTTCGCCTTATAGGTATCAAAACGAGGTTCTAGGCGTTCGTAGACACGCACTAGTAGTTGGAGCATACCTATCGGAAATGCCCCTGATCCACAAGCTGGATCTAGCACCTTGAGATCATCGAGTGCTTTGATTATTCCGTCCTTGTACGGCTTCCAATCTCTACGCCAGTTGTGATCCTGATCTTGGAAGTCTTTATCGGGAGCGTCTATAAGCTGGGCAAATCGCTGATCTCTAAACTGATCTTCTGGGATCTTGGTCTTTAGATATTCTCTCAAAGACTCACGACACATATAGTCCACAATCTCGCGTGGTGTATAGAATGCACCTTTTGCCTTACGAGCTTGCTCTCCAGTTTCTTCCGTCATTTCAGCAAGGAGATTCTCAAAGATTCTTCCCAACATTTCAGGGTCAATCGCTACTTGCTGGAACTGGCTTGTACTTTCATCAGTGGTGAAGTTGTAGCCAGTGAGGAAGTCAAAGAGATCATCAAAGTAGTTTTTAGGAAAAGATAGTTTTGAGTTTTTATAGAGATCAGTGTCGCGTGCTTCAAAAAGTCCACCGTTTAAGAATGGGGTTACATCGTCTTTGTACTCACGATCAGCAATAGGCGTATTGAGCACTCCAAAGAAAAGGTTTTCGAGGTTCTTTCGGTAGTATTCGGAATCATCAGTAAATGAGCGAGAATCAAAATACTTTCTATCTGGATTGATCACACCTTTTTTATCCAAGAACCAGCAGAAGATCACACGTCCGAGCAAACGGTTTGCAAAGAGTGAGGCGTGCTTGTCGTCCAAGATATTCTCTTTTGTAAGATATTGTCGGAGGGTAATAAATCTCTCACTGATACCAGCATAAAACTTCTTATTGAGGGGTTGTAGGTCAAAACTCTCCCAAAGGATCGAGTGTACCTCTTTTTTATTATTGAAATCAGAGATACTAGCCCACTTAGCAAGGATCTCCTGGAAGGTGGCAGTGAGTGTTCCTTTGAGTTCAAGGGTACGGACAACGTAGTTACTACTCAAGACAACGATGACCTTGTCGACACTTTTTGGTACAACAAAATCTATCCCGACGTTAAACTTAGAGTTAAATGGTTCGTCCTCAAAGTTAGGTGTAAGTGCTTGAATCCAAGAGATCGTACGCTTTGACGGCTTAGTAATACCGTATAGCTTGAAGTCTATATTGAGATTGTTTTCGCTATTGATCTTGTAGATTGCCCTACGATCAACGACAACATTATCCTCAAAAAACCATTGAGCATTAGCGGAGATCTTTTGGTTATCTACGTTGAATAGCTGGAACTGCTTACTGTCATCGAGAGACACTGAATCATCAAGCAGACGAACAACAGAAAGAATGACTCTCTGTGCTTGAGCTAGCGTCTTAGTTTCAGCAAGAGTGTTTAACTCTTTCTGGATCTCTTGGATTGTAGGCAATACTTTATTCATTGTTCTTTACGTAAAACAGCACACTCTCAGCTCGTTTTGGAAGTTCGACATCGTCCTTATCTGAGTGCCTACTGATCTCTTTTGCGAGAGAGACAAGTTGCTTCAGATTTTCTTGATACACATCGCCCTTGTTTTTCTGGGTCATTATTCTTCGCTTCAACTGTCCTATGTCTCGACGATAGAAAATATCCTTAGTCTTGAACGCGTCTCGAACAGTATCAATCTCTAACTCGGTGTATCCAACAGAGTGCATAAGGCGAAGTATCTCGTTTTCCTGTCCGATCAATGCACCAGTTTCTTCTTCACCGAAGTATTGAACGACACGAGATTGCAGTTGTTCTTTTACTGCGACTTTATTCGTAGTGATTTTATCTTTTGATCGCTCGCTATCTTCTGGAGTAGTACGTAGCCACTCAATAGCTTGGAGTTGAGACACTGCCTGTATTTGAGATCCGTTAGGGTCAATCTTTGCGAACTGAAAACCTACTTCTTCCCCAGATTCAGCAAACAGTCGTGCCATTCCAAATACATCAGGCTTGTCTTGTCCGCGAGAACTATTGTCTGGCATCAACGCCCACTTACCAGCAGATATTTCGTAGATAGATTTCTTGTACTTTTCAGGATAGCTAGCGTTTGAGTTAAATCGTTTGAGATCGAGAACAAACTCATCTTCAGAAAGCAAGAAGTCCGAAGCCTTCTCTGCATCTTGGAGAGCCTGCATACGTTTCTGGAAATCAGCACTATAAATATCACTGACTGAATCGGTGTACTCAATCGGGTTTTCTGGTTCATCAAGCACGGGCGTATCAGTACCGATAGTGTTCTTGATGATGTCGATCTTTCCTTGCAGTCTTTGGATCAGTTTGAGATATGAGTCGAGCTTTGCTTCAGGTCGCATATTGTAGATATACACCTCATCAAAGTTAGAGCCGAGACGATTTACACGACCATTTCTCTGGATCATACGCACTGGATTCCAGTGGAGGTCGTAGTTGATCAAAATACCTGAATCTTGCAGGTTTTGACCCTCAGAAAGTACGTCTGTAGAGAATAGGTACTGCAAATCAGTTTCTCCCTCTTTCAACTGATACTTCTTTGAAATGGGAGAAAATCTTGAGGCAATGTTTTCAGCATCACTACGATTTTTTGAAGATACGAAACCAGTATTTGTGTTGTCGATAAATGAAGCGTATTTACCGATACTTTCTTCAAGATAATTTACCGTGTCGGCAAAGTATGAGAAGACGAGGATCTTCTTGTTCGGTTGTTCCTCTCGAAGTTTTGCAAGACGATCAGCAAAACACTTAATCTTTGAATCATCTTTGTTGAGGATCTCTAGCTGTTCTCGAATGATCGCAACAAGTTCTTTTTCCTTTGCGAGATCTGCTTTGATTGCCTCAAGCTCATAGTTCTTATCATCAACAACATCGAGCGTATTTTCTTCAAGCGATTCCGCATCTACTTCAATGTCTTCATCTCCAAGACTTATACTCAAAGCCTCAATGTCATCGAGCGACACGATCTTTCCTTCTTTGATTCCTTTCTCAAACAAGTCTAATTTGAAGGCGTAGGTATCAAGAGAAGATCGAAGCGCACTCACTGATGATTCCATACGCTTCAAAAATACCGTTCTCAAAATACCGAAAATACCGAGCTGGAGAAGTAATCTTTTGCTCTTATCAGAACTTAGTCCTATTTCCTTGATCTCATCTCTTGTCTTACCGTAAAACTTGCTCTGATACATCATCCAGCGGTATGGAATAAAGCCGAGCATAAGGATCAGCTGGAAGACGAAGTACATTGGATTTTCGTCATCAAGTACTTTTTGATCCACTTTCTTTGTAACAAGAGCGAGTTGATCTGTCGGGTGCTTGAGATCTTTACACTTCTCAACTATCTCATTCGGGTCGAGGCTGTAAATGAGACCGAGATCAAAAGATTTTGATTCAACCGATTTGATCTTTGACACCAACTTCTTGTCAAACTCATAGACCGTAACTTCAGGGATAACTTTTGGAAATTTCTTGGCTATTCCATCAATGGTTAGAGCTCCATACTCCTGCTCGATACCTTGGCGTGTTCTACGCACGACAAAAGTACGAATAATCGGGGTCATTACCTGCTTGATATAGTTGTAGTCAATCTTTCCATCACGTTTAAGGTCTTGGTTGATCTTCTTTTTGAGGTTTTCAACCGCCTGATAGAAACTGATCTGCACCGTCTGCTTTTGCTCATCGGCAACAGTGATCTTGAACACTTCAGCGTCTCCACCGGTGCCAAGAAGGATCTGGTTTGTAATGTCGCTCAACTGGTTGTTGATAGGTGTAGCAGTGAGAAGTAGAACGTGAGCTTTAGGGTTAGCACGTACCCATTCAAGCAACTGTCGAAAACGAGTACCGTTTGTCTGACGAAGGTTGTGTGATTCATCAATCACGAATAGAGAAACACTGGCAATCGTATCTAGCTCTTTCTTTTGATCAATCTCATTGCTGTTTTGGAGAGTGATCGGCTTGAGACCGAACACACCCTCAGAAGCAAGCTCTTTTTGCCATTGCTGAACGAGAGATTTTGGACAGATAACTTCAACACGCTTTTTCCCCTCTGGGTTATCTAAATACTGCTTCAACACAGTGATCGCCGTAGTCGTTTTTCCAAGACCAACAGAATCAGAGAGCATGGCTACGTTGTATTTACGTAGTCTTCGCAAAAGGGCGTGAACGTTCTTTTGCTGAAAATCAAAAAGAGTCTTACCTTGCCCGTTGTTTACGACATTGAGTGGATCGTCTTGTATTTCTTCCTTGTAGAGTTCGTAGAGTGTCTTGATATAAGTTTCGTATGGGGAGTAAAGCTTGTCGCCAACAGGTGAAGTCTCAAGGATTGCACCAAACTCCTCATTCCATTTCTCCGTAGTTTCGTCATTCCATAGTTCATCAAACCAAAAGAGATGCCCAACTTCCTGCGTTTCTTTCTTTGGCTGGAAAAGTACCACCCGATGATCAGATTCAAGGGCGTTTAGTTCGGAGTTATGAGTAAGACCGTTTTTTGTGAAGTTAGACGATCCGATAATACCGATAGCTTCGTCTGAATCGTAAGATCCAAAAATAAAGCACTTAGCGTGCAAAAAGTTCTTGCGGTAAACACGGACTTCCAGCTTTTCATCAGAGATCCATTTTTTAATCTCGGTAACAACATCTCGTAAGTCAGAGTCAGGGGCGAGCATTGAAAGGTCAAACTTGAAGTCTTGATCAGGATAATCAAGCTCTGGTTGCTGGAGTTGGTGGCGAGGGATAAGTGGCTCACGTCCAATCAAAAGACGTATCTTTTTGAACTTCCCAAGATGAGGCATCACTTGTCTCATTGCTTCAAGATCCCAATAGCCAGTAGCAATAGAGATTTCTGTGTGTGTCTTGCTCACCTCAATAAAGGTATCGAGGAGAGTGCTTCTTTTGTTGTCGATTATTTTAGGAAGTTTCATAAAGTTATTTTTGTGTCTTGTGCTTGTTTAAGAAGTTTTCGAACTCTTTAGCATCAATCCGAAACTCCTTTCCAAACTTGAAAGCTTTAAGCCTCCCAGCTTTGATATAGCGATAAATGGTCATAATATTGACCCCTATTTTATCGGCTAAATCTTCCGCCGTATAAAACTCTTTTTTGTCCATAATGAAATAAGTATACTTTACAATGCTTTACAATGCAATCCGAAAGGTGGATAATGTAGCTATGTGGAATTTTATTAAATCAATTTCTGGCAATCTCGATACCCTGACTTTGGCGGTAACTATCTTACTTGCTGTCATAGGCTGGATTTTTGCACTCTGGTTGCAACAAAAAGGAACGAAGCAACAGCACAAAATACAAATTCGATACGAGATCTATAAACAGTTTGTTCATTTGCACAAGGAAGTTCAGGACGCAATCAGTAAACTCAGTGCTCGTAGCTCACCACCATTTATTTTAATGGAATCGAGTATGATCCCTTTTCAACTTGGGCTAAAGAAACAATATAAAGATGTTTGGCTTCCATATAACGAGCAAGAATGCCTCTTTGAAGGTGAGAAAAAATGGACTGAGTATACACAAGAACTATATAAAGACTATTCAAGATTCTCTGAGAAAATGATTCAGTTCTCATATATCTTTGAGGACTGGGAAGGGGCTCTTGAACCTCTGCTACAGACGAAAAAGATATTAGGCACAGAAATCGAGAATCAAAAGAAGATAATATCGCAACAACTTTCGGAACTTCAATCGTATACAAGTAAACATTCTCACGACTGGAGAAAATGGGATCAAAAGGAGGTTGAAGCTATCACCCAAAAAATAAGTACTAGCGCAATGACTATTACCTCTTACCTGAGTGATTTTATGGTGTTAATACATAATCAACTCCTTTCGACATACTTTGGACATAAACGACCAACCAGAAAGACTCTTGATCCGCAGGGACCCATACCAAGGGTAACCCTCGGTACTGAAGTGCGCATCTGGCAAGCGGGCGGTTGATACGCTACAGTACCTCTATGTCTATTGATCCTGCGAAAAATATCCCCACGATATTTGTTGTTTTTGGCGCTACCGGCGACCTCATGGCGCGCAAAATCGTCCCCGCCCTTCACTTGCTCGCGAAGCAAGGCGTACTTCCCTCAATGTTTCGCATATTGGGCGTCGCGCGTAAACCGCTCTCAAACCAAGAATTTCAAAAGCATGTAGCGAGCATTCTTGAAAAGCAAAAGATTGATACCAAAGACGCCGCGTCATTTCTCGAATCGTTTGAATATGCCGAGGGGCATTTTGAGCGGGAAGACGACTACAAAAAAATAGCCGAGCGCCTTCGCGCCATCGATGAACAATGGGGCGTATGCTCAAACAAGCTTTTTTATCTTGCCGTGCCACCTGATTTTTTTGAGACGCTCGCGCGCAACCTTTCGTCATCAGGGCTTACTGACCCATGCGACTCTACAGAGGGATGGACGCGTATCATCGTCGAGAAACCTTTTGGTAAAGACTTGGCTACTGCCGAGCGTCTCGACGCACTTCTTGGCACGCTTTACCGCGAAGAGCAGATCTACCGCATCGACCACTACCTTGCTAAAGAAATGCTGCAAAATATTTTGACCTTTCGATTTTCAAACAATCTTTTTGAAAACAGCTGGTCAAACCGCTTTATCGAGCGTATTGATATTCGCGTACATGAGAGCGTGGGCGTTGAAGAACGAGGTATGTTTTATGAAAGTGTGGGCGCGCTCCGCGATGTAGGGCAAAATCATCTCCTCCAGATGCTCGCGCTCGTCACCATGGATCGGCCAGCGAGCTTTGATCATGGTGCAATACGAAAAAAACGCGCGGAGATTTTAGAAGAGCTCAAAGTGCTCTCGCGAGCAGAAATACCCGAGGCGACTTTTCGGGCACAGTATACCAGCTACCGCTCGATTGCCGGCGTATCAGATGATTCTGATGTAGAGACCTATTTTAAAATACGCGCCTTTTTGCGTACCCCCACTTGGCGCTCAGTGCCGATCTTTATCGAGAGCGGCAAACGGTTGGGTCCCGCACGAAAAGAAATCACCGTAACCTTTCGGCATACCACACCGTGCTTTTGCCCATCTGACGGAACGCATCACAAAAATACCGTCACCTTTGCGATTGAACCTACCGAGGCGATTCGCGTAGAGTTTTGGTCAAAAAAACCAGGCTTTGATTTTGGTACCGAACGCAAAGCGCTCGATTTCTTGTATCGCGATGAAAAGAAAAAAACACAGTATGTAGAAGAATACGCAAAGCTGCTGCGTGACTGCATCACGGGCGATCAAACCTTGTTCTTAAGTACTGAAGAGATCAAAGCAATGTGGCGCTTTACCGATCCTATCATTGACGCGTGGCGCGCGAATGCCGTACCGCTCGCATCGTACGCACCTGATACGACGACTATCGCCACTGACGCCGCGTGTGTTGAACAATGGAGCGAAAAAGTTGTGGGCACCGAGCGCGCCATCGGCATTGTGGGACTCGGTAAGATGGGTCAAAATATCGCGTTGCGACTCGCCGAAAAAGGCTGGCGCGTTGTCGCGCACGACCCTGTGTTTGCGGGCAAACTTCAAAGCGTTGAGGTCACAAAATCTCTTGATGATCTTGCGAGCGCACTCCCCCCGCAAAAAATTGTCTGGACGATGGTGCCAGCAGGCAAACCAACCGAAGAAGTTATCTTCGGCAACAACGGCCTCTCAAAGCTTTTACAAAAAGGAGATACGATCATCGACGGTGGCAATTCGCTCTACAAAGATTCAGAGCGCCGTGCCGCGGATCTTGCAAAACTGGGCATTGAATTTTTGGACATTGGCACCTCGGGTGGCCCGGCAGGCGCGCGCAATGGTGCTTCGCTCATGATTGGTGGCGCACGCGAAGCGTTTGATAAGCTCGAAGGCCTCTTTCAAGATTTGGCGGTTGGCGGCGGCTATATCTATGCGGGTTCTGCGGGCGCGGGTCATTTTGTCAAAATGGTACACAACGGCATTGAGTACGGCATGATGCAAGCGCTCGGTGAAGGGTTCGCGATACTCAAAGCGTCAAACTATAAGCTCGATCTTTCAGAAATCGCCGCCGTCTATAACCATGGCAGTGTCATTGAGTCACGCCTGGTGGGCTGGCTCCAAGACGCGCTTGAAATCTACGGTGATGAATTGTCAGAGATATCAGGTAGCGTGGCACATACCGGCGAAGGCATGTGGACAGTGGATGCCGCGCGTGAGCTCAATATCAAAGCGAAAGTCATTGAAGACGCGCTCCAATTTCGTATTGAATCAGAAAAAAATCCGAGCTACACAGGCAAAATCCTCTCGGCTCTCCGCAACCGCTTCGGCGGTCATGCGGCAAAGAAATGATTAGTATCCTTGAATCTTTTTGGCGCTATCGTGCTGACGGATTTTTTCGATGGCTTTGGCCTCAATCTGACGAATGCGTTCACGGGTGACGCCGAACTCTTTACCCACTTCTTCGAGTGTGCGCACAATACCGTCATCGAGCCCAAAACGAAGCTTGAGAATTTTTTGTTCACGAGGCAGCAAATCATTGATGATATCATTGATATGGTCGCGCAGCAGACCGCGTGAAGTTTCTTCTGACGGCGAGAGCATCTTGTCATCTTCGATAAAATCGCCCAGTGTTGAATCTTCTTCATCTTCACCAACTGGCGTATAAAGAGACACAGGATCTTGAGAGATCTTCATAATATAATAAATCTTTTCTACTGGAAGCATCATCTCAGAAGCAATCTCTTCGGGTAACGGCTCGCGACCCAAGTCTTGGGTGAGGCGGCGACGTACCTGTTGAAACTTTGAAATAGTCTCTACCATGTGCACCGGAATACGAATAGTACGCGCCTGATCAGCAATGGCGCGCGTAACAGCCTGCCTGATCCACCAGGTAGCGTAAGTTGAAAATTTAAAACCACGCCTCCAATCAAATTTCTCTACCGCGCGGAAGAGACCGATGTTGCCCTCTTGAATGAGATCGAGGAGCGAGAGATTTGACGAACGCCCTACATATCGCTTGGCGATAGAAACCACCAAGCGCAGGTTTGCTTGCGTAAGTTTGCTCTTCGCGTCTTCATCGCCCTTCTCAATGCGCATGGCGAGCTGACGCTCTTCCTCACCCTTCAAGAGCGAAATGCGCCCGATCTCACGCAGATACATCTGCACCGAATCCTGTGAGCTATCTTTCTCAAGATGAGGAGCCACCGAGACGCGCTTACCTTTTTTGGCTGCGGGCGCCTTTTCATCTACTTCGATAAGCTCTTGGGCTTCCAACACATCAACACTGCCAGTCGCGAGACGGGAATACAAATCTTCGAGAAGTACAATATTGTCCTCGATAGTTGGAAATGTATTTAAAATCTCTTTGTAGGTGATGAATCCACGCGATTTGCCGCGTAAGACAAGCTCATCCATCTGCGCCTCTAAAGAAAGTTTTTTCTTTTCCTGCGTGCGCGCTACTTTTTTGCTGCCCTTTTTGAACTTTACCTTTTTTGGAAGAGCTTTTTTTGGTTTTGCTTTTACTTTTGATTTTGATTTATTGCTTTTCTTTTTTATTTTTTTGGTCGCCATAATATAAATGATGTAGGGTTGTTGCTAAATGAGTAGTAAGTATTTGAAATTCGGTCATAAGCGCGTTTGACGCGGAGAGGTCGCCCACTCGTTCCAGTTCAGATATCTCTTCGCGAAGGCGCATAAGCTTATCTTTGATAGATAATTCTCGCCACGAGTAGAGCAGATTAGTAAATTCTTGATCGCGCCGGGGTAAGTGCCCGGAAAATATCTCTGCCTCCATCAGATAGCGGTTTGCCGAACCCCGCGCGTCTTCGGGAAGCTCCTCCAAAATCTCCTCAATCGTAGCCGAGGAAGAACGCTTTGTCAAAGCAGAAAATATTTCCGCAGTTGTGGCGATCGTGCATTCATGGCGTAGTGGCAGGTCGCCGAGCGCCGCTAACTGTGGCTCAAGTAGCAAGAAGCCGGCCATGCGTTCTTCGAGCTTTGCTTTGCGAGATTGTACACCTTCGGGTGCCGCGCGAGACTCTTGGATAAACGCGGGAATTTGAGTAGATCCTGCCTTATATTTACCAAGTTCACGCAACAATGCGTCTTCGCGTACGCCAAGCACGCGCGAAAGCTCGGACACCCAATGCGATTTTTCTATCTCATTCGGCAAGTCAGCGACCAAAGGTAAAATCTCCTCGCCTATTTTTTTCTTTGCGATAGGATCAGATGGAGAAAGTCCCGCGGATGCGCGCTTGAGAAAAAACGCGATACTTTCTACCGAACCATCTACAAACTCACGCCAACGCTCGGAACTTTGCATCACAATATCTGCGGGATCTTTGCCGCCTTCAATCGCCACAATGCGGGCATGAACATCATGCTTGTGAGCGAGTCCTACCGCCCGACGTGACGCCTCAACGCCCGCGGCATCAACATCAAACGAAAAAATGGTGGTATCAGTCAAGCGCCGCAACGCGCTCATATGTGCATCAGTCAGCGCGGTACCTGACACGGCGACAGTATTGGTAACGCCAGCCTGATGCGACATAATGCAATCCATATACCCCTCAACAACCACCACGCGCTTTTGATGATGAATATGTGATTTTGCCTTACCGAGACCGTACAAAAAACGTGACTTGTCGTAGAGTGGCGTTTGCGGCGTGTTGATATATTTAGCGGCCTCAGCACTCTTGGATGCTTCGCCAAAAATACGCCCGCCAAATCCGATCACCCTGCCCGTAGCATCTTCTAGTGGAAATATAATGCGCGAGCGAAATCTATCATACGGCCCACGCGATCCTTGTACCGAAATCCCGGCCTTGCTAATCTCGGCCACCGTATATCCTTTACGCGCCAAATACTCACTGGCCACGCGCCAACTATCAGGAGCAAATCCCACGCGAAACTGCGCTATTGATTCAGATGACATACCGCGCTCGGTCAAATACTTTTTCACATCTTGAGCGCCTACGAGGTTTGATTCAAAAAATTTCGTCGCGTCCTCAATCAATTCGAGGAGGCGCGATTTTTCTGAATATTCCTCGCGATTAAATTCTTTGAGCGTAACACCCGTACGTTCCGCAAGCATGCGAAGAGCCTCGAGAAATTCAACACCCTCAATCTCCATAACAAAAGCAAAAATATCTCCGCCTTTGCCACATCCAAAACAATGCCATGAATCGCGCGCGGGAGAGACATAGAACGATGGCGTTTTCTCCGCATGAAATGGGCAGCACGCTTTAAGGTTGATGCCTGCTTTATCGAGCTTCAAATACCCAGACACCAGCGAGACGATATCAAGACGCGACTTAATCTCCGCGGTATAGTTCATGCCCTATTCTTTAAAACGAAAAAGATGAAGCTTGCCTACACGGATAAGATCGCCATCACGCACCAAATCAGCCTGATCACTCAATACTTCTTCAGTACCAGCGCCAATGCGTCGTATTGCCTTTTGCGTCATGAGCGCGCGAATTTGCGAGCGCGAGTATTCATCACCAAGCGCGCGCATAAGCGCGTCAAAGAGTGGTGCGGGGAGAACTTTCATACGGATATCAATCGCGTCAGATTCATTGAATTCTTTGCGAGAAAATTTGCGCTCAAATGCTTCACGCTCGACACGTGCCGCCGCTTCACCATGAAAGAGCGCGGCAATCAGCATGGCGAGCTGTTTTTTGGCTTCAAACGGCTGTATCTTGATAAACGCGCGCAATTCATCGAGCTCATTTTCGTGTACATCACCAAAGCTCACGAAATAGCTCTCTACGATTGTATCGGGAATGCTCATAATAAGGCCGAACTGGTCTTCTGCCGATGCCGAAAGAGCAATATAATTGCCAAAACTTTTTGACATCTTGCGGCCATCGCCTGCCGTGCCCTCAATGAGCGGAGTTGCAAGTATGACCTCGGACTTTATACCGCGCGCCTGCATAACCGAACGTGCCTGCATAAAATTTAAAAGCTGATCAATGCCGCCCACCTCAACATCGGCTTTGAGCTCAACCGAGTCAATTGCCATGAGTGAAGCATAATTTGCCTCACGCAAACTGACTGGCGAGCCCGCCTTGAGTCGTGCGCGAAAATCTTCGCGCTGAGCGACCTCGCCAAAACTGATCGCGCCTATCATCTCAAAAAATTCGGCAAGCCGCATCCGCGAGAGCCATTTTGAGTTTTGATGTATCTTTACTTTTTTGAGATCAAGAATAGGCGCTATCTGCTTTGCGTAAGTCTTGATGTTTGCCGCAATCTCTTTGTCAGTAATCTCGCGACGACTATCAGTGCGGCCCGACGGATCGCCTATCTTGCCAGTAAAATCGCCGATAACAAAATGAACCTCATGCCCTGCGCGCCAAAAAAGACGCAAGAGCATCAATGGCACGGCATGCCCCAGATGAATCTCCGCGCCCGTGGCATCTATACCAAGCTTTACACGCAGTTTACGGCCTGATCGCAACAATTCTTCTAACCCCTCGTGCGTGATCATCTCACGACATTTTGGGCGGAGGAGCGCCAAAAAATCTTCAGCAGATATCTTGCCAAGCGGCTTTTGCGAGCGTTCGCGCAACCTACCAAACCAATCACCTTCCATACAGATGAGTATAACGGCTTTTTCGCATCTTTCAAAATGATGAGTATGATATATTGAAGTATGCTTAACTATATAAAAAAATACTGGATATTGAGCGTGATACTCCTGCTGGGAGCCGCTATTCACCTTATACCGCTCTTACAATTTGGCGAGCGCGGCCTCGGATATGACGCGGGCTTTTATAGGCGCCACATCATCAAACCCCTGGTATCATTTCCAAACACCGCCACACCCGGACTTGGCGATGACGCTCTCTTGCCGCGCATAACGCTCGATATGTTACGCTCACTGCGCATCCCTCCTGATATTATTCTCTTTGGCTCGCACATCATCCTCTGGGCTCTTGGCGCGTTTGCGCTTTTTTTTCTTGTCAAAACATATTGCGATACGCGCACTGGACTCATAGCGGCCTTGCTTTTTACTCTCTCGCCCATGCAGTATGTCGCGTATTGGTTCGTACTCTGGAAGCACGCATTCGCGCTACCCCTCTTTTTTCTTTTACTATTGATGCTCGGGCGCGCGTCGTACTGGGCGATCCCTCTCGCGGGCATACTCGCGCTCAGCCACAACACCACTACGGCATTTGCCATATTTGTGCTTTGCATATTTCTGATCATGCGCCCGCGGACGTGGCGCGTGGCCGTGCCGTCACTGGTGCTGATGATTGGTACGTATCTTTTGCTCCACCCAATGGCCACGGGCTATGTATCATCGAGACCGGTGGGCGTATTTGTATCTATTGAGCATTTTTTATGGAATATCGCGCCCCTTATACCGTTCGCTCTTTTTGGCATCAATCGAATATCAAGCGACCGATCGCCTCTCTTTGCGTTTGTACTTGCCGCGCTTGCCTTCCCCATATCCCAGCTTCCCTTTTGGGAACGCATTTTAATTTTTACTGATATAGCACTCATCATCGTTGCCGCCAATGGCATCAAATATATCATCAGCTGGATACGGCACAACCAAGAATCAAAACTTGCTCTCTCTGCGATACTTGCGTGTGCTCTTTTGGGAGGCACCGCTATAGCGCTCCTTCACAATCGCATTCGTGATTGGGATCCATTTGAGGTGCCTTATGCCGCGCGCGCCCATATCGCCCGCATACCAGAGCTCATTGGGTCGGGCAAAAAAATTCTTACCACGACCGAACTCGCTCCCTGGATCTTTGGATGGACGCACAATAAAGTCGTCGCCCCCGGTCTTTTGGGTGATCCGCATAATAACGAAGAGTGGTTATTGTACTGGAGTGATCCAGACCATTATGACGCGAAAGAATTTCTTGCTGTCTATGGCGACACGTTTTATTTCTTTATACCCCCCGATGAACAAAACGCATTTATCCCAAAGGATAAATGCGTTCGTACACTCTCGGAATATCTAACAGAATATCACTGCTCTCCTTAACGACGCGCTGGTTGAGGAAGCCCGTAGCCAGGGGAAACTCTCAATGCTGCTTTCAAATTTTTAGGGACAAGTTCTATGCGTACACGATCTCCTGCGGTCATAACAATGTTTTGATCACCGCGAGCACTGTCCTTTTTATTGTCGAGAAGCTCAACCATTATACGCCTCAAAGAGTTTGAATCATATGACGATTGTTCTGGATTACGCGTCAGCCTAGCATGGAGACTAAATCCTTGTTTCGCGCCTGGAATAAAGGTGAAACCGAGGTCATTGAAAGTCAAGCGCACATGGCCCCCAGCGAACCGCTCAACTGATGTATCTGGGAGGTAATAAGTCTCATACCGGCATCCCTGATTGACATAGCCATAGCCTGGGCTTTGTCCGCAACTCCAAACATCGAGACGGATTTTATGCAAACCCTCGTCATATACCTCTCGCGGGCGCGGCTGAAGTTGTAAGGCAAATGTTACCTTATCGAATCTAACTTTGCCCGTTCTACCCTTGAGTGCTACATCAAAACTGCCAAGCGAGGATTGATAATCACCGCCAAATTCTGGTCGATCGCTCGGATTCATGCGTATCTCCACCCTTGACACCAGAGCAAACGAGAAAGGAAACTTTAATGTCATGCGCCCACTACCAATCAAAAACACTATTACAACAACGACGAGCACACCGATACCGATATAGATATCACGTCGGCATTTTTTAACTGCTCCTGATCCTTGAGCCATATACTATAAAAAATGAGAAATAATGATTGCTAAAAGTTCGGCTCGACACGAACTGTAAAAAAAAGAGTGAGTAATACCCCCATGAGAAGAAATACCGCACTGACCAAAAACCAAACGCGCGTGCGCGACTTGCGCACAAACACGAAGTTACGATTAATCTTCCGCAGAAAGTTGTCAATGTCGCTGTCAGTCGCCTCTTTTTCGCCGCCGCCCGCGCGAGCGATGAGGTGAGTGCCAGCGTACAACTTTATTATATCAAAACGACTGACAATACCAACCAGCCTGTGCATATCGTCAACCACAGGAATGGGATTGACCCGATGATGCTCGGCAAATATCTTTACCACCTCATCGATACTCGAGCCCTCTTCAATCACCAAAGGGTCATTATTCATCACATCACCAACCGTAAGATTCATAATCTTTTTTAAATCCCACCGTATCTGCCCCGCATCCTTGCGATATACATCGGTATCGCGCATAAGCTTTAAAAAGGTCGGTAAATGTATGGCTGATCCCTTGGTGATCAAGTCATATTCAGTAAAAATACCTACTACTTTTTTATCATCATTGATGACAGGCAAACCCGTAAGCCCGTGATCAAAAAGAGTATTTGCTGCTTCGAGCAAGCTGGTATCAACGCGCGCCGTACGCACGCGACGCTCCATGATACGATCTACTGCTTCTGCGGAAGATTTCATAGGTATAGTAAAAGCATACCACACTTATGCCTCGCCTATCACGGGAGGGCGCTTTTGGAGAAAATATGCAAGTATCGCCGAGACAAGTACGCCCTGAAGCGCGACACCGATCAAGATAAAGGCTGTTTGCTGGGGAAACGAATTGGTCGCCCGCAGATACTCAAGCGTATCGCGAACCTCGCCCGCCGGCCTGCCTTGCCGCAAAAGCTCCTGACGCGCTACTTCGATATTTTTATCTAAAAATGATGGATGGATTATATGAGTGTACAAAAGCATAAAACTCGCCAACACAACCGCGGTGATCATGCCCATCAAAAGACCTGAACGCGTTCCTTGACGCATAGTCAAAAAACCCCCACCGCGCTCGAGCTTCCATCGGCGTAGAGCGAAAAAATATACTATAAATGGAATAATTGAGGCGCCATACCCTGAATACGCCCCGATATCAAGCCGCGCGGTATGAAAGCCCAACAAAAATTCGCCCATGATATAGAGACTGACCAGCGCGCCGGCCAAAAGCCCGAACTTCAACTCGATACGAATATCATCAGCGATAGTGATCATGGGGTGCTCGATGGTGAATCGATTGTATCGAGAACGGTCTGAATGTTTTTACTTTGTTTGTTCATCGATGTGATGGGAGCCAATCCATCAATCGTTTGCGATGCTTTTCTATTGACCACTCATTCTTATCCTTAAAAAGCATGGGGTGAAGTTTTTGAAAATCTTTGAGGTTTTCAAGAGTTACTCTTGGATAACCCTGTGGCGCGCTTTTGTTGTACGATTCAAGAAAAGCCCCGAGAGTTGTCATTTCTTGATTGCCTTCCAACACCATATCGCGGCGTTTAACCATGATTGGATAATACTCCAAAAAACGCCTCAAAACAAGCGCGCCCAAAGGTCTCGCCACAACCACAAAATCTGCTATCATTGCATGACTGGAGAGGTGCGAGAGTGGTTTAATCGGCAGTCCTGGAAAGACTGTGTACCTTTACGGGTACCGAGGGTTCGAATCCCTCCCTCTCCGCCAAGTTTTACATTCAGCGAAATTGAAAGAGGTTGCCTCGGCGGTGTTTGTCCGACAAACACCGCCAGAAAACGAAATCGAATTTTAGAGCCGATAGGCGCTTTTTACTGAGACTCTAACACCGGGAGTTAGAGTTTTTCACCGCAGGTATGCTCTCTAATTTTTGCCCGTGTTAATGAGCCTACAAAACCAGTATCAAGACCTGTCGCCAAAACCTGCCGCTGAAATTTTCTAACCGCGGCGAATGTCTCGCGGCCAAAAAAACCGGTAGGTTGAGAGTTGAGATATCCTTTTGCATGTAAGAAATCTTGCAATAACGAGACTGCCCCGTTGGTTCGCGCGTCTTGCGACCTATACGCAAGATTCTGGGTTAATATAACGCACGCAGAACTCGATCTAACAACATTATGATTAAAATCAGAAACAGATTCTGGAGGTGCTACTGGTGAAGTAACTGCCGGTGGAGGTGGTGGAGGGATTAATGTCGCTTGGTGGATTGAAGCAAAAGTCATCAACCAATGATGTTGATCATCTTGATATGGCTTCATTCCTCCATAGGTATGAACAGTTGTTTTTCGACATGTGCTACCATCAGTATTGCATCCTGTACCAAACCACCAGTGCTCTTCCCAATCGAAAGAAGAAGGGCATGACAATGGATTGAATATGTTAGATTTATAATCTACCGTCTGCAAACTGGAAACATGCGCTATTGGATGTCGTTTGCTGATTTTTTCATTAAAATCCAACTCTCTGTCATACGCACTCCAAAAAAAAGTATCATAAAAATTTTGACCGGGCCACGCTGAAAATTGCCATCTCCACCACATATCACCATTGTTTTGCGTAGAAAAAGTATTTGACCATCGAACAGCTAAAGGGTTTGACTGCATGGTCGCGGCATTGCGATTATCAAAAAAAGTAACGAGATCCTGTTCTTGCGGAAGATATTCGCGCAAATCTATAGCCGTATCTGCAGCCAGTTCCTTATGAGGCATAAGACATACGGAGATAAAAACCGCGAATCACCAATAATATTTCTTCCAATCACTCATATATAGAGTATGTAATAAAAAAAACTACCAACAAGGCTTATCCACACTACCATCATCCGTGGCGCTTTTTGTTGTCTGGATTTTTTACCTCCCCATCATGCCGCCAAGTTTAGAGGCGAGCTGGGCTTGCATCTTTTTGTTGGCATCGTTGAACGCGTCTTTGAGCGCGAGCTCTTGATCTCTGTGCGAAAGTTCGGGGTTGAGTGAGATTTCTTCTACCATAAGCGTGCCGTTGACCGTCACCTTCACGCCATTGCGTTCGGCGGTCACCCGCTCACCCGTTACCATCTGCTGCATTTTACGCAATTCGTTTATTTGTTTGAGCTTGTCGAACATGGTTATGAAACGCGCACTACTGATAATGTGTTTGTCTTACCTACGTCGCCAAGCCGCATACCCGATACAAACACTACCTTGTCATCTGACTTGATGAGATGACGTTTTTTTAATTCCGATAAAGATTTTTTTTCAAGATCTATAATGCTTTTGATGTGTTTTATCACAACAGAAGAAATTCCCCACACGATAGAAAGACTCCGCGCGACGCGCTCATTTGCCACTGACGCGATCACGCATACCCTTGGTCGATAATGCGATACTGCCTGCGCCGCGCTACCCGTAGCAGTACCTACTAATATCATATTGGCACCGACCTGCTCGGCAATATATTTTGCGGACTTTGGCACCGCAACTTTGATATCGTGAAATTCTTCTTTTTCATCGGTAAATACCGAGCCCACATCTTTTTCAGTCTCCTCCAAAATATTGTGCATCATACGCACGGCTTCTATAGGATATTTACCTGACGCTGATTCAGCAGACAACATCACCGCGTCAGCCGAGTCATACACGGCATTTGCCACGTCGGAAACCTCCGCGCGCGTGGGAATGGCATTTTTGGTCATACTCTCAAGCATTTGCGTCGCCACGATCACAGGCTTCATCGCCCGATGTGCTTTCTCAATAATTTCTTTTTGCCGCATAGGCAACTGCCAGAGCGGCGTCTCGATACCGAGATCCCCTCGGGCAACCATAACCGCGTCTGCCTCCCCGATAATATCCTCCAAATTTTTGAGCGCCTCTGGTCGCTCAATCTTGGCGATTAGTTTTACCGGAGCAGATCCTACAAGCCGGCGCGCCTCGCGCATATCATCACCGTTACGGATAAATGACACGGCGATATAATCAACTTTTTGTTGTATCGCATATGCCATATCGCTCTTATCTTTCTCTTCAAAAATATTAGTACGAAGCTTGAGCTCGGGTACATTAATACCTTTATGCGAGAAAAGCGTGCCGCCGCGAAGCACGCGCGCCACAAACTGCCTGCCCAATATGCCCTTGGTGCCGATAATCTCGAGCAACAACGAGCCATCATCAAGAAATACGCGGCTACCTTTTGTAGCGCCCTTGGCAAATAGAGGCGATGGAACTGGAATCGCGCCACCTTCATAGGTCAAAATAGTAGTATCGAGCACCACCTCAGCGTCATCACGAAGCAATACTCCATCTTTGGGAAGTGATCCTACACGCATCTTAGGACCTTGAAGATCCGCAATAATACCGATAAACTTACCCGTCTTTCGCTCAATCTCACGAATAAGTTTTATGCGACGACCATGGTCTGACTGCACGCCATGCGAAAAGTTAAGGCGCGCGGCATCAACACCCTCGGCGAACAAGCGCAAAAGACTCTCCCGCGATTCTGACGCGGGACCAATAGTTGCGATAATTTTTGTCTTTCGGGCTAAGTGCATAGATTAATCTACTCGCATGCCGCGCAAAATACGCACCCGATCTTCGATCGGCGGATGAGTCATAAACATTTTGGTAAGCCATGATGTTTTTTTCTCTTTACCTTGATACGGATCATCGAGCCAGAGATGTGCGGTCGCGTGATTTGCCTGCTGCATGGGCGTATGATCCTGGGCAAGCTTCTCAAGGGCAGACGCAAGACCCTCTGGATAACGCGTGAGCAGTGCGCCTGACGCGTCAGCCAAATATTCACGCTTGCGTGAGACTGCCAACTGCATCAGTGTCGCGAGTAACGGCGCCAACAATGAAAGCGCGATACCGACGATAATAAAAACAAGCTGCGCCTGCCCGCCTCGCTCCCTATCAGATCCGCCCCACCACATACGACGAATAAACATATCAGCCATAAGCTGTATTACGCCCACCAATACTACAGCTACGGTTGATACGAGCATATCGCGATTGCCAATATGAGACATCTCATGCGCGAGTACGCCCTCAAGTTCCGTGCGATTCATGCGCTCCAACAACCCCGTGGTCACCGCCATAATGGCATGCTCGGGATCACGGCCCGTGGCAAACGCGTTAGGCTGCGCTGTCTGTACTATATAGATACGCGGCTTTGGAAGGCCCGCGGTAATCGCAAGATTCTCAATAATATTGTGCAAATCAGGAGCTTCCGTGTCAGGAATTTCGCGCGCGCGCGTAGTCTTGATCACCAACGTATCAGACCACCAATACGAAGCAACGCTCATGGTCGTACTCAAGATAACCGCGAATAATAAAATGCCCTGATTGTCCAAAGCGCGAGAAAACACCCACCCAATCGACATGACGAGCACAAAAAACATCGTCATCAAAAACCAAGTCTTTCGGATATTAGAATCCTTGTGAGTCCAAAGCGTTGCCATGGGTACCTAACTAAAATGAAACTTTGACCGGCTCGCGCGCGGCGGGAGTTTCATCGAGATCGAAAAATTCTTCTTTTTTAAAACCAAAACTACCCGCGATAATATTCGCTGGGAATGATTCAACAGCGGTATTGAACTCCATCGCGTTGGTGTTAAAAAAGCGACGCGCCGCCTGAATCTTGTTTTCGGTATCTGAAAGCTCGCGCTGAAGTTCGGCAAAATTGGTATTCGCCTTAAGATCGGGATAAGCCTCGGCGATAGCAAAGACGCTCTTGAGAGCTCCCGTAAGCATATTTTCTTTCTCGGCTCGCTCATGCGCGCTACCACCGCCCGCGAGCGCGGCGGTGCGTGCCTTGGTCACATTTTCAAATACTTGTGACTCGTGCTTTGCATACCCTTTGACAGTCTCAATAAGATTTGGAATAAGGTCATACCGACGCTTGAGCTGTACCTCAATATCACTCCACGCTTCGCGCATACGATTGCGCAAACGCACAAATCCGTTGTACATAGCTACAATCCATACAATAAAAAGAACCGCGATAGCGATAAAATTAAATCGCCATTCAATAATATCGAAAAAACCACTCGCGAGAAGCACTATGACTCCAATGCCTACTATGCTACTAAGAAAAGTATTCATATACATAGATTATACCATAAACAGAAAATAATACAACCAAACTATGCCACGCTCGCCTCATTGTCCGCATCATTGAGAATGTCGATAAGTTCTTTGTCCATATGCCTTATTGCCTCCTCTTCGATGGCGTGAATGTGGCGAGTAATCTTTTCTTGCGTACTATCAAGCGCAGCGAGCTCACGATCAATAGTATCAAAGTCTCCTTCAAGAGCTTCTAGCTCCCCCTTGAACTCGCTGAAAAAACGATACGCCCCCGCGCGAAGATCTTGGATAGTGAGATGGTCGTCATGTGTGTTGCTCATAGATTCTTTTTTACCATGGAAATGCTTTTACGGCGGCTGCGCGCGCGAGCTTTTCTACTTTGCGATACTGTCGCGGTGAAAGAAATATACCGTTGCGAAGCGCTTGATCTTGAAAATACTTGTGCGCGATATGTTCTGCCTGCTCTGGCGCAAGCTTCTGGTCATTACCCACAAGATACTTAAAATATTTTGCGTTATCAATGCGCCAACCAGACCCGGCGGCACCATTCCATTGACTGATAAATGTATCAATGGGCGTCAAGCCGGCCTCGTGCTCTTTTTGTCTTTCCTTGCCGCCCTCTTTCGCGCGCGAACCTCCTCGGGGCATCACGGGTAAATCTTCAGGCGGAGAACCTTTGGCGACGACCCCCTGATGAACCTCAAGGCTCGCGGCGCGCGCGAAACGCCGCTGTTGCTGACGCAACGGAAGCGTCACCGATTCATTTTTCCCCAATCGTTTTTCCACGTAACCTTTCCGCTTGATCACTCTGCTGATAGCTGGTCTCCTACTATTGACCATACTCTGAATCCTCGTGATTTCAGCTTCTAGTGATTTGCGCTTCAAAGGATCAGACTCGCTACGTGCCGCAACACGCTGTTGCGCGAGTTTTTCCTCATACGCGCCAAGGCGACGACGTATCAGCGCGATACGCCCGCCAAAACGCTCAATAGTCACGCGAACTGCATCATGCTCGCGCTCATACGGTACAAGCTGCGCGTCTATATCCTTGAGTACTCCCGCGGCATAATGACGCATCTTGCTCTCAAAAGACCGCTTTCGGCTTTGAAATTTTTCATCTTGCGTCTTTCTCTTCCCAAGCTCCCTCCGCGCTTCAGTACTTTGAGTCTCAAGCCTCTCTTCTTCGGATCGCAATGTCTGTAAAAGCTTTTGGTCGCCCACGCATTGTTGCTGCATCTCTCGATTGGTATCAAGCGCCCGCGAAATCTCATCGGCCTCTTTTTGCGCGCGTTCACGCTTGAGTGAAGGATATCCGCTCATCTGTTCATATATATCCATCCCTTTGCCGCCAAACATAATCACCCCACGCTCGGCGAGTGTCGCTGTACCACGCGTGCCCACCTTCATTAAACGCTCGCGCACATTTGGGCGTGCTCCTGAAAGCACGTCGCGCGAACGCTTTTTTTTTGGTGTTGGGCTCTGCTCGCGCGCCACGCTATCATCCGCGTCCTTTACCAATTCAATGGCATCGGGCGTTTTCTCTTGGGCAACCCCCACTTCACGCTCTTTACTTGCGGCCATAACCGTATCAGCGAGCTCTTTCTCACTTGCGCGCTCAAAAAACGACTGTAGTTGATCGCGAAAATCAAGGTCGTCTTGTTCTTTTGTTGTCAGCGGTGATCGCTCGGGTTGCGGTTTTGGTTCTTCAGAAAATTCAGGAGATGAACTTGGCACCTTTTCCATATATATAGTGTAGCAAAAAGAAATGGATAAAAACGAAAAACCTTTCCACAGGGGAAAGGTTTTTCGTTTATCTGCATGTTAGATGAGCTAGTAGTCCATACCCCCCATGCCGCCCATACCACCGGGCATACCCATGGGTGCGTCTTTTTTCTCGGGAATATCGACGATAGCGGCTTCGGTCGTGAGTAACATCGCCGCGGCCGATGTCGCGTTTTGCAACGCCGAACGCGTTACCTTGACGGGATCAATGACGCCTGTCGCGATCATGTCCACATACTCTTCGCGCGAAACATCATAGCCCCACACCGGCCACTTGGTCGCGCCCGCAAGATTTGCCACATCAATCTTTTCTTTTTCAAGCCATACCTTGGTAAGACCGCCCACGACATCAGCGGGAGTCTTGCCCGCGTTAAGCATGATTTGCTCAAACGGCGCGCGAAGCGCTCGCTGCAAAATGCGTGTTGCCGCCTCTTGTGCCTCAATCATCTGCGGAGCCTTACTATCAGCCTGCTTGAGGCTCTTCAGATTATAGGAAGAGTACAGCAATACCACGCCGCCCCCCGGCACGATACCTTCTTCGATTGCCGCCTTGGTGGCTGATACCGCGTCTTCAATACGATGCTGTTTTTCTTTTTGTTCTACCTCGGTTGCCGCACCCACACGAATGACCGCCACACCGCCCGCGAGCTTCGCGTAGCGCTCTTGCAACTTTTCTTTATCAAATGAAGAATCAGAATCCTCCATCTGTTTCTTAATCTGTGAAGCGCGCTGTTCTATGTGCGCACGATCACCCTTACCGTCAACAATAGTCGTATGTTCTTTTGTCGAAATTACTTTGCGAGCAGAACCCAACATAGTAAGCTCGGCTTTCTCAAGCTTCAAGCCAATGTCTTCGGAGATCACGGTGCCGCCCGTGACAATCGCGATGTCTTCGAGCATTTCTTTTCTGCGATCGCCATATCCAGGAGCTTTAATCGCGAGTGAATGAAAGGTGCCTCTGATTTTATTGACAATGAGTGTCGCGAGGGCCTCGCCTTCAATATCTTCAGCGATAATAATAAGTTCTTTTTTGCCTGATTGCGCGAGTTTTTCTAAAATCGGCAAAATATCCGCGATAGCCGAGATCTTGCGATCAGTAATAAGAATCTTTGGATCATCATAAACCGCCTCCATACGATCAGGGTTAGTCACCATATAGGGTGCCACATAACCCTTGTCGAACTGCATGCCCTCAACAACCTCATGAGAAACACCAAAAGTCTGTGATTCTTCAACGGTGATAACGCCATCCTTGCCGACCTTCTCGATGATGCTCGCGATAAGCGCGCCGATTTCGGCGTCTTTCGCGGAAATGGTCGCTACCTGTGCCCATTTTTCTTTTGAATCGATTTTGAGCGCATTTTTTTTGAGAAGCTCGCCCATCTCGCCAGCACTATTCAAGAGCGCGTCTTTGAGCGCCATGAGTGAGAGCGTAGACGAACCAGCGAGCTCTAAAAGACCGGCGCTAAAAATTGACTGCGCCAAAAGTGTAGCAGTAGTAGTGCCATCACCCGCGATATCGTTGGTTTTTGACGCTACTTCTTTTACAATCTCAACGCCCATGTTTTCAACTTTATCTTTTACTTCAATCTCTTTAGCAATAGTAACGCCATCATTGGTGATAACCGGAGAACCAAAGCCCTTCTCGATCACTACATTGCGACCCTTGGGGCCAAGAGTAACCTTGACCGCGTTTGCGAGCGTATCAACGCCACGCTGAAGCGCGGCGCGAGCTTTTTCATTGAATACAATTTCTTTTGATGCCATATTATTGTTCTATGACCGCGAGGATATCTTCTTCGCGCGCGATCAAATATTCTTTACCTTCGACCTTAATCTCCGTAGGACCGTACTTTGCGAACAACACGCGTGAGCCTATCTTAATGCTCATAGGAATCATCTTCCCATCATCAGTCATCTTGCCCGGACCTGCCGCGACGACGCGCCCTTCCTCGGGGCGTTCCTTTTCGGCTGTATCGGGAATGACAATGCCTGACGCAGTCTTGCCTTCACGCTCTTCGCGAGACAAAGTCTCGATCAATACACGATCACCAAGCGGTTTTATTGTCATGAATGTTCTACAATAAACAGTTTATAATCTTTAGCACTCTCGACGCAAGAGTGCTAATAGGGTCATTGTAGGCACTTTTGCACTGATGTCAAGACTTTGGTCTTGCATCGCTCTCACGCGAGAGTATGCTAAAAGAAGAGCTCTTCGACAACCCAATAACGCTACTAAAAAAATGAAAGGAAAAATTGCGATGAGTATGCAAAAAGCGCTGCGGCTCGTCGCGAGAGATTTTCGCCACGCAACCGCAGAAATAGGCCGCATTGGAAACTTGTGGAATATAGCGCAAGAATTGCCCGCCGCCGTTACTATGCTGTTTGACTCATTTCTCGCCAATGATAATGGGTCGATATCGCGACACGCGACACACACGCATGTTATTTTTATGCCCGGTTTTTTCGCGCACTTTGGATACTATATGCGTCTTGGCACCTATCTTCACGAACATGGCGTTGAGCTCATCATCCCAAAGAATCTTCGACGCAATACGCTCGACTGGAAAGAATCGCGCATGATTCTCTCTGACGCGATCAAAGCAGATGAAGACGCGACTGGCAAAATACCGATCCTGATGGGACATTCAAAGGGCGGCACCGACATCCTCGGCATACTCCCTAACCATCCCGAAATTCAACTCGCGATATTTGCGAGCTCGCCTCTTCGAGGCGATTCACTCAAGGCGCTCAATCTCTATCTATCGATCACGTCAGGAAAACACCGACTCCCCTTTGATCCCAATGTCCTCAACGACTCAAAGCTACTCGACAAAATCGTAGTAGCGGTGAGTAATCATGACAAAATCGTACCCGCCCACGAAGCCGAACTCGAAGGGGCGCGCCATACTATCAGGGTTGAGAAAGAATCACCCCTTGAAATGTGGCATAGTCATACCGGCATCGCTTATCATATTCGTAAAGAAGTGCTCGCGACAATACGCGATAACCAAACGAAAGTATATGCCGCCTAAATCGATATCCTCAACACCGAAAGTTATCCATCTTGAAACACAAAGAAGCAGGGTCATCGACAAGCGTACCGGCCTGCCAGTCAAGCCATCTGAAACAATGATCTATGGTCTCCGCACCACGCGCGCAGAACAACGCAACCGCATCACGCCGCATCCCCCAGAAAAAGATTACTGAAGACTGCGTCGCCCCACATCATGTAGGGGCGGCGCATTTTTATTTATTAAACTCTTTTTTAAGCCACTTGCCCGTATATGATTTGGCAACCTTCGCTACTTCTTCAGGCGTGCCCTCGGCGATGATCATACCACCGCCCGATCCCCCTTCGGGACCCAAGTCTATAATCCAATCAGCATTTTTAAGCACGTCGATATTGTGCTCAATAACTAATACCGTATTGCCGCGTTCTACAAGGGCGTCCAGCACAATCATCAGTTTTTGAATATCATCAAAATGCAAACCTGTCGTTGGTTCATCTAATATATAGAGCGTCTTGCCGGTTGAACGCCGCGCGAGTTCAGTCGCGAGTTTTACGCGTTGTGCCTCACCCCCTGAAAGAGTGGTCGCGGGCTGGCCCAGCTTCATATATCCCAAACCGACTTTCACCAAAGTCTCCGCGCGTTCACGCACGACAGGAATATCGGCAAAAAATGTCGCTGCTTCTTCCGCGGACATATCAAGTACCTGCGCGATATTTTTTCGCTGATATTCAATCTCAAGCGCTTCGCGATTATACCGCGTACCATGACATTCTTCGCATTCTTGATAAATATCAGGCAAAAAATACATCTCAATCTTTTTGACACCCTGTCCCTCACATTCCTCGCACCGACCACCTTTTACATTAAAACTAAAACGGCCGGGACCGTAACCGCGCGCTCGCGCCTCGCGCGTCTTGGAAAATAAATCGCGGATAGGCCCAAACATACCGGTATAGGTAGCGGGATTTGAGCGCGGAGTACGGCCGATCGGCGACTGATCGACAACGATTGCCTTATCAATAGCATCAAGACCCGCAACCTTTTTGTACGCGCCGATTGCCCCGCGCGTACCATAAAAATGCTCAAGCAAAAGCGCAGAGAGCGTATCGTTGATGAGCGTTGATTTACCCGAGCCCGATACGCCTGAAACACATACAAACTTGCCAAGCGGCAAGTTGAGCGTCACGTTTTTAAGATTGTGAGCGCTCGCGCCTTCTAGCACGATCCACTCTTTAGCGCGCGTCTTGCGCTTGCCGCGGTTGCTTATTTCTACTTTTTTACGTCCTGACAAATATTCACCCGTGAGTGTTTTGGCGGATAATATTTTTTTATATGTTCCTTCAAAAATGATTTGACCGCCGTGCTTGCCCGCGCCAGGACCCAAATCTACAATCCAATCAGCGCCCTCCATTGTTTCGGCATCATGTTCTACAACCAACACTGTGTTGCCCAAATCACGCAGATGCCTGATCGTCTCGAGCAATAGCGCGTGATCGCGCGCATGAAGTCCTATCGACGGCTCATCGAGCACATACATAACGCCCGTGAGCTGGGAACCAATCTGTGTCGCCAGGCGCACGCGCTGCGCCTCGCCTCCCGCAAGCGTAGTCGAAGTGCGCGAAAGGGTCATATATTCAAGACCTACATTCATCAAAAAATCGAGACGACGAATAATTTCTTTAAGTATCAAATGTGTTTCGCGAGGTGCCTTTTTCATATACGCCTTGAAAAAAGGTAGCGCTTCAGAAATTGAAAGATCTGACACTGCCGCGATATTACTTCCATCAACCGTCACGCCGATCACTTCGGGTTTCAAGCGCTTACCCGCGCACGCGCCGCACAGCTGTACCACCATATATTTTTCAATTTCACCTCTCGTCCATTCAGATTCAGTATCTTTCCAGCGCCGTTTAAGATTGGGAATGACGCCTTCAAATACACCTTCCTCGCCACTCAAAATAATCTCAATAATTTTCTTTGGCAACGTACTCACTGGCTTATCAAGCGCGAAGTGATATCGAGAAGCCAAATCTTCAAGCATCCACCAATACCATGACTGACGGCCTACCTTATGCGACGCGTGCGACCACGGCTGGATAGCCCCCTCCAAAAGTGAAAGTTTTTCATTGGGCATAACGCGCTTCGCATCAACCTCAAGCGTTGAACCAATACCCGTACACGCGGGGCACGCGCCATACGGACTATTAAATGAAAACGCGCGCGGCTCCAAGTCAAAAAAAGAAACGCCGCAATCAGGACACGCGAGATGTTCGGAAAACAACATATCTTCCTCGGTGTTATTGGCGACCAAAAAACCTTTGCCGATTTTTATTGCCGTCTCGATTGAATCGCGCAAACGCGCCTTATCAAGCTCGCTGTCAATCACCAAACGATCGATGACGACTTCAATCGTATGCTTTTTCTTCGCATCAACAGTGAGATCTTTTGCCTCCTCAATGCGCATCACCTCACCATCAAATCGCACGCGCAAAAATCCGCCACGCTCGATCTCACCTAATACTGATTTGTGTTCACCCTTTTTGCCGCGCACAACGGGAGCTAGCAATAAAACATGCGTACCGGGGCCAAATGAGATAATCTTTTTCATAATCTCATCAGGCGTCTGTCTGCGCACGGACTTGCCGCACTGGGGACAGTGCGGAATACCAGCGCGCGCATATAACAAGCGCAGATAATCATGAATCTCGGTAATGGTACCTACTGTACTGCGAGGATTTTTTGAAATTGTTTTTTGATCGATAGCAATCGCTGGCGAAAGTCCCTCGATTGACTCGAGATCGGGTTTTTCTTTGATACCCAAAAATTGCCGCGCATAGCTGGAGAGCGACTCAACAAAACGCCGTTCAGCCTCGGCATAAATCGTATCGAATGCGAGCGAAGACTTGCCCGAGCCAGAAAGTCCCGTGATAACCACAAAAGAATTTTTGGGAATATCAAGATCGATATTCTTGAGATTATGCACGCGCGCGCCGCGCAATTTGATGAAATGTGTATCACTATTCTTCATAGACTCTGAAGATGCCCTTTTCGATAAGTAATGCATTATATCCCTGAAAAAACTTTACTTCAAGACGTGTGAACACAAAAAGAAAAGCGGCTTCCCCTGACGGGGAAGCCGCTCAAAAATGAGATACGGCTTATTTCTTGGCAAAATCACGATGCGCGAACTCGATGCCCGCGCGAAAGATTTCCTGAAAGACAACATCGAGCCCGAACTCCTCTTCGGTGACTCCCATACCATCAATGAACGCTCCGTATGCCTTAAAAAGTCGTAGGGCGCTTGGACCAAGTGTCCACGCTATACGATAGGTAGCGTCGCCCTCGCTCTCACAGATATGAGACAGATCATCGCTATCCGCGAAAAACAACTTGCCGTCATCATTCACTAATATCGCCAACATCGCTCATCCTCACGCGGCGCCATCAGGTGGCGGTTCGACGAAGAGCCATTTGTTTACCATAATATGGCATGCTTCGCAGGTGTTTATATGTGCTCTCAATATCTGCCTTTGCATTGGCGACATTGGGCCATATATAATCATTCGTCGGCGGGCTTTTATCTGCGCACAAGTCCATCCAAACTGCGCAACTCGACGCGAAGGGCCCCTTTCTCTCCATGACACGATAATCTCCTTTTACCAAAGTCCTTCTGTTGATAGTAAAGCATATCTTTCTATTTTAGTCAAATAAGCGTACACTACCCTCATGCATACTCGAGAACTTCATGAAATCATCGCAACGGCCCCGCAATCGCCCGGTATATATTTCTTCAAAAATATACAGAATGATGTCATCTATATAGGAAAGGCGGCAAACCTGCGCGCGCGCCTGCGCTCATACGCGCAAGGTGGCTGGAAAGATGACATGGTGCGCGAGGCTGATACCGTTGAATGGAAAGAGCTCTCGTCAGATATTGAGGCGCTCATCGCCGAGTCAACGTTTATCAAGTCGCATACACCGAAATATAACCTTCTCATGCGCGATGATAAAAATTATTTTTTTGTCGCGTTTTCAAAAGATCCCTTTCCGCGCGCGTATCTCACGCACCAACCAGACGCAGAAAGACAATCGCGCGCGATCGGACCGTTTACCGATGGTACTGCGATAAAACGAGTACTGATGCTCCTGCGTCGAGCATTTCCTTACTGCACCTGCGCCGAGCGGCCGAAACACAAACGCACATGTGTAAACGCACAAATCGGCAAATGCCTTGGTTTTTGCTGTATTGATATGCCACTCACGGCAAAAAACAAAAGACAGTACGCGGAAAACATAATAGCAATCCGCAAAGTATTGATGGGCAAAACAAAAACGCTCGCGCGCGACCTTGCTACCCAAATGGCTCGCTCGGCCCACGCGCGACACTACGAAGAGGCGCAAAAACTGCGTGATCAAATAACAAGTCTCGCGCGAATATTTGCGCATCAGCCATTTTTGCAAAATGACATAACGGCCGAGCGCGAACGTGCATTGCGTCTGCTCGCCGAGCTATTACACCTCAAACACTCGCCACTACGCATTGAATGCTTTGATATATCTCACCACCAAGGATCGTCATCAGTCGCGAGTATGGCTGTATTTACTCATGGCATGCCCGCGAAAGATCAGTATCGAACATTTATCATTAAAACCGTTAAAAGTGTTGATGATTTTGCGTCGCTCGCAGAAGTCGTGGGACGCCGCTTACGTCACGATGATTGGCCGCGGCCCGATCTCATCATCGTTGATGGTGGCAAGGGGCAATTGAACGCTGTGGCAAAAAACGCGAAAAAACATCGCATACCCGTCGCATCAATCGCCAAGCGCGAAGAAGAGCTCTATGTACCGGACCGACGCGCGCCCTTTGCGCTCAAAACTCTCCCCCAGCCACTCTTTAACCTCATCACCGCGCTGCGCGATGAAGCGCATCGTTTCGCTATTTCACTTCATAGAACTCGCAGCCGACGACTTGTCGCGCGAAAATAATCAGCGTATACTAAAAAAATGCAAACAGTATTGCCTTATATTCAAATAGTGCTTTCTCTGCTCATCATCGCCTCTGTGCTCTTGCAACAGCGCGGATCAAACTTGGGCGGATCTTTCGGTGGAGATTCAGCGACCTATAACTCACGGAGGGGCGCGGAAAAATGGCTCTTTCGAGCAACCATCATCTTGGGTGTGTTATTTATAATGTCTACCCTCACCCCACTCTTTTTGCGCTGATGGTATCATGAAGCGGCTTTGGCCAACCCGCTCCGAGTGGCGAACTCTCTTCGATGCCCTCACCCATAACGAGAAAATTGCTTTTCTTGTCTTTTTGCTCATTGCCTGGGTATGTATCAACGCAATTCTTGTGCGCGTTGATAAAGAGTATTCCAAAGAGCTGCCAGCGAATGGCGGATCGGTTGCTGAAGGCATTGTGGGTATCCCACGCTTTATCAATCCACTCCTTGCTACGTCTGATGTCGATCGCGATATCGCGCGCATCGTATATGCTGGCCTCGTAAAGCCTGACGACAAGGGTGGATTCGTGCCCGAACTCGCGGAGCGCTATGAAATATCAGAAGATGGCCTCACCTATACTTTTTGGCTACGCGAAGGGCTTCGCTGGCATGATGGAGAAATACTCACCACAAAAGATATCGCCTTTACCGTTGGCCTTGCGAAACATACCGCCATCCGCAGCCACCGACTTGCGCATTGGGAAGGGGTTGATGTTGAAATACGCAACGAACAAGAAATTGTTTTTCGCCTTAAACGCCCCTATGCCCCGTTTTTGGGAAATGCCACGATGGGCATCTTACCTCAACACTTGTGGCGTGATACTGGACCTGAAGCGTTTCCCCTTTCCGTGCTCAACACGCGACCAATAGGATCCGGCCCCTTTTATATAGACGCTACTACCAAAGATGACCGCGGTGTTATAACCGCTTTTAATCTCAAACGATTCAAAGGGTATCTTCCCCGACCCGCGTATCTCGATAGCATCACTTTTTATTTCTATCCGACAGATGTCGCTCTGCGCGCCGCGCTCGAAAACAATGCTATAGATACGGCGAGCATCGACCACTCGTGGCAAATACCATCGCGCAACATAGTGCACGAAATGAGCCTGCCGCGCGTTGTTGGTATATTTTTTAATCAAAATACCTATACGCCTCTGCGTGACCCTGTATTACGCGAGGCGCTCAACAAAGTCATCGATCGCAAACGCATCATACAAGAGATTCTTGGCGGTCATGCGTCGCCAACATCACTACCCATTCCTCCCGGCGCCTTCGCGCACGCTTCCCCACTCGAACGTATTGAGCGTGACATCGAGGGAGCCAAGGCGATACTGGCCAAAGCGAACTACGAAGACACTGACGGAGATGGTGTCATTGAAAAACTTGAAGGCAAAAAAAATCGTACTAAAATCACCTTTACCATAACAACCATCCAAACACCGGAACTTGTGCGCGCGGCCGAGATGATACGCGATATGTGGCGCGAAATCGGCGTAGAGGTAATAGTACAAGCATATGAGAAAGGCGATCTCGACCAAAATTTTATCCGCCCACGCAACTATGACGCACTCCTCTACGGACTGGTCATGGGGTATGATGTCGACCCGCTTGGCTTTTGGCACGCGCGCCAGATCAAACATCCTGGCTCAAACATCGCGCTCTACGCAAACACAAAAGTAGATAAACTATTAGAAGACGCGCAAAATACCACGAGCAACAAAAAACGCGAAGAACTCTATACGCTTTTTCAAGAAGAATTATCAAAAGATCGTCCCGCTATATTTCTCTATAGCCCCCGCTACTTATATACCACGCAGAAAAATCTTGGCGGTATTGGCGGCGGCAGCATCCCCTTTCCGCAAGAGCGTTTCAGCGCCATCGATGCGTGGTATACTCAAACCAAGAGTATCTGGAATATCTTGACAAAAAAATAAAAGCGCGATATATTACAACCAATAGAGTAAAAAACTATATCGTATCCGCGCTTAGCGGACCTGCCGAGGTGGTGAAATTGGCAGACACGCAGCGTTCAGAGCGCTGTTCCCGCAAGGGAGTGGGGGTTCAACTCCCCCCCTCGGCACATCTGTCAACGATACCCCATATTATCTTGTTTTCTTTTAACTATGATCAATAAACCACAACCAACAGAGAGGCCGCCGCGCGCGCCTCGTCGGCACGCGCGACCTCCTCGCCAAAGTAGCGCGCGTGGAGTACAAAGTCGTGCGCCATTTCGCGTCGAGCAAACAGCAGTCGGAAACATCCAAAAAGGTGTTTTACGCGTTGTTGTGCTTGGCGGTGTCGAACAAATCGGACGCAATATGATGTTTCTCGAATATGGCGATGATATCATCATCATCGATATGGGACTGCAATTTCCCGAAGAGAGCACGCCGGGAATTGATTTTATTATTCCCAATTTCTCATATCTCAAAACCAAAAAGAAAAATATTCGTGGCGTCATTATCACCCATGGTCACTACGACCACATTGGCGCGATCCCCTATCTGTCAGCAGAGCTCGGTAGCCCTACTATCTATACCTTACCGCTCACGCGCGCCATTATCCTCAAACGCCAAGGCGACTTTACCCATCTACCACGTTTACGTACCGAAGAAGTAAATCAAAATACCAAACTCAAACTCGGCGTGTTTAACATTGAATTCTTCCATGTCAATCACAATATTTTTGATACCGTTGGTGTTGCGGTCCATACGCCTGTAGGAACCGTATGCCATACGGCTGACTTTAAGTTTGACGCGCACCCCGTGGGTGATGTGCCAGCAGACTACGGCAAGATGGAGCGTCTCGCGAAAGAGGGCGTACTCCTTTTGATGTCTGACTCCACGGGCGCCGAAAGACCCGGTCATTCACTCTCCGAGCAAGATATCGAGCAAAATCTTGAAGACATTTTTAAGCAAGCAAAGGGGCGCATTATCGTCGCTACTTTCGCGTCATTGATCTCGCGCTTACAACAGCTTATCTCGCTCGCCCATAAATATGGCCGTAAGGTCGCTATTGATGGATATTCCATGAAGAGCAACGTGGCTCTTTCGCAAGAACTTGGGTATTTGAAAATACCCAAAGGCCTGATGATTGATATCAAAGATGTAAGCAATCATCCTGACGATAAAATATTGTTTCTCTGTACCGGCGCGCAGGGAGAAGGCGGCGCGGTTCTTATGCGCGTTGCCACCCGCGAACACCGCCATGTACGGCTTCACGCGGGAGATACGGTAGTGTTCTCCTCGTCGGTGATTCCGGGCAACGAACGCAGTGTGCAGTACCTAAAAGATACTATTTACCGTGAAGGCGCTGAAGTCTTTCATTATCAAATGATGGATATTCACGCGGGCGGCCACGCCCAGCAAGAAGATCTCAAGCTTATGATCGGCATTATGAAACCAAAATTCTTTATGCCCATCCATGGCAACTACTACATGTTGAAGCTCCATACGCGCCTTGCCAAAGAGCTCGACATCCCCGATTCAAACATTGTCATTCCTGAAAACGGCCGAATCATAAATGTCACCGCCAACACCATAGCGCTTACCAAAGAAGCAGTTGATTCCAGTCCCGTATTTATCGACGGTTTAGGCGTAGGTGATATCAAAGAGGTGGTATTGCGCGACCGCCAAGCAATGTCATCTGACGGTATCTTTGTCATTATTGCTATTATTGATGAGAAGACTGGCAAGGTCCGCGGATCACCCGATATCATCTCGCGCGGATTCATTTATCTCAAAGAATCCAAAGACTTGCTCTACGAGACGCGCAATCGCACCAAGAAACATATTGAAGAGATGACCGAAAAAATGCATCCACTCAATGTGCAGTATGTAAAAGAAGAACTCCGCGAAAAAATCGCCCAGTTCCTCTTTCAAAAGACCGAACGCCGCCCGATGGTCATCCCGGTCGTGATAGAAATTTAGAAAGATAACCATTAGCTGCCAGCTAAAATTATTTGGCCAGCTTCTCGCACCCGACTTATGAAAATCAAACGGGAGGGTGTTATCCCCGTAGTTATCGAAATATAAACTGCGAGTAATCATCTCGGAGTCTTCACTGTGGGTATACCACCTCTCGCACCCGACATTCGGAAATCCAACAAAAGGGTGTTATCCCCGTAGTTATCGAAATATAACTCTAGCCCTCAAAAAAAACCGCCCTTTCTCGGGCGGTTTTTTGGTGGTAGAATCTATTTATGCCAAAACAAGTTTTATTAACTGGATTGCGACCAACGAGCCACCTGCATGTGGGCAACTATTTTGGCGCGCTAAAACCGCTGATTGAATACCAAAAGCAATATAAGACCTATCTGATGGTGGCGGATGTGCACGCACTCACCACACTCGAAGATACCAAAAATGTCCGCGAGAACACGCTCAAGATTGTCATGCTGTACTTGGCGTGCGGCGTTGATCCAAAAAAAGTAACACTCTTTGTGCAGTCATTGGTACCCGAGCAAATCGAACTCGCAACACTCTTCGGCATGATCACGCCAAAATCAATGCTCGAACTTAACCCTGTCTACAAAGAAATGCTTGCCGAAAACCCAAAGGCCACAAACCTCGGCCTGCTCGCCTACCCCGTACTCCAAGCAGCTGATATCCTCGCCTACAAGGCTGACATTGTGCCCGTAGGCAAAGACCAGCTCCCACATCTTGAGCTCACGCGCGAGATTGCACGTCGTTTTAACACGCGTTTTGGCAATATGTTTCCCGAGCCGCAGTCAAAGATTGCGCAAGAACTCAAAATCCTCTCGCTCCAAGATACTACCAAAAAAATGTCAAAATCACATGGTGAGAATACCAATATTAGCCTGCTCGATACGCCTAGCCAGATTCTCAAAAAAATAAAAACTGCAGTGACTGATTCGGATAACAACATCAAATATGATCCGCAAAATAAGCCGGGCATTTCAAATCTGCTATTTCTCATATATTTGGCGTCTGGCGAAGATATCAAAAAAATAGAAGCGCGTTTTGCGGGTCGCGGATACGGTGAGCTCAAAGATGCGGTTGCCTCGTCACTCGTCATGCTGCTCGAGCCGATCCAAATCCGCTACCAAGAAATCACTAAAAACAAAAAAGCTATCGAGAGACTTCTCGTGGACGGCAGCAAAGCCGCGCAAAAAGTAGCACAAAAAACCTTGGCAGAAGCCAAAAAAAATATTGGGCTTTTCTAAACACCAAGTATTTTTTTTATCTCGTCTATTTTAACATTGAGTACCTCGCGCACGCGCGCTTCTACGTTGACGCGTACGACAGGCTCCGTGTTTGACACTCGCACATTTGCCCACCAATCATCGTAATATATAGAGAGGCCATCAACCCACTTTACCTCTTTGGCGTCTTTATAATGCGCAGCAATGTGCTCAAGAAAATTTTCACCTGGCTTTACTTTAAAACTCAACTCGTTTGATGACGGATAGAGAGCAAATTCATCGAGAACCTCATCAGCCGTCTTACCGAGCTTTGAGAGAAACTGCATCATATAGAGCATCGGCAAAAAATCAGAATCCATATAAAACGCTTCTTTGAAATAAAAATGACCAGAAAGCTCGCCTGCAAACACCGCGTCCTCGACGCGCATAAGCTCTTTGATAAACCGATGCCCAACGCGTGATTCAAGCGCGCGGCCACCATGCGCCATAATCGTCTCACGAAAAATATTTGACGAACGAACATCATAGACAATCGCGGCGCCTTTATTGATTTTTAAAAACTCGCGCGCAAAAAATGCGGCAACATAATCAGATCTAAAAAAGCGCGCGTTGCCTGTCACAAACCCGCACCGATCACCATCAGGATCGAACGCAATGCCAAAATCCGCGCGCGCTTCTAACACGGCATTTTTGAGCGGCGCCAAACTCTCTTCGCGTGCTGGATTGAGCGGCTCGTGCATAAGATCAAACGCAAGATCACCATTTATCACCGTTACTTTGCAAGGTAGATTACGTATGATTTGCGGCAACAATAGCGACGTCATCCCCCCACCCGCGTCACAAACAATTTTAAGATCTTTTGATCCTGACAAATCTACCATTGAGATGAGCCGCTCCGAATATTCGCGCGTTGACGGTACTTCCGCCAATTTGCCTCGCGCGGGCGCATTTTGAAATATTGATCTGCGCACCATCTGAAGCATCACCTCCAACCCACCACCTATTTGTTCGCCTCCCTTTTTAGTGAACTTTAATCCATTAGTATGATATACATTGTGTGAAGCGGTGATCATCATGCCGCCATCAGCGCCCGATTTGACCACGGTAAAATAATGCTGTGGGGTAGTCGAAAGCCCCATATCAATCACATCGATACCTTCGTCGAGTAATCCTTCGATCACGCCTTTTTTAAGCTCTGGAGACGATGGGCGTCCATCGGCAGCCACGATGATTCGTAAACGCGCCTTTGACTTGCCGCGTATATATTCGGCAAACGCGCGCGCTATCAAATACGCGATCTTACCATTGATCTCTTCGGGAAATATGCCGCGGATATCGTAGGCCTTAAAAATATCAGGATTTACATACATTGGTTATTAGTTTACCATCCTTATCATGTCTCTCAAAATCGGTATCGTAGGCCTTCCCAATGTTGGCAAGTCAACATTGTTTCAGGCGCTCACTCAAAAAACTGTCGATACTTCCAACTATCCGTTCGCAACCATCGAGCCAAATGTCGGCATCGTAGAGGTAAAAGACGCGCGCGTCGATCAGCTATCAGACTTTTCTCAAAGTACCAAGCGCATACCTGCCGCCATTGAATTTGTCGACATAGCAGGACTCGTCAAGGGCGCGTCAGAAGGCGAAGGTTTGGGCAATCAGTTTTTAGCACATATCCGTGAAGTAGACGCCATCGTGGAAGTAGTGCGCGCGTTTGAAAACACTAATATTATCCATGTCGAATCGTCTATCGATCCGGAACGCGATCGCGGTATTATTGAAACTGAACTTATGATGGCTGACCTCGCCACCATGGAAAAAGCAGTCGCGCGTACCGAAAAAGAAGCACGCTCTGGATCCGCCGATACCAAAAAACAGGCGGAGATCGCGCGGCGCATTTACAGTATTATCGCAGCCGGCGCGCTTATACCTGAAGAGCTGCGTGAAGACGCGCGTGTGTTTCAACTCTTAACTGCGAAGCCACTATTGTATCTTTACAACACGACCACCGAACCACTACCTCGCGCTACTAAAGGCAAACTCTATCTCAATATTAAACTTGAAGCGGAGCTCGCGAGTATGTCATCCGAAGATCAGCAAGAACTCGGCATGGAACCGCACCTCCATGAGCTCGCGCACGCAGCCTACAAACTCTTGGGGCTTATGAGCTACTTCACCACGGGTGAAGACGAAACACGCGCATGGACTATACCTGCAGGATCTACGGCCAAGCGAGCGGGGCGTGCTATCCACTCGGACTTTGAAGAAAAATTTATCCGCGCGGAAGTTATTTTTTGGAAAGATCTCATTGATACAGGTTCATATGGAAAAGCCCGAGAGAAGGGCCTCGTGCGCACTGAAGGCAAAGATTACATCGTGCAAGACGGCGATGTCATTGAATTTAAGGTATAGTCAAACCCTTGCCTACTCACTCAAAATCTGGTAGAGTCACCCTATGGTACAAGATACTAAATATTATGAACTGGCTTATCTTTTGAGCCCATCTCTCTCTGCCGAAGACGCGGGAGCGGCAGAAAACGAGATACGCGAGATCTTGGGTGGTTTTAACGCAACCGTCGATACCTGGGACACCCCGAAACGCAAGAATCTCCCCTATCCTATCAACAAAGCGACTGACGCCTATTTTGGCGCTATTCGTTTTACGACCGAGCGCGCGAACGCACCGACCCTCCACGAAAAGCTTCGCGAAGACGCGAAGATAATCCGCTTTACCCTCATGGGGTGGCAGAAGCCAACTCCTAGCAAACCAATGAAGCCTCGCGCCATGCCAAAAGAAGAGCAAGTGCCCGTAGACACAAAGGCGCTCGATGATAAGCTTGAGGCAATGTTTGGTGAACAAACCACGACCAATGAATCTCAATAAAGTATTTATCATCGGCAACCTTACGCGCGAACCTGAAATGCGTACTTTGCCTTCAGGCCAGCCGGTCTGCACCTTTAGCATCGCTACCAACCGCACATGGAAAGACAAAAACGGCGCGCGACAAACTATGGCAGAGTATCACAACATTGTGATGTTTGGCAGATTGGCGGAAATTGCCAAACAGTATCTCACGCGCGGCAAAATGATTTTCATCGAAGGCCGAATCCAGACCCGCTCATGGGAAAAGGACGGCCAAAAGAAATCGCGTACCGAGATTGTCGCTGAAGAAATGCAGATGGGCCCCAGAGGTAGCGATATGGGCGGAGGCAGTGGCCCACAGCACGAGATAAGCCAACAGCAAAAAGAAGAGGTCGAAACTATACAGTATCCAGACGAAGGAGAAATCAACCCCGATGAAATCCCATTCTAAAAATTCAAAGACAAAACCGCGCATCCAGCACGCGCCCTTAGTACGCAAGCAGTGTCATTTCTGCACAACAAATTCGCGCACAGTGAACTATAAAGACAACGAAACGCTTCGTACCTTTATGACCCCCCAAGCGCGCATCCAGCCACGCCGCCGCACGGGTTTGTGCGCGCTTCACCAACGCCGCGCGTCTGAAGCCATCAAGCGTGCCCGCATCATGGGCATAGTGCCGTTCACACTGCGCTAAAGATACTTTAAACTACTGGAATAGACACTTCAGTATCTTGGGTGTGTAGCTCAGTGGTAGAGCACTTCACTGATAATGAAGAGGTCGGAGGTTCGATCCCTCCCACACCCACCAAACAAAAAACCCTCCCGCAGCTGCGGGAGGGTTTTTTGAAGCAGTGTTAGGCTGCTTTGTTTTTTGGAAGAATCTTGTACATGCCGGTATCGCAGGTGGTGCACTTACCCTTGGCAGCTTTGGTGCCTGGGCGCATCTCCACGACCTCTACATGCTTCATCTCCCTTTTGGTCTTGCATTTCATACAATGACCTTCAATTTTTTCATCCATAGACATAGTATACCTAATAATATAAATATATGGAAACTCAAAAATCCGCCGAAGATCTTACGTGTTCCGCCTTGTGGGGCGGACATCCGAGTCGTGATTTGAAGCCTCCACGACTAATAGCTTTTTTTACATTAGATGTAAAACCGACCTCGTAAGTATATCCCGCTTGCGCGAGATCCCACGACTCCTCGTGGTAATCCTTACTAGGAGAAAATCCACGCACAGCTTCCGCTACGCGTGCCTTGTTACGACTTAATCCTTGTCACCGAACTTGGCGTGATCCCAGATAAACTGAAATTTTGGCCATTCCCGGCTCCCTTGACTTGACGGGCGATTATCTTCTTGAAACTAAGAATTGATGTTCCCACGTAGCATGCGGCTTTCCCGCACTACGCGAGCTCTAATGCATAGTCTGCTTTAATGCCAAAAGAGTACGCTGACCACTCAAGGTTAAGTGATCCTTTCGTGCTATTGATTCCATGATTTTGCAGAAAATTGCGAAATCTTTCTGTTTAGATGGAAACTGTAATGGGTTTGCGCGGAAAAAAGGAATAATGATATTCACTAAATCTCTGCGATTTGCAACTTCATACCGATAGCAATCTTGATGATTTTTACGATTATCTTTTTGGAAATACACATTCCCGCATTGAAAATAATCTTTCAGATCTTCAAGAATTTTTTTATCTCGTGCGATAAGCTTAAGGTAAAATCTCGGTTCAATCTTTACCCGTCGTTTTATGTTTTGCGGTATATCCGGGTTACGAACAAATACCGTAAAACTACCTTCGCCATCCACAAGACCTGCGATGTAATCTTTTGTAAGCATACTTACTTTAGAGTGGATCCTTTTTCTGTACTACAGAATACTATGATCCAGCTGACTTCTGACGCTGCGTAAGTCTCATTATATCTCGCCATCCGGCTGATAACAACGTCAGATCTCCACAGGTTAGTTATGAAACAATTCCCTGCATCCTCAATACGGTTTTCGTTTGATCTTCGCCATGCTCACCACCCACTCAAGGCTCGATCACCGTTTTTTTATATTGGGCTGTAGTTTGCTTTTGAATCCTTCACCCTATACCTCGCGGTATAGGACTATTCTTTTGCTACGCTCCGGAAGACGAATCGGAGGAGTTGATTTGAACAACTTTGCTTCATAACCTGCTGCGCGCTTTTATTGTGAGTACAAGACTCGAGAACGTATTCACCGCAGTATAGCTGACCTGCGATTACT
>SXGT01116046.1_pt1 | contig 58655 bp, 53 predicted proteins | sample 3176221 | NCBI WGS metagenome assembly SXGT01 (sample SAMN11356862, study PRJNA531348) | freshwater metagenome | isolation source: freshwater sample F1-120 | place: China: Fuxian Lake, Yuxi | collected 2017-12-25 | reverse complement strand
GATACGGTTCGGACCGCCACCGAGAATCATCACCTTCTTCGCCGTGTTGCCCTTCACCTCGTCGTCGCCGCGGTCATAGGTGGAATAGTAGTAGGGCGTGTAGGCCTCGAACTCCGCCGCGCACGTGTCCACGAGGCGGTAGCTGGGCACGAGGCCGATGGCCTTCCGCCCGGCGCGGACGGCATCCTCGGTCGTGCCGGTCAGATGGCCGATTTGCTTGTCGGAGAAGCCGAGCGACTTGGCTTTGGTGAGTTGTTCAGAGGTCAGCGGCATGGCGCGAAAAATTCCGGCGAAGTAAGCCGAAGCACACCGGCGCTGGCAAGCAGCAAACCCACTCGTGTGGGCGGCGCGAGAACGCGACGCATCATGGCTTGTCATCCGAGCGTGAACACGGGGAGGATACGGCATCAACGCGACCCGATCCCACACACCGCACCCCATGAACGCTCGCCGAACTTTCCGCCTGTGGTTGCCCGCCGCGTTGCTCGCCGCGTTCTTCGCCACTTCGCCGCTGCTCCCTGCCCAAACCATCGCGGCCACGACCAACGATGTGGCTCTCATGCGCCAGATGCTCGCCACCGCGGCTGCGTGGGATGGGAAGGGGAAGAAGGCCTTCGACGCGCCGGTGCTGGCCGAGTTGGACGCTCAGTGGCGCAGGGGCTACGACCCGTTGCTGCGCATCCGTGCGCGCGAGTTGCTCCCCGCGCTGGAGAAAGCTGCGTTGGGCCGTCCGCACCTGCTCGCTGTCGCCGACGCGGTGAAGGCCGCGCGCGGCACGGTGCGCTTCGAGGGCGGCGGTCCACAGTGGTTGCGCGAGGTCGCGGGCGATGACGCGATGCGCCTCTTCGACCGGCTCGCGGCGATTGACCTCAACGACAAGGGCAACCCGCACGACCCGACTTACAAGCGCAACACCACTCTCAGCGACGGCTGGCTCACGAATCTCGTGAACCTCCCCGACCTCGCCTACCTCGATCTCTCGAACAGCAACATCGCTGGCCCCGGCCTCAAGCACGTCGGCGCGCTCAAGAGTCTTGAGCGCCTCAACCTCACGCTCACCCTCGTCACCGACCCGTGGCTGGAGCAGATCGCCGGGCTGACGAACCTGCGCGTCATCTCGCTCGCCTCGGCCAAGTGCAGCGGCGCGGGCTACAAGCTCCTCGGCAACTTGAAGCGTCTGGAGTCCGCGAACTTCCACACCGCGCCCGTGGACGACGCGGGCCTCGCGGGCATCAGCAAGGTGCCCAGCCACGAGCGCTTGGAAATCGTCCACACCCACTTCACCGACGCGGGTGCGCAGGCGCTGGCGAAGCTCGTGAACTTGGAGCGCCTCCAGATGGGCAGCCGCAAGGCCACCGGCGCCGCCGTCAAGCCGCTCACCGCCCTGAAGAAGCTCCGCGAGTTGGACCTGCACGATGGCCAGGCGTCTGTCGAGGGAGTGCGTTACGCCAGCGAGATTCAGAGTCTCCGCGTCCTGCGCATCTACGGCCCGATCAAGGACGAAGGCGCGCAGCACCTCGCCAAGTTGAAGAACCTCGAAGTCCTCCTCGTGCCCGGGGCTCAAATCACCGACACGAGCCTCGAAGCCTTTGCGGGACTCACCAAGCTCAAGCGGTTGGAGATCAGCGGCAGCAAGGTCAGCGATACCGCCGTGGCCAAGCTCAAGGCGGCGAATCCGGGCCTGGAGATCGTGCGGTAATTGTCAGAGCCGCTGTTGCGCCGCCCCTTGGCTTGTGCGATAACACCCCCGCGTTCTCTTCGAGAGTTACATGACCATGAAAAACCTGTTTGCAATCCTCTGCGTATCGGCCCTCGCCTGCTTCACCGGCTGCGACGGTCAGCCCAAGTCCTCCCACAGCCACAGCCACAGCGGCCATCACCACGACCCGCCGCACGGCGGGACGGCCATTGACCTCGGCGACGAGGAGGCGCACCTGGAGTTCGTGCTCGATGCTGCGACGGGCAAGCTCACTTGTTACGTGCTGAAGGGTCACATGGCTGGCTTTCAACGCATCACGCAAGAGACGATCGAGATGGCCGCGACCGTGGGTGGCAAGTCTGAGTCGCTCACACTCAAGGCCGTCGCCAACGCCGGCACGGGCGAGAAGGCCGGCGACACCTCGCAGTTCGAGGCGCAGGCGGACTGGCTCAAGTCAGCGAAGAGTTTCGACGCGGAAGTGAAGAGCGTCTCCGTGCGGGGCAAGAGCTACGCGGCGCTGAAATTTAACTTTCCGAAGGGCTCCGCGCCGGAAGCCGTCAAAAAATGAGCCGACTATGAAACACGCCTTCAAACTCGCCCTGCTCGCCGCCGCTGGTTGTCTGCTGGCCAACGCCGCCGAGCCAGCCAAGCCCGCGAAGAAGGAAATCCGTGGCGCGCCCATCCAGAAGCTCGCGCCCGTCGCGCCCGTCGTGCCAGTGATCCCGGACGCGAAGGCCCCCCCCGCGCCGCTCGGTGCCGTGCAGAAAGATGGAGAGTTTCTCATCGTCGGCTTCGACCGGCTCGCGGCGTTCAACTACGACATTCCCGATGAAGCTCCCGCCGCGACGAACGCGCTGGTGACAGCCGCTGCTCCTGCGAAAGACCAGATTCCTGTCGCTGTGAAGGCCTTCGACAAGCAGCGCGTCGCGCTCAAGGGCTTCATGCTCCCGCTGAAGGTCGAGGGCGGCCTCATCACCGAGCTGCTCATCATGCGCGACCAGTCCATGTGCTGCTACGGCACCGTGCCCAAGATCAACGAGTGGGTCAGCGTCAAGATGACCGGCAAGGGCGTGAAGCCCATCATGGACCAGGCCGTGACGCTCTACGGCAAGCTGCACGTCGGCGAGATTCGCGAGAACGGCTACCTCGTCGGCATCTACCAGATGGACGGCGAGAAAGTCGCCGGGCCGCTGGACCTTTGAGGCGATGGCACGTCGCGGGTGCGTGGGGAGAGCAATCCCCCTTCTTACAGTTCGGAGCAGGTCCGGGTGATTCTTCCTCCACGAATCTCATTCCAGCAGGAACCTACCGCCGTGCTCCATTTGTAGAAGTGGTGCCACCATTTTCTTAGCGTGCAAGAATGTGAGATGCGCTCGTCGCGGGTGTGGGAGGTGATTGAAGGTTGAAACTGACGGGGCCCTTCCCTAGCCTCGCGGTTAAGTCGGCCTGTGGGCTGGCTGAAACTCAATCCTTCACAATGATGAAACCCAACTTCACGCGCCGTCATGCCCTGGCGGCCATGGCTGTTTCCACCGGCTCCTTGATCACGGCCTGCAAAAAGCCGGAAGCACCCGCTACGACTCCGGGGAAGCCCGGAGACGCGAAAGCCGCCGCCGGCGATGTCATCAAGGTCGGCGAGTTCGCCTCACTCACGGGCAAGGAAGCCACCTTCGGCCAGTCGTCGCACAAAGGCACGCTGCTCGCGATCGAGGAACTCAACGCGGCTGGCGGTGTGCTGGGCCGGAAGTTCGAACTCATCACCGAGGACACGCAGTCCAAGCAGGGCGAGTCCGCCAGCGTCGTGCGCAAGCTCGTCTCGCGGGACAAGGTCATCGCTATCCTTGGCGAAGTCGCGTCGGGCCGCTCACTCGAAGCCGCGCCGATTTGCCAGAACGCCAAGGTGCCGATGATTTCGCCCAGCTCGACGAACCCGAAGGTCACCGAGGTCGGCGACTTCGTCTTCCGCGTCTGTTTCATTGACCCCTTCCAAGGCAGGGTGATGGCGCTCTTCGCCAAGAACACGCTCAAGGCCAAAAACGTCGCCGTGCTCACCGATGCCGCCGCGCCCTATAGCGTCGGGTTGGCCACGTTCTTCAAGGAGAAGTTTGTTGCGGACGGCGGGAAGGTCGCCGTCGAGCAGAAGTTCAGCAGCGGCGACAAGGACTTCAAAGCCCAGCTCACCGCCATCAAGGCATCGAACCCCGATGCGATTTTTGCGCCGTGCTATTACACCGAGGCCGGCCTCATCACCCAGCAGGCGCGCCAGCTCGGCATCAACCTGCCCATCTTCGGGGGCGACGGCTGGGAAGCGCCCGAGCTGCTGACCATCGGCGGCAAAGCGATGGACGGCACGTTCTACTCCACGCACTACTCGCCCGAGGACAAGGCCGAGATGGTCCAGACCTTCGTGAAGAAGTTCAAAGCCCGCTGGAACAACGAAGTCCCCGACGCGATGGCCGCGCTCGGCTACGACTCCGCGCTCGTCCTCGCCGACGCAATCAAGCGTGCCGGCGGCACCGACGGCCAGAAACTCCGCGATGCCCTCGCCGCCACGAAGGACTTCGTCGGCATCACCGGCAAGACCACGCTCGACGCCAAGCGCAACGCGACGAAGCCAGCGGTCATCATCGAGGTGAAGAACGGTCAGTTTGTTTACAAGGAAACCGTCAACCCGTGACTCTTGTAGCGGCGGTCTGTGACCGCCGTTTTTGTTTTCAACACGGCGCTCGCAGACCGCCGCAACAATGACCGAATTCGCCCAACAGCTCATCAACGGCCTGTCGCTTGGCGCTATCTATGCGCTGATCGCGTTGGGCTACACGATGGTTTACGGCGTCCTACGCTTCATCAACTTCGCGCACAGCGACGTGTTCATGGTCGGGTCGTTCGCGGGTTTCTACATCGGGCGCGGGATGCCGAAGGAGTCGTTCGCAACGGGGTTCCTCGCGCTCGCGGGCGCAATGATCGTGTGCGCGGTGCTGGGCGTGACCATTGAGCGCCTCGCCTACCGACCGCTTCGCAACCGCTCCAAGCTCACCGTGCTCATCACCGCCATCGGCGTCTCGCTGCTGCTGGAGAATCTCGGCCAGTTCATCTTCGGCGCGGCCCCGAAGGCCTTCCCCACACTTTTTCCCGTCCACACCTTCAAGCTCGGAGGGTTGGTCATCAATTCGAGTCAGCTCGTCGTCCTCGTCGTCGCGCTCGCGCTGCTAGGCGCGCTGCAATACATCGTGCTCCGCACCAAGGTCGGCACGGCGATGCGCGCCGTGTCCTTCAACCCGCAGGCCGCCTCGCTCGTGGGCATCAACAATGACCGCATCATCTCATTCACCTTCGCGCTCGGCTCGGCGCTAGCGGCGGCAGGCGGCATCCTTTACTCGCTGAACTACCAGGCCATTGACCCGCTCATGGGCGTGCTGCCGGGGCTGAAGGCGTTTGTCGCCGCGGTGCTCGGAGGCATCGGCAACATCCCCGGCGCGGCGCTGGGCGGGCTGCTGCTCGGCGTGGTCGAGACCTTCGTCAACGGCAGCCGCTTCAGCACCTTCACCGACGCGATTGCCTTCGCCATCCTGATCGCCAGCCTGCTCTTCCGTCCGGCGGGCTTGCTTGGCAAGATGCAGGTGGAGAAAGTTTGAAATGCCCAATGACCAATTTCCAATGACCAAAGAATGCCCAATGACGAATTCCCAATGGCGAATCGCGAGCGCGACGCCGTCCGGACATTGTATCATTGGCCATTGGTCATTCATTGGGGGTCATTGGCCATTGATCATTCGTCATTGAGATGCTGCCTCGCTCCCAAGTCGCCCTCCTCTCCGCCATCGCCATGGCCGGCCTGCTCGCCGCCTGCGCCTCGCGCATCGACGACTACTTCGCCCTCATCATCTCGAACATCGGCATCAACGTCATCCTTGCCGTCAGCCTGAACCTCATCAACGGCTACACCGGGCAGTTCTCGCTCGGACACGCGGGCTTCATGGCGGTGGGCGCTTACACGGCGGCGGCCATCACCATGTTCGGCGCGCCGAAGTTCGCGCCAGCCTTCACGCAGGGAGCGGGCGTTCACGCGCTGTTCCCCATCGCACTTGTGGGTGGCGGACTCGCCGCCGCGCTGGCCGGCGTGCTTGTCGGCGCGCCCTCGCTGCGGCTCAAGGGCGACTACCTCGCCATCGTCACGCTCGGCTTCGGCGAGATTATCCGTGTCCTTTTCCGAAACGTGGACTCGCTCGGCGGCGCGCTGGGGCTCAACGGCATTCCCGCCTACACAAACCTCTTTTGGGTCTATGCCTTCGCCGCACTGACCGTTTACGTCGTCGTCAGCATGGTGAACTCGACCTACGGCCGCGGCTTCCTCGCGGTGCATGACGACGAGATCGCCGCCGAGGCGATGGGCATCAACACCACGCGCTACAAGATCACCGCGTTCGTCGTCGGCGCGTTCTTCGCGGGCGTGGCGGGCGGGCTGTATGGGCATTCCATCCTCACCATTGCGCCCACGGGCTTCGACTTCATGCGGTCCATCGAGATCGTGGTGATGGTCATCCTCGGCGGGATGGGCAACACCACGGGCGTCATCATCGCCGCCGTGCTGCTGACACTGCTGCCGGAGGGATTGCGAATGCTCGCCGGTGCGCCGGTCTCGCTGCCCTTCTCCGCGCCGTTCAACAACCTCAAGTGGATCGCCGAAACGCGGATGATCATCTACTCGCTCCTGGTCATCGTGCTGATGCTGGCTCGTCCGCAGGGGATGTTCTCGTGGACCAACCGCCGCGCTACGAAGCCGAAGGTTTGACTTCGCCGACGCGGGAGACCGTGGACCGGTCCATCACTCCGGGCCGATGGGCCTTGGCCCCGGCGCGGGCGCGGGGGGCAAAAGCTCGGCACTCTTGATCAGCCGGCAGAACTCCTTTTTGGTGGCTTGATGAACCAGGCTGCTCTTGATGGCCGGGCTGGGCGTGGACTTGTATTCGACGGCCAGCCGCTCCAGCCGCGTGATGCGCAGGAAGCGGTCGCCCTGTTTCCAGATTTGGCCTTGTTGGAGTTTGAGGGGCTTTGCCATGGGAGAACTGCTGGACGGAAAGGAGACGCGTCGCGAAACCTGTCCCTCCCGGTTTTCACATCGGGAGGGACGGTTCAGGGGCGGCTACTTCTTCTTGCCCGACTGCTTGGCAGCGACGGCCTGCTGCTTCTTCTGGCCGGCGGCCGTTGCCTTGGACTGCTTCTGTGTGGATTTCTTCTGCGTCGCTTTCGGGGATTTATCGCCCATGATGTTTGGCTTTTTTCTGCGGTTGACTCGCCAGCGGCTTAAAAGTTTCTCCGTTGGCGAAGACAGCATGTGGGTTCGCAGGTCCAGTGTAAATGACGGACGCGCCGCTTGCGCCAGCGCCGGGATTTACACCGGCACCGCATCTGTGGCATAAACCGGCAGCACAAAACTCTCCATGAACTCACACGCACGTCACCTCGCCCTCCTCGCTTCTCTCGCCCTCGCCGCCACGTCAACTCTTGCGGCAGATTCAACCATTGGCGTCGGGGCCAGGCCCGCTGCTGGCGCGGAGGTCATCATTGATGGTTCGCGTGACATGCTCGATGCGAAGTGGACTTACTGGCAGGGGCCGCGCTTCGCGTCCTCGCTGCCCATCAAGTGGAAGATCGTGGACGACCCGGTGGACAAGGGCAAAACCGTGGTGCAGACCGCCGACCCCGTTGCCCTCGGCGGCAAATACGGCACGGCGGACATTGTGACGAAGAAGGCTTACCGCGACTTCCGGCTGCACATCGAGTTCCTCGTCATGAACCCGCGCGGCAACAGCGGCGTGTATCTCCAGAACCGCTACGAGATCCAGATCATGGAGGGCGACAAGACCAAGCACGGCATGGGCGCGGTCATCAACGAGACCGAGTCGCCCTACCACGCGTTCGCCGGGTTGGGGAAATGGAACAGCTACGACATCGTCTTCCGCGCCGCGCGCTTCAAGGACGGCCAGCGCACAGAGAAGGCCATGGTTTCGATGTATTTCAACGGCCAGAAGGTCCACAAGAACGTCGAGATCAGCCAAGTTTGGGGCGGCGCGAACTCCGGCGTGGACGGCGGCAACGACAAGGGCAAGGGGATCACCGACTCGCCTCAAGGGTTGAAACTACAGTGCGAAGGCCACGACGTGCGCTATCGCAACGCGTGGATCAAGGAGTTGGACCTGAAGGACGCGAACACGGACTTCTGAGCGGGACCGATGCAGCTGGATTGAGCGACGAAGGACACGAAGAGCACACAGGACACTCGCAGAGACCGAAGCTGGCACTTCGGAGGCGGTGAATAAAGCGCTGCGCAAGCCCGTTAGTCAACGCTCTCTGGATATGCGACCACCAACACTTCTTCCCAGTCGCCGCGAACCTCGCGGGTTCACCCTGATTGAACTGCTCGTCGTCATCGCCATCATCGCGATTCTTGCCGGGATGCTGCTGCCTTCGCTGGCTCGGGCGAAGTTCAAGGCCAAGGTGACGCAATGCACTTCCAACTACAAACAGTGGGGCGTGGCAGTGTATTCCTACGCCACGGACGCGGATGGCCGCTTTCCATCCTGGGCGATGCCCGGCACTGGAGCGAACACTTGGGACGTTCCTCTTGAGCTGGTTCCGGCGATGACCGCGCACGGCATGACCGTCCCGATGTGGTTCTGCCCGGTGAAGCCGAGGGCGATTGATCCCATCAACGTCTGGTGCCAGGCAAATCTCGGTCGGCCGATTTAATCCACCGCTGACCTGAACGCCTACTATCGGCGTCGTTACACTTCATTCGCCATTCTCGAAGGACATAACTGGTGGGTGCCGAGGATGAACGGCGGGCGGAAATCCCCTGAAAACACCGCCGCCAACCGGATGAGCGACCACTGGCCGGAACGGATGGAGGACACGTTTGCAGCCCGGTTGCCCATTCTCACCGATCGTTGTGCGGCCTTGGTCAACACTACGACCGAGGGACATCCCTGGAACAACAAGGTTGATTCCATCAACCTGCTTTTCGGCGATGGCCACGTTGAGTTGAACGGACAATCGAAGATCCAACTGCAATCAATCTCCTTCGCCAACGGCAGCAACTACTACTGACCGCCCCGCATTTGCCGACTGGCGCAGCAGCGCGGCCGCTGCTTATCCTCCCGCCGCATGGCAACCAATCGCATCGGCATCATCGGCGGCAGCGGGCTTTATCACATCGAGGGCTTCACCAATCAGAAATGGGTGAAGGTCAAGACGCCCTTCGGCGATCCCTCCGACGAACTTCTCACCGGCCAGCTCGCGGGCCGTGAAGTGGTTTTCCTCCCGCGACACGCGCGCGGCCATCGCATCCTGCCGAGCGAGTTGAACCACCGCGCAAACATGTGGGCGATGAAATCCCTCGGCGTCCACTGGGTCATCAGCGTCAGCGCCGTCGGCTCGCTCCAGGCGAAATACAAGCCCTGCGACATCGTGCTGCCCGACCAGTTCCTCGACCGCACCAAGCGCGACTTCGAGCACACTTTGTTCGGGCGCGGTATTGTCGCGCACATCGCCTTCGCCGATCCGATCTGCGAAGAGCTTCGCCAACTGCTGCTCAAATCCGCCAAGGCGCAGAAGGCACGCGCCCACGACGGCGGCACTTACGTGAACATGGAAGGCCCGGCCTTCAGCACGCGCGCCGAGTCCCTGCTCAACCACCGGCAGGGCCACGACGTCATCGGTATGACGAACCTCGGCGAGGCCAAGTGCGCCCGTGAAGCCGAGATCGCCTACGCCACGATGGCGATGATCACCGACTACGACTGCTGGAAGGTGGACGAGGCGCACGTCACCGTCGCGATGGTCATCGAGAATCTCAAGCGCAACGCCGCCACCGCGCAGCGCACCATCCGCCACGTCCTCCCGCTCATCCCGACGGAGCCGTGCTGGCCCTGCCACGACGCCTTGCGCAACGCCATCATGACCGACCCCAAGCTCTGGCCCGCGAAGACCCGGAAGGAACTCGCGCCGTTGCTGAAGAAGTATCTCTGAGCCAGGAGGGGAAGTTCTTCTCCCGTATCCCGCCGGCTGAAGAGATAGACCGGCTCGGGAAAAGCGGCTAAGAAGTCCGCCATGAGCAAAGACGCACGGGAGCTTGTCACCGAAATGTCAGCCGTCTATCGGGACGCGGAGGAAGCGCGAGTTGCCAACTACGCCCGCCTCAATCAGGACGCGCAGCTCCGCGACCGCCCCATCTGCGCGGGCCAGACTGTTTGGATTCTGTTTCTTGAGCCGGTCACCTTGGAGAACGCCATCAACCATCCAGGCTACGTCCTGCTTGCCGGGGAAGTCCGCGACACCCGCGAGACGAGCTACGAGGTCGCCTTCGACGGACGCGTTCAGACCTTCGAGCGCGCACAGCTTTACATCCGCCGCGGCGCAGGCCTGCAACGCCGCCATCGCCCGCCGTCTGGCCGAGCTGCACGATGGGGAATTGAACTGACGCGCCGCCACGCGTGGATCGTTCTTGGATGGCGGCTTGCCTTGTCATCGGCTTCCGCTTGAAGCTCGCCGCGTCGCCCGCATGGAACTGTTTCTTCCCTTCGCCATCGTCGCCGCTGCGCTGGGAGCGATGCTGCGCGGCGTGGATGTGCGGGTGGCGCTGGGCGCGGCGGGGTTGCTGCTTGCGCTGGTGGCGGGCATGCCGGAGAAGTTCCTCACCGCGCTCTTCAACGAGGCCATCAACCTCAAGACCATCGGCCCCATCTGCTCTTCGCTCGGCTACGCCTACGTGCTCAAGGCCACGGGCTGCGACCGCGAGATGGTGCGCGTGCTCCTGCGCCCGCTCCAGCGCGCGAAGTGGCTGCTCATCCCCGGCGGCTGCCTTGTGGGCTTCGTGACGAACACAGCCATCACGAGCCAGACGGCGGCCGCGGCGACGGTCGGACCCATCCTCGTGCCGCTCATGCTGGCGGCGGGGTTTCATCCGCTCATCGCGGCGGCGACGCTCGTGCTGGGCTGCTCCGGCGGCGGCAACTTGTTCAACCCCGGCGACGCTGACCTCGTCGCGATTCAGCAGGCGTCCGGCGCGCCGATGACCAGCATTCTCACCGCGATGTTCGCGCCGCTGGTCGTGGGGTTCATCGTGGCGGTGGCGGTGTTCATGGTGCTGGCGCGGCGGGCGCCGGTGGAAAAGGTGAAGGCGATGGAGTTCGCGGCGGTGGACTTCACGTCGCCGGGGGACTGGCTAAAGGCTGCGTTGCCGCCGCTGCCGGTCGCACTGATTTTCCTCGCGCTGCCGGGCTGGAATTTGTTGCCGCCGTTGAACCGCGCTTACCCCAGCGGCCTGCCCGTGCCGCTGGCGATGGCGGTGTCCGGCGTGGTCGTGCTGGTCGTGGCGCGCGGGCGGGTGGTGGAGCTGCTGAACCAGTTCGCGCGCGGCGCGGGCTACGCGTATGTCCACATCATCACGCTCATCATCGCGGCGAGTTGTTTCTTCGTGGGCATGACGGCGGCGGGACTGACGGACAAGCTGGTGCGCGTGGCGGCGGGGAGCGACTTCATCGGCACATTGGCGAGCGGCGCGTTCCCGATGGCACTGGGCGTGGTGTCTGGGTCGGGCATGGGGCCGAGCGTGGCGTTCTCGTGGGCGGTGCTGCCAGGCCTGAGTGCGACGAACTTGCCGGTGGCGTTGGACCTCGGCGTGTTCGGAGCCATCGGCGCGTCGTGGGGACGGACGATGTCGCCGGTGGCGGCGGTGGTGATTTACACGGCGCTGCTGGTGGGCGTGACACCAGCGCAGATTGCGAAGCGGACCGCGCCGGCGTTGCTGGCGGGGTTCGTGGCGGCGTTCATCGTGCTGCTGATGCGGTAGCCGCCGAGGTGAGAAGGCGGATTGGGCCGTCCACGATTGGCTTCTGGAACTTGCGAGAGCCTCGAGGTCCGCCTCCTTACCTCGGCGACTACTTCTGCGCGGCCCAGCGGGTGAGGCGGCGCATGATCTCCCAGTTATCGGCACCCTTGATGGTGACTTCGCCGATGGGCTTGCCGGCAAGCGAGTCGTCGGTGATCCAGCCGGCGTCGGTGATGAGCACGACGCGGCCCTTGCCCGGTTCAGCGGTGGCGAGGAGGCAGCCGGGTTCGTTGCGCGGGCCGTTGATGGGCTTGATGGACACGTCGTTGCTCACCAGTGCGCGCGGCTTGGCGGGATGGCCGACGGATAGGACGACCTGATCGCCCGAGTAGTAGAGCCAGCTCAAGCCGCCGATGACGGGGGTCGCCTTCGGCAGCGGCAGGAACTTGATGTCGGTGTGGCGGTCAAGGAGCTGGAGGCCGAACTGGGCGAGGAGGCGGTTGAGGTCCGTGGTCTCAAGGTTGTGGGCTTCTTGGTTGCCAAGGATGATGAGCCCGCCGCCGCTTTGCACAAACTGCGTGAGCGCGGCGATGTCCGCAGCGGCGACGTGATTCGGCGGCGGGTTCGTGCCGGCTGCCTTGTCGCTGGGATTGGCGATGAGGACGGCGTTCACCCCGGCCAGGGTCTTGGCGTTGAGGGGATTGGCGTGGACGTGGACCTCGAACTCGCCGCGCAGGCGCGTGAGCACTTCCTTGTAGTTCCCGTCCGGCTGGTAGCGCGTCTCGCCACGGGCGTTGAAGTAACGGCTGTAGAGCAGCACGGGCTTCTTCGTGGATTCAGCGGCTGCGAGAGTGAGCGGCAGCAATAGCAAAGCGGCGAGGAATGAGCGGCGCAAGGCGAAGCTGCGGCGCTTCTTCTCGACGAAAGTCACGGCCTCGGAGTCGGACATCGACTTACCGGTATTTGTGCGGTGGGCGCGCGCGAGTTCGGGGGAGAGTTTAAAGCTCACGAGCTTGCCGCCGACCAGTGCTTTCGCTTGCATGGCCGAAAGGTAGCGCGACGGCGGCGTCCGTGACAAGCGGCAGGGCAAAGCCTATTTCGGCTTCAACTGCGGAAAGAGGATCACGTCGCGGATGCTTTCTTGGCCGAGGAGCATCATGCAGAGGCGGTCAATGCCCATGCCCATGCCGCCCGCCGGGGGCATGCCGTGCTCCAGCGCTGCGAGGAAGTCTTCGTCGAGTTTTTGCTGTTCGCCGCCGGCCTGGTGTTCGAGCGCCTCGCGCTGGGCGATGGGGTCGTTCTGCTCGGTGTAGGCGGGGGCGATTTCCTGGCCGTTGATGCAGCACTCGAAGACCTCGACGGTCGTCGGGTCGTCGGGCGAGAGCTTGGCGAGCGGGACGAGCTGCTTGGGCAGGTGCGTGACGAAGGTGGGCTGAATCAGCGTCGGCTCGATGAGCTTCTCGAAGACCGCGCCGGTGACCTCGAAGTCCTCGTATTCCTTGCCAATCTCCGCGCCGAGATCATGCGCGCGCTGGCGGCGCTCGGCGGGCGTGATTTCGAACCAGTCCGCCCCGGCGCGCTCGCGGACGATGTCCTTGTAGCGGATGCGCGTCCACGGCGGCGTGAGGTTTATGGTCTTAGTCACCTTGCCCTCGGCGTCCTTGTGCTCGATGACGAGCGTGTCCAGCACCTCCTGCGAGACGTGGCAGACCATGTCTTGCACGAGGTCCATCATCGTCTCGTAGTCGCCGTAAGCCTCGTAGGCTTCGAGCATGGTGAACTCCGGGTTGTGCTTCCGCGAGAGGCCCTCGTTGCGGAAGTTGCGGCCGATCTCGAAGACCTTGTCCACGCCGCCCACGAGCAGGCGCTTGAGGTAAAGCTCCAGCGCGATGCGCAGGTAGAAGTTGCAGCCCAGCGACTCGTGCTTGGTGATGAAGGGCCGCGCCGCCGCGCCGCCGGGAATGGCCTGCATCATCGGCGTCTCGACCTCCACGTAGCCGCGCGTGTGGAGGAAGTTGCGAAGCTCGCGGATGACCTGGCTGCGGAGAAGCATGACGCGCTTCACGTCGTCGTTGGCCATCAGGTCGAGGTAGCGCTGGCGGGAGCGGATCTCGGTGTCTTCGAGGCCGTGCCACTTCGCGGGCGGCGGGCGCAGGGCCTTGGCGAGGATGGTGAAGGACTCGGCCTTCACGGAGATTTCGCCGGTGCGGGTGGTGAAGAGGATGCCGTTGATGCCGATGAAGTCGCCGAGGTCGAGGTGCTGGAAGATGTGGAACTGCTCGTCGCCCAGGACGTTCTTCTGCGCGTAGGCCTGGATGCGCCCGCTCTGGTCTTTCACGTCGATGAACATGGACTTGCCCATGTCCCGGTGCGCGGTGATGCGGCCGGCGAGGGCGACGGCGCGGCCCTCGGTGTAGTTCGAGCGCGCGGCGTCGCAGGTCTCGCTGGGCGTGAACTTGTTTTGGAAAGGGTCAATGCCCTTGGCGCGCAGGGAGGCGAGCTTCGCCTTGCGTTGTTCGATGAGCGAATTTGTGTCGTCCATAATGGGGCCGGCAGCGGGGCTGTCGGGAGGCAGATGAAACACGGAGAAGCGGCGCGCTGCACGCGGAAAAGATGGGCGAGGAGGATTAAGAGCAGGATTACGATTTGCATCAAGAGGGGAGCTTGCCTGCGGGAATGATTGCCTTAGCTTCGGCTCATGCGATTTGGATTCCTGCTGCTGCTGCTTCCCCTCTTCCTGGCCGCGTGCCGCACGACGCCCGTGGTGCTGGACACGGCCCAGCCATTCCACGACGCATTGGCGGCGCGCACCAACACCTTGAACATCGTGAAGGGCAGTGACACCGAGCGCGCGGCGGTGCAGCGGGTGAAGGACTTCTTCGCGTTGATGACAGAGGATTCGGTGCGCCAGCAGACGCGGCTGGTGTATGCACCGGAGGCTTACCTGAACGACACGCTCAAGTCGCTGAACGGCTCGGCGGTCATCGAGGATTACTTCCTCGCCACGGTGCGCAACGCGGAGAGCGTGATGGTGCGGTTCGAGGACGTGGCGGAATCGGGCGGGAACTACTACTTCCGCTGGGTGATGGACACGCGGCTGAAGAAGCTGCGCGAAGGCCAGACGATCCGCACGATCGGCATCACGATGGTGCGCTTCGACGCCCAAGGGCGCGTGGTGCTGCATCAGGATTTTTGGGACAGCGCAGCCGGCGTCTTCGAGCATGTGCCGGGCGTGGGGACGGCGATTCGTGGCATCAAGGCGAAGTTCTGATGAAGGGGAGCCCTCAGCGGTCAGCGGTCAGCGGTCAGCGGCGCATCGTGGTCGTGACTGGCAGCGACACGGGCGTGGGCAAGACGGTGCTCACAGCGTTGCTGACTCGGCGGCTGCGGGCGGAGGGTGTCGAGGCGGTCGCGCTCAAACCACTTTGCTCCGGGGGACGAGAGGACGCGGTGGCGCTGCACGCTGCGAGTGGCGGCGCGCTCACGATGGACGAGCTGAACCCGTGGCATTTCCGTGCGGCGCTGGCTCCGGTGCTGGCGGCGCGGCGGGAGGGCAGGGGAGTGCGGTTGGCGGAAGTCGTCGCGCGTGTGCGGGCGGTGGCGCGGCGGTTTGAGGTGGTCTTGGTGGAGGGCGCTGGTGGGTTGCTGAGTCCGCTGGGCGAGGACTTCGACTCAAGGGATTTGATTGCAGCACTGCGTGGCACTCCGATTGTCGTGATCCCGAACCGGCTGGGGGCGGTGAATCAGGCGCGGCTGCTGTTGGAGGCGTTGCCCAAGTCGGCGCGGGGTCGAGTGCTGGTTGTGCTCGTGGATCAATCTGTTGTGGAGACGGCGGCGCGGAGCAATGCGCGGCTGCTGGAGGAGTGGGTGTCGAAAGTCAGGATCACGCGGCTGCCTTGGGTGAGCAGCGTGGACTCCGTGGGGGGAACGAAACGAAACCGGCGGTTGGCGGCAGTGCTGAAGCCTTTGGTGGCGGCGCTGCGTGGTTAAGCGGGCTTGGGGGCGGGCTTATACTTCGCCTTCATCAGGAAGGTGAGGGCTTTCACGGCCAGCTCGATGATGAGGAAGGGTTTCCCGATGAGGTCGTTGCCGCCGCTGATGGTGGACTTGGCGCGGCTGGCGAAGTCCGTGAGGCCGGTGACGAAGACGACGGGAGTCTTCGCGTGCTGCGGCTGCAACCGGATTTGTTTGCAGAGGTCGTAGCCGTTCATTCCGGGCATATCAATGTCCAGGAAGATGAGGTCGAAGTTCTGCTTCTTGCACTGGTCGAAGGCCGCGCCAGGGTCGGCCACGTCCATGGCCTTCAGCTCCGCTTTTCCCAGGCCGCGCATGACGGCCTTGCGGGAGAGCGCCTCGTCGTCCACGACGAGCACGCTCACGTCCGCGAGGCTGATGGCCTCGGTGGTGTCCACGTCGTTCGCGGCTTGGGCAAGGAAATCCACGGTGTGCGCGAGCGTGCGGATGGTGGAGGGGTTGATGCTCCTGGGGTTCTCGTAAAGCTCTGTGAGCAGCGCCTCGAACGCCGCGGAGAGCCGGGCGATGCCGGCGCATCCGGCGACGCCCGCGCCGCTGGTGAGCGAGTGCGTCTTGCGATACATGTCGAAGAGGATCGCGCTGCGGTCCTCCACATACCGGAGGTTCGATGTGTCGTTCTCGTTCTTGACGAAGGTCTGGAGGCGCTGGCGCAGGAAGACGATGGACTGCGGAAGATTCTCCGCGAAGTCGCGCCGCAGCTCGTGCTGAAAGTTTTCCTCCACCTGGAGCAACGTGTGCTCGCTCGGCGCGTCGTAGGCCTCGGCGGGCCCGGCGGGCTTCGCGGTCGCGCCGGGCAATCCAAAACCTTCCATCTTGATCGCCCCGGAGCCGGGCATCGAGATGGCTCCTCCGGCCGACTTGGGTGCCTCGGGCGCGAGATTCATCGCGATGGGGGCGCTGTCGCCGGCGAGTTTCAACGGGATGTCCCCGGCAGGCTTGGGGGCCGGGGCGATGGTCTTTGGCAATTGCGGCGCGCGACCCGAGGGCTTCGGCTGCGAAGTCATCTTCAGCAAGCCGGAGAGAAGCGGAGTTTCCTCGGTCTTCGCGGCGGGGGCCGGCGCCATGCTTGCCATCTTGATCGGACCATCGGCGGATGCGGGGGCGGCGGGAGCTGAGGCGGCCGCGCGAGGCATGACGATGGACCGGGCAGCTGCGGGCGGCGGGCCGCCGCCGGAGTCCTCACCGGCGAGCGTGGCCTTGAGGACATCGGAGACCTGCTTGGGCGTGCAGATGGCCTTGGTGAGGCATTTGTTCGCGCCGGCCTTCCACGCGGACTGGACGAGCGTGCCGAGGTAGGAGTTGGTGAAGACGACGACGGGCAGCGTCTTGGACTCCTCACGGCTGCGGATGAACTTGAGCACCTCGATGCCGTTGGCCTTGGGGAGTTGGAGGTCCAGCAGGACGATGGTGGGGAGGTTGCACTTGATCATCTCCATGGCCAGTTCGCCGTCGGCGGCGTGCTGGACTTGGAAGCCATCCATCTGGAGCTTGCGCTGGTAGATGTTGGCGATGATGGCGTCGTCTTCGACGATGAGGACTTTTTTCATCGGTTCAAGAGGGCTTCGAGGGCCGCGAGTCTCGGTTGGCGGGGAGGGGTTGGCAAAGGTTTGGGGGCGATTTCAGGCCGGCGCGGTGGCGGCCTTGTCTGTCGGCAGCAGGCGGGCCTTATACATGTGCGTGAGGGATTTCACAGCGAGTTCAATTGGCAGAAACGGCTTGGCAATAATGTCGCTGCCGTCCGCCAGCGAGGAGCGCGCGCATCTGGAAGTCATTCAACCCCGTGACGAACACGACCGGCGTGCGCGCGTAGTCGGGGAGTTGCCGTAGTTTCTGGCAGAGCGTGAAGCCGTCCATCTCCGGCATGTCAATGTCGAGTAACACCAGGTCGAAGCGCTGGCGCTGGAGCATTTCGAGGGCCTCGATGGGATTGTCCAGGCTGACGTAGGCGATGCGGCCTTCTCCAGGCCGGAGATGATCGAGCGGCGCGAGAAGACCTCGTCGTCCACGATGAGCGCGAGGGGGACGGTGCCGGGATCGTGCTCGGTCTGGCCTTCGATCTCGAGCAGGCGCGAGAGGAAATCCATCGCGTGCGCAAACGTGCGGAGCGAGGAGGAGTTCGCGTTTTGTGGCGCTTCGTGCAGCTCGCGGAGGAAGGCTTCGAGCGCGCTGGAAAGCTGGGCGACCTGCTTGAAGCCGGCCAGACCTGCTTTGCCGGTGAGCGAGTGCAGCATGCGATACATCTCGCGGAGCAACTGCGCGCGCTCCTCCAGCCAGCGCAGATACGCCGCGTCCGCCTCGCTTTTGACGACGGCCTGCAAGCGCTGCCGCACGTCCACGAGCATCTGCGGCGAGGCGTGCATGAACTGCCGGCGCACCTCGCCTTGGAATGGGGCGTCGCGCTCGGATTCAGCAGCGGTGAGCGGCGGAGCACATTCCACGGCCAGCTCCGGGACGGGCGCTGTCGCGGCTGCGGCGGGATCGGCAACGGATTTCGCCTGCGCCTCGGCGAGGGTCAGCCGCGCCACGTCCACGACCTGGCGCGGCGTGCAGATGGCCTTGGTGAGGCACTTGTTCGCGCCGGCCTTCCACGCAGATTGCACAAGGCTGCCGAGGTAGGCGTTGGGGAAGACGATGACTGGCAGGGTCTGCAACTCCGGGGTGGCGCGGATGAATTTCAGGACCTCGATGCCGTTGACCTGCGGGAGCTGGAGATCAAGGAGGACCACGTCGGGCCGAAGGGACTTGAGCGCCTCAATCGCGGTGCCGCCGTCCCCCGCCAGCTCAACGGCGAACCCCTCGGTGGCGAACTTCCGCTGATAGAGGTCCGCAATGATCACGTCGTCTAAGACGATGAGGATTTTCTTGCCCGTGGACATGAGACGATAGGACCGGCGGCTCAGGCGGGAGGCACGGGGAGCCGGATGGAGGCGGTGGTGCCGGTGGTCTCGGAGCTTTCCAGCGTGAGCGTGCCGCCATGCAGCTCGATCAGCCTCTTCGCGATTATCAAGCCCAGGCCGCTGCCCTGTTGCTCGTGCTGGCGGCGGTCGAACTGCACGTAGGCGGCGATGCTGTTTATGTATTCGGGCTTCATGCCGCGGCCCTGGTCGGTGATCGCGATCTTTAACATCTTGCCCTCGGGCACCACGGAGAATTTCACGGGAGTGCCGGGCTTGGAGAACTTGAACGCGTTGCTGAGAATCTCCTCGACGATCTTGCTCAGGAGGTCCTCGGCGCAGGCCACGCTGCCATGGCAAATCTCGGCGCGCAGGTCGTTGAGCCGTCTGGCCGACTGCGCCTTCGTGCGGGCGACGAGCGTGAGGGTCTCGTTCACGTCCTGCACGCGCTTGGTGCGCATGGCGGCGATCTCCTTGTCGTCAGCGCGCAGCAGCTCGAGCTGCGAATAGATGAGGAAGTTTTGGATGAGCCGCTGGAGCCGCTGGCCGGACTCAAGGATGCTCTTGCCCATCTCCGCCAGCTCGGCGGGCTGGAGCGAGGCCGCGCACGTGCTGATGATCTCGCCGTAGCCGAGGATGCCCACCAGCGGCGTGTTCAACTCGTGCGGCAGCATCAGGCTGAGGTTCGCTCGCAGCTCGGCGAGCCGCTTCTCCGCCGTCTGCTTCACCACGTCCTGCTTCTTGAGGCGCGCCTCGACGGCCTTGAGCAGCGCGTTCATCCCGAAGGGCTTGCTCAGGAAATCATCCGCGCCAAGCTCCATGCCCTTGCGCATCCCGGCGGCATTCGACTCGCCCGTCATCAGGATGAGCGGGATGGCGGCGGTGGTCGGGTCCTTGCGCAGCTCGGCCAGCGCGGCGTAGCCGTCGGCCTGCGGCATGTTGATGTCGCTGATGACTAGGTCGGGCAGGGCGGCGCGCGCGAGTTTGAGGGCGGTCACGCCGTTGTCGGCGTCAATCACCTCGTAGCCCTTCAACTTGAGAACCATCTGGATGGTCGAGCGAAGCTGCGCGTCGTCGTCAACGATTAGGACTTTTGCCATGGGTCTTTTGAGGTGGCGGAGCGGCGGTTGCGACCACCGGCTCCCGTCATCGTCCGCGCATTGTCCGTTGTGCTGTCCGTGCTTTCAAACTGAAAATGGGCTAGGGGCTTACCCCAAGTGTTTCTCCTGCGGCTCATTTCGTGAAGCCCTGAACCTTCAGCCACACAGCCAGGTCGTGCGTCCACGGGTGCAGCGCGGCCAGCGGCGTCTTCTCCGGCTCCCAGCCCTTCACCCCGAGGCCGATGCCGTGCGGCCCCTTCTGATAAACGTGCAGGTCGAACGGCACCCCGTTGCGCTGCAACGCCGCGGCGAACTCCATCGCGTTCTCGATCTTCACGCCCTTGTCTTCCCACGTGTGCCAGATGAAGCACGGCGGTGTGCTCTTGGTGACATGGAGTTCATTCGACATCAGCTTCACCAGCTCAGGCGGCGGCTCCTTGCCAAGCAGGTTGTTCTTCGAGCCGTTGTGCGTGTTCACGCCCATCGAGATGACCGGGTAGCAAAGGATTCCGAGGTCGGGCCGGCTGCTGGCACGCTCAATCGGGTCCGTCGCGTCCGGTTTGCCCGCGTCGTTATGCGTCACCGCCGTGGACGCGAGATGGCCCCCCGCGCTGCTGCCCATCACGCCGATGCGCTTGGCGTCGAGCTTCCAGTCCGCCGCGTGCGCGCGCACGTAACGCACCGCGCGGTTCACGTCGCCCATCATCACGGGATGCCGGTAGCCGGCGGAGCCGAGGCGATATTTGAGCACAAACCCCGCGATGCCGTGTGCGTTCAGCCACAGCGCATAATCCCGGCCTTCGTGCGACGCCAGCCCGCCATAACCGCCGCCGGGGCAGATGACGACGGACGCGCCCGTGGCCTTGTCCGGTGCGGGGAAAAACGGCGTGAGCGTGGGAATGTCCTTCACCGGGTCGGTGCCGAGCGTGCCGGGCGTGTCCTTTGGCCAGAGCGGAAACCCCTCCTTCGGCTGGGCCGACAGCGAGACAGCGGCGACGAACAGGGCGAGAGCGAGAGCGGGCGATTTCATGGATGGGCTGATGCTTGGAACTGGCGGCGAGCTTACGCATCGAACGCCGCCGGGTTCAATCGCAAACCCTGACCAGCTAGGTCCCGGGCTACTTCGCTTCCTCTTGCTGCTTCACCTGCTCCATCCCCCGGCGCAGGCGGAAGGGGTCGCTCTTCACGATGGCGGTGATCAGGGCGAAGAACTTGTGGTCGGCGCGCGCGGTCTGATCGCAGATTTGGTTGAGCGACCGGTTGTCGTAAAACTCCAGGCCGCGCCCGATGCCGTAAGTCAGGAGCTTCTCGGCGAGGTTGCGCACGACCAGCTCCTGCTTGCCCTTGAGGATGGCCTTCAGCTCCGCCGGACCTTGGAACGACTTGCCGTCGGGCAGCGTGCCGGAGGGGTCAATGGGGCCTTCGTCCGTCTTGGCGCGGAAGCGACCGATGGCGTCGAAGTTCTCGAAGGCGAAGCCCAGCGCGTCCATCTGCTTGTGGCAGCCAGCGCAGCTCGGGTTCTCGCGGTGCTGCTCCATGCGTTGACGGAGTGTGCCGGTGAGTTTGCCCTGGGCCTCCAGCTCGGGGACGTTCGGCGGGGGCGGGGGCGGGGGTGTGCCGAGGATTTGTTCCAGCACCCACTTGCCGCGCTTCACGGGCGAGGTGCGCGTGGGGTTCGATGTGACGGTGAGGATGCTGGCGTGGGTGAGCAGGCCGCCGCGCTCCTTGCCGGTGAGCGTTACGCGGTTGAAGTCTCCACGCCCGGGGTTGCCGCCGCGTCCACGGCCGGACTGCGGGCCGCCGCTGGTGAGGCCGTAGTGGCGCGCGAGCGGCTCGTTCACGTAAGTGAAGTCCGCGTCAATGAGGTCCAGCACGCTGCGGTCCTCGCGGACGATTTCGCCGAAGAAGAGTTCCGTCTCGCGGAGCATCGCGCGGCGCAGGCGCTCGTCGAAGCCGGGGAAAAGTTTGTTGTCCGGCGCGAAAGTCTTGAGCCGCTCCAACTGAAGCCATTGCATCGCGAAGTTCTGCGTGAGCGACTCGGCCTTAGGGTCCTTCAACATGCGGCGGACTTGCGCATCGAGATTTGGGGTGAGCTGGTTCTTCGCAGCGAGGGCGTGCAACTCCTCGTCGGGCATCGTGCTCCAGAGGAAGTAGCTCAGGCGCGACGCGAGCTGGTATTCGTCAATCGGATGCGCGCTCGGATAGCGCGGCAGGGAGTCCAGTTCGACGCGGAAGAGGAACTTCGGCGAGCAGAGGACGGCCGTGAGGGCGAGTTGCATGCCGCCCTCCCACTTGCGGCCAGCGGCGACGGACTGCTCCACGATTTTCGCGACAGCCTCGATCTCGCTCTTGGTTCCCGGGCGACGGTAAGCGCGGGTGAGCAGGCGGGTGAGCACCTCGCGGGTCTGCTCGGCCTGGGGCTTGCCAGGTGTGCAGGCGAGAATCTTGAGTTGGGCCGCGGGGCGCGTCTCCATAGGGCCTTCGCTGGAAAGCTGCTCGATGAAGAGCTTCGGCAGCGGCTCGCCGGCGGGGGGCTTGATGACGGCGATGCCGGCGCGGTTGATGTCGCCAATGCGGTTGACGGGCACCTCGATGCGCTGGGGCTTGGATGCGTCGCGCGCTGTGATCTCGAAAGTCTTCAGGATTTGGATTGGCTTCATGGACGCGAGCGCTGCGCCGGCGAGCTGTTCCACCTCTGCGTCACTTGACTTGGCGGGCAACGCCGCGCCCGTGATGAACAGGGCGACTTTTACCGGCGATGGTCCTTTGGCTTCCGCGTAGAGGGTCGCCCGAAACATGAAGTCGCCGTCTGCGGAGAACTTCATGTAGTCGCCTGGCGCGGCGAAAGGCCCGGCATCCACGGCGGCGGTTGCAGCGGGGTCCATCGGTCGGTAGCGGCCCTGCGGAGTCTGGGCGTTGTTCGGCTGGAGATAGCGGCCCGAGAGGGAGCGACTGGAGGGTTTGGTCACCTCCGCCACGATTACTCGCTGCGCGATTGCCTCCGCGGCGCTCATGTAGCGCTCCATCAGCAGCGGCGAAAGCGTGAGCACGTCGCCGATGTTGTCGAAGCCGTGGCCGATGTCGTCGGCGGGGAAATCCTCCGTGGGGTTGAAGTCCACGTAGAGGAGGTCGCGGACGGTGTTGTAATACTCGGTGCGGTTGAGGCGGCGGAGCGTGACGCGGCCGGGGTCGGGCTTGGTTTTCTTTTCGGCGAGGGTGAAGGAGTTTTCGATGGCGCTGTTGAAGCTGGTCAGTTCCTGCGGCGTCGGCTGCGGCTTCTTCTTTGGCGGCATCTCGCCGGAGTTGACCTGCTGAAGGACGCTCTTCCAGTGCTTGTGCTCCTTCAGGATGTTCGTGTCGTCCTTGAACTTCGTGAGGTCGAGGTCGGCCTTCGTCGTCTTCCCGCCGTGGCACTCGTAGCAGTGCTTCTTCATGAAGGCGACGGCCGTGCCCTTGAAGTCCGGCGCAGCGGCGGAGGCCGAGGCGACGACGCCCAGAAATGCCGCCGCGACCCAGGCCGCGCGGTGGTTGAAGGAGTGAGGACGAACGAACATGGGGAAGCGGACTTGCGTTGGAAGGAGGCTATTCAGCGCGAGCCAAGGAAGTCGTTTTCAGCCACAGATGGGCACAGATGAAACACAGAAAAGCTCCAGCCCGAAGCCCGAAGCCGAACTCTTCGCACCGCGCCTGCCCTCCGTTCCTAATCTGAGTTTCATCCGTGCCCATCTGTGGCCATACTCTCGGGCGACCCACCAAATAGTGTGTCAATCCAGTTGCACCACCACATCTAATTGGGGTAGAATCCTCTGGTGATGGCTTCAATGGCAACCTGGCTGGCACTCCTTTCGGTGATGGGTATTTACCTTGCCCGGATGGTGGAACTGCGGGCCAAACGCGACACCATCCCGGGGCAGGTGCGGGAGACGCGGACGCTGACGTGGTTTGTCGTGACCGGGACGCTGATGCTGGTGGGTGCGCTGGGAGAAACCCTCTGGCGCAAACCCGAGTGGAACACGACGACGTTCATGCTCGGCTGGGCGTGCGGACTGGCGTCCTTCGGCATTCGGCGCAGCGCCATTGCGGCGCTCGGCAAGTTCTGGAGCCTGCATGTTGAGATTCGCGACAGCCACGAGTTCGTGCGCGGCGGACCGTTCCGCTGGATGCGGCACCCGACTTACTTCTCGATGATTCTGGAACTGCTCTCCGCCGCGTTCATCCTGCAAGCTCCCGTCGCGCTGGCGGTGGTGACGCTGCTCTTCGTGCCCGCGCTGGTCTCGCGCGTGCGCCTGGAAGAGTCGGCGCTGGTGGAGAAGTTCGGCGAGGCCTACCGCGCGTATCAGCGAAGCACGCCTACGGTGATCCCGTGGAAAGGGCCGACGGAAATGCCCAAAGTCCAATGACGCAATGACCAATCGATATCCAAGGCCCAATGCCCGTTCCCCCAGCCGTGGCCAGCACACCATTGGTCGTTCGGGCTTGGTCATTCATTCGACATTGGGCCTTGGACATTGGTCATTCCACCAACCGCGCTGAAATGGCTCTTGATTCTCCATCGCGCCGCGTCGTCATCACCGGCATGGGCGTCGTCGCGCCGAACGGCTGCGACCTCGCCACATTCTGGAGCAGCGTGCGCGAGGGGCGGAGCGCGGCTGGCCCGGTCACGCGCTTCGATGTTAGCGAACTGCCGAACAAAATCGCGTGCGAAGTCCGTGACTTCAACGCGAGCCGCTACATGGACAACAAGAAGGCCAAGCGCTTCGAGGTGTCCATCCGCTACGGCATCGCAGCGGCGCGCATGGCGGCGATGGATGCGGGCGTGGACTTTACAAAGCTCGACCCAGATCGCGCGGGCATCATTGAGGGCACGACAGTCAGCGGGATGGAAAGCTCGTTCAAGGGCCAGACCACGTTCGAGCTGCGCGGGTTCAAGCACATGAGTCCCTTCACGCTCATCAACGCCTACTGCGGCGGTGGCAGCGGCGAGATCGCGCTCGAACTCGGCATCAAGGGCCACGCCCTCTCCATCAGCACCGGCAGCGCGTCCGGCAACGACGCGGTGGGCCTGGGCTTCGACCTCATCCAGCGCGATGACGCGGACGTGTTCATCGCGGGCGGCGCGGAGTCGCCCATCCTCGCGCCGCTCTGGGGCGCGTTCTGCCTGACGAAAGTGATGACCTCGCGCAACGAGGAGCCGAAGACGGCGATGCGCCCGTTCGACGAGTCGCGGGATGGCTTTCTCCTCGGCGAAGGCGCGGCGTTTCTCGTGCTGGAGGAACTCGCGCACGCACTCGGCCGCGGCGCAAAGATTTACGCGGAAGTCGCCGGGCATGGCCGCAACTGTGAAGCCTACAACTCCGTCCTGCCGCACCCGGAAGGCCTTGGGATTCACCGCGCGATGGAGAAGGCCCTGCGCCGCGCTCGCATGGATGTGACGCAAATTGACTACATCAACGCGCACGCCACGGCGACAGAGACAAACGACATTGTTGAAACCAAGGCCATCAAGAAGCTCTTCGGCGCGCACGCGCAGCGCGTTGCCGTCGGCGGCACCAAGCCCGTGACCGGCCACCTGCTCGGCGCGGCGGGCGCGGTCGAGTCCGTCATCACGGCACTGGCGATTCATCACCGCGAGATCCCGCCCACGGCGAACCACTCCGCGCCCGCCGAGGGCTGCGACCTGGACTACGTGCCGATCCGCCCGCGACCTTACCCGGTCCGCTCGGCGATGAACTTGAACGTGGGCTTCGGCGGCAAGAACTCGTGCCTCGTCTTCAAGGAGTATCCGCGCGCATGAAATCTCCGAATGATCAACCCATTGTGACTTGGGCCACGACGCGCACCTTCTCCCTTCCTCGGAGGAGGGGAGAAGGTGGCCGGAGGCCGGATGAGGGGTGCGGCTATCAGCGCCGACGCACACAACCCCTCACCCCCGGCCCTCTCCCCTCATCCGATGAAGGGAGAGGGAGTGGAAAGCTGCGGGCTGAATGTGAAGCGTCGCCATAACTCGCGACCCAACGCATGAAGTTCTACGAACTTATCCCGCTGACCGCCGCCGTCACGAACCTCGCGCTGACGATCTTCGTGCTGACACGCGACCTGCGCTCGACGCTGAACCGCGTCTATCTCCTCTGGGGGCTGTCTATCACGGTCTGGAACCTCGGCACGTTCTTCATGTTCAGCGTGGACGAGGAGGCTTCCGCGCGCTTCTGGTCTGCGTTCCTGCACTACGGTGTGATTTTCCTGCCCATCAGCCTGTTCCATCTCAGCATCCTCATCGCGCAGGTGAAGCTGCCGCGCTGGCTGCCCTTGCTCTACGGCTGGTTCGGCCTGCTGGCGCTGACAAACGTCCTTGGCTTCTTCACCTCCGGCGTCCGTTATCTCGGCGATGCTTACTTTTATTCGGTCGCCGGGCCGGGCTTCTGGGCGTTCATGGTGAGCTACGTCGTCGTCACCACCGCAACCGTCGTCATCCTTTACCAGAAGCTCGGCACGCTCCAACGGTTGCATCGCGCGCGCGTGAAGGCGCTGCTCTGGGCCAACGGCATCCTCATCGCCTTCGGCTGGAACGACATTCTCCCCATCGTCCGCTTCGACACGTATCCGTTCACGAAGGTCGCCATCTTCCCGTTCGGCAGCGCGGCGGCGATCTTCTACGGCATTATCGTGGGCTACAGCGTGCTCCAGCATCACCTGCTGGACATCCATGTCACGTTGGGCAAGGCCGCCGCGCACACGGTGCGCCTGCTGTTCCTGTTCCTCATCGGCCTGCTGCTGTTGCTGTTGCTGAACGTATTCAAGCGCGGCGAGTTCACGCCCTTCACCTTCTTCGGATCGCTTGGCGTGCTGCTTGTCAGCGCGCTGGTGGCCTCGATCTTTTTCCCGCGACTCTTCGGCAAGGGTGACGATTCGCTCGAGCAGCGCATCCTCAGCGACCGCTACGGCGACCGCTTCGAGTATCACGACAAAGTGCGCTCCTTCCTGCAGGAGGTGCAGTTCTACAACAACGCCGACCTGCTGCTGAACGACCTCGACGCGCTCTTCGTGAAGACCATCCGCGTGCGCAACTACCAGATCATCCTGCTCGACGAGTCCACGCACGTCTTGACCGTGTTTCGAGGGCATCCGAAGTCTCCGCAGACACAGCTCCCCGAGCTGCGCGCCGACTCGCCCATCTTCCAGATTTTTCAAAACACCACCGCCACCCACCTTGCCTTCAACCTCGCCTACATCATGCCCGGCGAGACCGAGATGGAGCGCGAGGCGCGGCAGCTCCTGAAGCGCTTCGAGCCGGAGTTCTGCTTCCCGTTTTTCAGCGGCGACGAGCCGTTCGGCCTGCTGCTCATCGGCGAGAAGTCCAGCGGCACGCCCTACACCCCAAACGATCTCTCGCTGCTCACGCGCCTCGTCAAGAATCTCAGCCTCATCCTCAATCAAATCCGCCTCAAGAAGCAGGTCCTGCTCGCTGAGGAACTGGAGCTGCTGGGTCGCATGTCGCGCGGTATGGCGCATGACTTGAACAACCTGCTCACGCCGGTTTCCACCTTCCTTCAGATGACCAGCGCCGAGGTGAACGGAAACACCGACGGCGCAAACGAGTTGATCCCGACCTGCCTGCGCAACGTCGGCACCATCCAGGCCTACGTGAAGGATGCGCTATTCTTTTCCCAAAATCATACCGTCCAGATCGCGTCCGCGCCGCTCGACCAACTCATCCACAAGGTCGTGGATCTCGCCGAGCCAAAGCTCAAGCGCCGCCAAGTGCGCGCGGACCTCCCGGTGTATCCGCCGACCGCCATCGAGATGGATTCCGTGCTCGTCCAGCGCTGCCTCGGCAACATTCTGTCCAACGCGATTGATGCCTCGCCCACCGGCGCGACCGTGCGCATCGAGCTGCAACGGCTCGGCACCACCGAGGCCGGCCGCGAGTGGGTGCGCGTGAGCATCATTGACCACGGCGAGGGGATCAGCCGTGAGAACTTGCAGCGGCTCACGTCCGCCTACTTCACCACGAAGGACTCCGGCGATGAGCACCGCGGCTTCGGCTTGGGCCTGGCGATCTGCCGCAAGATTGTCCACCAGCACGGTGGCAACCTGAACATCGCCAGCGAGGAGAAGAAAGGCACCACCGTCACCGTGGACCTCCCGGTGCGCTTCGTGACGGCCACCCCGCCGCAAGCCATACCGAAAGAGGAGGAGGCATGAAAACCCTCCTCGTCATCGCCACGCAGCCCGGCCTCGCCGAAGCCGTCCGTGCCGTGCTAGACGCGGGAGAATTCCGCGTGCTGCACCATGTCGAGGTCAGTGCTGCCGAGCCGCTCTTCAGCCAAGGCAGCATTGACGCCGTCATCCTCGACGCCGAGCTGACCGACGTTCGCCCCATCCGCGCCATCGAGCACCACCGCCGCGCGATGCCTGGCTGCCCCGTCATCCTCTACGCCTCCGCGAGCCAGTGGGAATGGGAGGAGGAAGCTTACTTGCTCGGCGTGGACTACATCCTGACGAAACCCGTCCGCGCCCGGCTGCTCACCTCGCTGCTAGAGCGGAGCTGGCAGAAGGCGAAAGCCCAAACGCCCGCACCGCAATTCATTCCCGCTGCCGACGCTCCCGTTCCCTCGCGCAAGGCCGACCTCGCCCTCGGCGCGCTCCGCGACTTCTCCGGTATTCTCACGCACAGCCTGCAAACCGACGCGCTGCTTCGACAGTTCCTCCAGCTTCTGAGGGAAATCCTCGGCGTCAACCGCGCGGCCATCTTCCTGCGCCGTGCCGGCGACTTGCAGTCGCCGCTCAGCCTACCCACGTCGCTCGGCGGCGATTGCCAATCGCCGGCACTGCTCGTCGCCTGTGCACTGGGAATCTCCCCACGGCTCTTCGATCATTTTGCGCTCTCGACCAAAACCGGCATTGGCGCGCACCTCCAGTGCCACGCCCGCATTCTCCGGCGCGGCACCGCCGAAGCCGCAGGCGACCCCGACATCGCCCGCGAGTTCGAGTTGCTCGGTGCGCAGGTCGCCATCCCTATCTTCGACCGCGAGTCGCTGCTAGGTATCGCGCTTTTCGACGGACGGCTCACCGGCGAACTCTTTGCCAGCGAGGAACTCTCCCTTGTCTTTCACCTGCTGGAGGAACTCGGCCTCGCCATCCGCAACACATGGCTGCACGACGCGCTCGCCGGCCAGCACGGCATGATGACCGACACGCTCGACCAGCTTGGCAGCGCCGTCGTCGTTGTCGCTCGTGACCTGGGCATCCTTCAGGCGAACCAAATGGCGCGCGGGCTGTTCCGGCGGGCCGGTGCCATCGGTTCATTCACCTTCAACGACCTTCCACAGGCGCTAGGCAGCAAGGTGTTCGAGGCATTGCAAACTGGTGCTGCTGCGTCGCCGAGCCGGTGCAGGCTCCCCGGCACCGGCGACGCCAGCTTCCGCGCCACGCTCAAACCCTTTCAACGCCGTGGCGCAATCGCGACCGAGGCGGTCCTGGTCCTGCTCGATGACATGACGCAGGCCGACCGCACGCAGCAGATGGAAGTTGAAGCCGCGAACCTACGCCTTGTCCGCAAAATGGCCGAGCAGCTTGCACACGAGATTGGCAACTCGCTCGTGCCGATCTCGACCAGCCAGCAGCTCTTGAGCGAGGGCGCGAATGATGCAGCCACGCGCAAGGAGATCAGCGGCGTCATGGGCGACAGCGTCCGCCGCATCAGCCGCCTCGCGCGCCAGATGCAGTTCCTCTCGCGCGATGGATTGCGCCGGGTGGAGAGCCTGCCGCTGGCGCAGTTGATTCAGGAAGCCTTCGCGGAAGCCCACGCCGAGAACCCGCGCGCTTCCGCCCGCCTCCAATACGAGAGCGGTGGCCAGCAGATCGCGCTCATCGCCGAGCGCGCCGGCCTCAAGCACGCGCTCGCCGAAGTCCTGTTGAATGCCCTCCAAGCCACGCCCGACGACCAGCCGGTCGAGGTAACGTCTTCGACGGAAATCCAGCCGGATGGCGCGCGCTGGGTGCGGATTGACGTGCGCGACGCGGGCAAGGGCTTCGACGCCGAGAGCGCGGCGCACGCCACTGATCCGTTTTACTCGCAGCGCACCGTCGGCCTTGGCCTCGGCCTGACGGTCACGCGGAAGATTGTCGAGTTGCACAGCGGCCGGCTCGACGTGCATCGCACCACGCCCGGCACCGTGAGCATCTCGCTTCCCGCTGGCGGGACCGACCCGGAGCAGATCGCGGAATGACCATCGGTTGGTAGCCGCCGGGGTGAGGAGGTGGATTTGCCGGCATAGGCTGCAAGTCAGTCCGCCTCCTTACCGCGGGGCTACCCACGGTGGGAGCATTTGAAATTGGACAAGCTCGCGGACGAAGGCCATTCTGCGGGACCAAGAAATGATCCCCGACCCCGGCAACGTGAATTCCGAACTGGAGACCATCAAGGCCCAAGTGCAGGTGTTGCACGAGAACGAGCGGCGGCTCATGGACATGGTCAAGGTCTATGCCGGCCTGCTCATCGGCATGGCGGCCATCCTCGTCGTCTTCGCCTGGTTCGCCAGCCACAAAAACTACGAGCAGGACAAGCAGGTCATCCAGAAGGCGCTGGAGATGACCAACGACCTGCGTTACGCCGCCTTCAATCGCGACCTGGACGCCACGCTCAACTCCCGCCTCACCGCGCGCGAGCAGGCGGTTGACCGCAAGCTCACGGATCTGGCGCAGTCGCTCCGCACGCAGATGGCCTCCGCAGGGGGCGTCTCCAGCAACTCGCTGGCGCAGCAGAACGAGGACGTGAACCGGAAGATACTGCTGATGACCGAGCTGATCGAGAACCGCAACGCGCACCCCTTTGGCCTGCTCTACTTCGATTACGCCATCCGCTCGGTGAACGCGACGCAGAAGAACTTCCCCGCCGCCACCGAGTATTTCCTCGCCTCCGCCGTCGCCTTCGCCCGCTCCAAGGACGAGCTCAACCTGAACATCTGCATCGCGCGCATCACGCAGTTGGGCTTTCCCAACATTCGCGTGGATGACTTCGCCACCCGCCCGATGATCGAGGAGAAGTTCAACCAGCTCAACGACGCGCTGGACAAGGGCAACGTGAACGGGAAATACAGCGTCGCGATGGGCGACCTGCGCCGGGAGTTCAACGAGGCGAAGAGGCGGACGAAGCTGAAGTGAGGAGCTACGCCGCCTGCTGCCGGCGGTGGCCCGACATCATGGACTCCAGGTAGCCGCCGAGGGCGGGCTTGAGTTCCTTGCGCGGCACGATGGCGTCAATCAACCCGTGGTCGAGGAGGAACTCCGCAGTTTGAAATCCCGGCGGCAGCTCGGCCTGCGTGGTGTCCTTGATCACGCGCGGCCCGGCGAAGCCGATCATCGCGCACGGCTCGGCGATGATGAGGTCGCCCAGGCTCGCGTAGCTGGCCATCACCCCGGCGGTCGTCGGATGCGTCAGCACACTGATGTAAGGGAGCTTGTTCCGCGCGTGGTAGGCGAGAGCCGCGCTGGTCTTGGCCATCTGCATGAGGCTGAACATGCCTTCATACATCCGCGCGCCGCCGCTGGTGGAGATGATGATGACCGGCAGTCCCCGGTCCGTGCCCGCCTCGATCATTCGCGTGAGCTTCTCGCCCACCACCGAACCCATCGAGCCGCCGAGGAAACTGAAATCCATCACGCCCAGCGCGATCCGCTGCGTGCCGACAGAGCCGATGCCGGTGATGACGGCGTCCTTGAGGCCGGTGCTCTTGCGGTAGGCCTCGAGCTTCGAGGCGTAGGTGGCGACGCCTGTGAACTTGAGCACGTCCACGCTGGTCATGCCCGCATCCATCTCCTCGAAGGAGCAGGTCTCCACCAGCGCGTTGATGCGCTCGCGGGAGCCGATGGTGAAGTGGTGGCCGCACTTGACGTTGAGGCAGACCTTGAGGTTCGCATCCAGCTCCTTGTCGTAGAGCATCGTCGCGCACTTGGGACACTTGGTCCAAAGACCCTCGGGGATGTCGCGCTTGCGGGATTTGCCGGTGGCCAGCTTGGGCTTCTTGAAGAAGGACGTTTCCGTCGCGTGGTCCGGCGGGGTCACGGCGGCGGGGACCGCCTCCACGTCCTGCAATTTGCGCGTCATTGAAGTATTGGCCATAAGCTCACGATGGCAAAGCAGGCGTCAAAATCACATGTGGATACTGGCAACTCGAAGAGGTGCTTCAAAGTAAATTATCCGGGCAACGGCTCACTCCACCGCCGCCAGCGCGGCCTTGGCGTCGGTCTTGCGCCCGCACTCGTTGAGCACCTGGCAAAAGGCCGAGAGGAAGAGCCGCACGTTCTCGCGCGAGGAAGTCTCGCCCATCAGTCCGACGCGCCAGATTTTTCCCTTGAGCGGGCCGAGACCCGCGCCGACCTCGATGTTGAAGTCGGTCAGGAGCCGCTTCCGCACGTCCGCCTCGTCCACGCCCGACGGCACGCGGACGGCGTTGAGCTGCCAGAGCTGATGGCCTTCCTGCGATGCGATTTCGAGGCCGATGGCCCCGAGCGCGGACTTGAGCGCGAGATGGTTTTGCTTGTGGCGACGCCAGCGATTTTCCAAGCCCTCCTCCAGCACGAGGCGAAGCGCGGCGTGCAGCGCGTAGTTCATCGAGATGGGCGCGGTGTGGTGATACACGCGTTCCTGGCCCCAGTAGGACGCGAGCAGGTTCACATCGAGATACCAGCTCTGCACCTTGGTGCGCCGGCGGCGGGCCACTTCCAGCGCGCTGGCGTTGAGCGACACAGGCGCGAGGCCGGGCGGGCAGCTCAGGCACTTCTGCGTGCCGCTGTAAACCGCGTCCACGTCCCACTCATCAATCCGCACCGGGCAGCCGCCCAGCGAAGTCACCGTGTCGAGCAGCAGCAACGCGCCGGCGTCGTGCACCAGCTTGGAAATCTCCTCCACCGGCGTCAGCGCGCCCGTGGAAGTCTCCCCATGGACGATGGCGACGAGCTTCGGCTTTGGCACCGTGCGCAACGCCTCGGCGATCTGCTGCGGAGTGATGATGTTGCCCCAGCCGGACTCGACCTTCGTCACGCGCGCGCCGCACCGTTCGGCAACGTCCACCATGCGCGTGCCGAACACGCCGTTGACGCCGACGATCACCTCGTCGCCCGGTTCGACGAGGTTCACAAAACAGAACTCCATGCCCGCGCTGCCGGTGCCGCTGACGGGGAAGGTCATCTCGTTGCGCGTGAGGAAGACGGCCCGGAGCATGGTCTTAAGCTCCTCCATCATCTTGACGAACAAGGGATCTAGGTGGCCGACGAGCGGCTGGCTCATGGCCGCGAGAACCTCGGCGGCGGCGTTGCTGGGGCCGGGGCCCATCAGCAGACGGGTCGCCGGTTTGAAGGCGGGTGCGATTTGCATTGGGCGGATTTTATCGGCGGCGGCGGTCCGGGGCAATTAGTTTGGCGGGCGCGCAAGGTGGCGGCGCGCACGGGATGCTTGCGTGCATCCAGTGCCTGTTGGTAAGTTTCCACCCGATGCAGGCTGAAGCGCCGGGGTTGCAGTGGCACAAAAAGTGGCACGACCCGGCAGGCAGATCGAGCAAGTAGTTACGGTTGAAAGGTTGCCGACGTGGCGGAACTGGCAGACGCGCTAGACTCAAAATCTTGTTCCCTAACGGGAGTGTGGGTTCGATTCCCTCCGTCGGCACCAATCAAACAAGGAGGAATCAAGCAGCGACTGACTGGATGTGACCGATGTTGCTGGCCAACGTCCAGGAATTGACCTGGCCCTCCGCAACCATGAAACAGCTTGGCAAGAATCTCGGTGGGTATCACGGCGAACGGATTGACATCCAGCACGTCTGCCGCGCCGCCGCGAACGCGGCCCGGCAGCACGGCTGGCAGGTGGCGGAGATTCCGTTCGACGGGGGAGGGGAGCTGCTCACGTTCCAGCGTTTCGCACCCGGCTGCGGGCGCAATGTCTATCTCTCCACCGGCATTCACGGCGACGAGCCGGCCGGGCCGGCGGCGGTGCAACAACTGATCGAGGAGAACCGCTGGCCGGCGGACGCGAACCTGTTCCTCTGCCCGTGCCTGAATCCGACGGGCTTCCCGCACAACCGCCGGGAGAACTTCCACGGCAAGGACCTCAACCGAGACTACAAGCACTTCGAGACGGCGGAGGCGCGGGCGCACGTGGCGTGGCTGGCGCGGCAGCCGGTGTTTGATGTCGCGTTCTGTCTGCACGAGGACTGGGAGGCGAACGGCTTTTACCTCTACGAGTTGAATCCCGATGGTTTGCCCTCGCTCTCGCAACGCATGGTGGACGCGGTGGCGCAGGTGTGTCCGGTTGACCTCGCGGAGGTGATCGAGGGCCGGCCGGCCCGCGGCGGCATCATCCATCCCAGCCACGACCCGACCTCGCGTCCGCAATGGCCGGAGGCCTTCTGGCTGCTGCAACACAAGACCCGCCTGAGCTACACGCTCGAAGCCCCGTCAGACTTCCCGCTGGCGACGCGCGTGGACGCGCTGGTGACGGCAGTGAAGGCGGCGCTGGCTTGAGCATGTAGCCGCCGACGTGACGAGGCGGAACGTGTTGCACGACATCCCCCAATCCGCCTCCTTACCTCGGCGGCTACTTCAGTCCTCCAGCTTCTTGCCCGTCGTGTCCGGGGCGAACCAGATGACGATCATGCCCAGGCCGTAGATCAGGCCCATGATCGCGCCGGCCTTTGCGTAGTCGCCGCCGAAGAAGGCCGTCAGCGCGCCAGCAAACAGCACCGCGCCCGCGACGAGGAAGCGTCCGAAGTTGTAGCTCAGGCCCGCGCCCGAGGCGCGGACGCGCGTTGGGAACAGCTCGGGCAAACAGAGCGGCAACCAGCCGAAGAAGAGCGTTGCGACCAGACCTTGGATGAAGACCATCGGCAGGAAGAGCGGTTCGAAGGGCTTGAGAAACAGAAAGATGCCGCACGTCAGCAACGCCGAGCAAAGGCTGATCAGGAAGTAGGCGAGCCGCCGCCCCAGCATGCTTGCGACCTGTCCGCCGATGAAGCTGCCGATGGCCGCGCCAAACGCCCACATCGCCTGCGTGTCCGCCTTGTAGCCGGGATGCGCCACGCCCGCGACCGAGTCCGCCCACGGCGTGAGCCAACGGCCCGCGCTCCACGCCGCGACCAGTGGGATGGATGCGAGCGCGATGCCCACGAGCGTCACGCGCAGCAGCGCCGGGCTGAACAGCTCACGCATCGGCGTGTCTGTCTTCTTCGTCGCGTCGCCGCGCGTGGCCAGCCACTTCGGCGACTCCGGCACGATCCACAAGGCGAGGAGTCCTACGACCGCCGGAGTCGCGCTCACCAGCAGCAACCAGCGCCACGAGTCGGGTGTGACCTTCCAAGTCTTGCCGACGACCGAGATCAGCAGCATGCCGCAATTCGCCGAGGTGCCCATCACGCCGGCGAGAAAGGGCCTCGACACGTCCGGCCAGATTTCCGCGACGAGCGAGACGCCGTTCGGCCACATGCCCCCGATGCCCATGCCGGCGAGGAAGCGCAGCACGAGCAGTTGCTCCTGACTCGTGACAAAGGAGGCAGCGCCCGCGAAGCAGGTGTAGCACAAGATGCTCACCGCCATCGCCCGCGCGCGACCGATGCGGTCACCGAGCCAGCCGAGGAAAATCCCGCCGCACGCCGCGCCGAGACTCAGTGCCGCTGTGAAGTAGCCGAACCACTGCGCCGCGACTGCTGGCTTGAACGCGTCCTTCATCAAGTCCTGCGAGATGGAGAGCGACGCGATGGGCAGTGCGCCCATCTGCACGCCCGCGCACATCCAGCCGAGGAAAGCCACGGTGATCGCGATGTAGCGGCCTTGGGTGGTGACGGTCGGCAGCGCTTGGCTCATAGGTCGGCCGATTAGGCACCGGCGCTTGCGAGCGTGGCAATCAATTCGTCCGGCAACGGGCCGTTCGCCGTCCAGCGCGCCGCGTCTTCGACTTCATCTGGTGAGCCGAACCCGATGATGGCCGAGGTGACGCGCGCGTGATGCACCGCGAAGCGCACGGCGGCCTCTGGCAGGGAAACTTCCGCAGGCAGTAACAGGCGCATCGCCTCCGCGCGGCGCAGGTCGCGCTCGTAGATGGGCAGCGGGAAGAACTTCGTCGTGAGCGTGTGCGCGCTGGGCGGTTTGCCCGCAAGCGCGCCCCCGGCGAAGACGCGGATGGCGAGGAATGCCGGTGCGTGGTGGCGTGCGTTGTCATTCCCTCTCCCCCACCGGGGGAGAGGGTTAGGGTGAGGTGGCGGCGTGGTGAGTAGAGAGGTGTTCCTTTCGCTCGCACGCCCTGCCTCCTCACCCCGACGCTCTCCCCCGATGGGGGAGAGGGAGGAGGCGTCGCAGAGATTCAGGTTCACTTGCATCGTTGTCCACGCGTTCGATGCCAAGACTTCGTTCAGCGATTCCGCATCGCCCAAGCCCGTCAGGCCGAAATGCTTGACGAGTCCTTCGCTGCGGAGTTGCTCGAAGGCTTCCAGCACGCCGCCGGGGCGCAGCACGTCGTCCGGCGTGATGGAAGTCGGCTGGTCGCCGCGCTGTCGGGTGATGGAGTTGTGCAGTTGCAGCAGGGCGACGGAGCTGACGCCGAGCCGGTGGAGGCTGCCTTCCACAGAGGCCCGCATTGCGCCGGAGATGTTGCCGAACTGTTCGGCAGCGAGCCGGACTTTGGTGCCGACGCGAACTGTGTTGCCCGCGCCGAGCTCACGAAGTGCGCAGCCGAGGTTCGTTTCGGATGCGCCGTTGCCGTAAGTCGCCGCCGTGTCGAACCAGTCCACGCCAAGAGAGATAGAGCGTTGAACTGTTGCGAGCTGTCGCTCACGCGCGGTGGCATCGGTCATCAGCGCGGAGACTGGCCCGGCTCCGAAGGCGAGGGCGGGGATGGTGAGTCCGGTGTCGGCGAGCGGGCGCTGGCGAACGCGGAGCGCGGCGCTCATTCCTGCGCGCGGCTCGTCTGGATGACGGCGGGCTTTACGAACTCGATGAACGCTTCGGCGGTGTTCGGGTGCTTCGCGTCGAGCGTCGTTGCGCGGATAGGGCAGGGGAGGTTGAACGGCCCGGCGTTGGGCGCGAAATGAATTTCGATGACGCCCCGGTCGCTGCCGGCGGGAACTGTCACGGCGGCGGCGCGGAGACCGATGACGTGTGCGGGCGGGTGCAATTCCACGCGCACGGCGTCGGCGCGGAGCGACTTGTCGCGGCGGAGGTGAAAGGGAATTCTGACAGATGCGCCCAGCGCGACGCGCACGGAAGCGATGTCGAGTTCAAGCTCCAGCATGCCGGCCTGCGTGATGGTGATGACCTGGTCGTTCTGCTCGTTCTGGCTGTAGCTCACGATGTGATCGGAGCCGTCGTGATCGTGGATGGTGCCGAGCAGCATGACTTGCGAGCGGCTGGTGCGGCCAAGCTCCATGCCGGGCGGGAACGTGACTTCAAACTCGAAGCGGTCATCGCCTGATGAGATTTCAACAGGCGGCGCGACGACCCCTTGCAGATGGCGGCCCTGGCGGTCGGCAAGCTGGGCGATGAGCGGCCCGGCGAAGCCGCCGCGCTCGATGCCGTAGGGCCGCCGATACGAGGAGCCGCGCGGCACGATGTTCATGAGGAAGTCGCTCGTGGTCTTGAAGGGCGTGGCGAGCGTCACCGCGAGCAGCACGGAGTCCACTGCGCGCTCGCCGCGCGGCGCGGGGAGGATGGCGGTGCGCGTGACTGTCTCGCCGTTGACGGTGGCGGTGCCGCGGACGGTCATGTGAGCGGCGTTGATCTTCGCCGCGTGCTCGGCGGAGAAGCTGAGGTCGGTGGTGTTGCGTCCTCCGGAAATCTTCTTGCCGCTGACGGTGACATTCGAGGGCAAGCCTTCGACCGTGAGTTCAATGTCGCCCTTGAAGCCGCCGGTGGCGATGACGTTGACCTTGAGCTTGCCGGGCTGCTGTTTGCCGCCGCGCTTGGGTTTGCCGGGCGCGGGCTGCTCGCCGTCGGCAGTCTCGCGGATGACTGCGAGCGTGTCGCTGCCGAGAGTGAGCTGGAAGTCCGGCACGGTGGAGGGCGGAGCGACGCGCAGGCGGTAGGCGAAATCCGGACCGCCGCGCGACGCGAAGCGTTCGCTTACGTGCAACCGGAAGTCGCCGTCTGCGGGGGCTTTGAAGGTCAGCGAGAGATCGGTGATCTCGCCGGGCGTGGCCTCGGCGCGGGCGAGGGATTTGCCGTCCGCGTCCGTGACGGCGAGGATCGGCGTGAGAGAACTCCCGAGCCGGGCCGAGGCGAGGGCGAGTTCGAGTGCATCGCCCTTCTTCGCGGTGAAGCGCCAGGTGTTCGTCGAGCCAGGAGTGGCGATGCGTCCGTTCAGGGTCGCAGGGGCGGTGAAGGTGCTGGCGGCACCAGCGTGGATTTGTTCTGGCTGGTCGTCGAGTTCGAGAAGCGCTGTGACCGCCGCCTTGCCGGCGAACACAACTGGGACTTGAGTCGTGCCGCTCGCGGTCGAAGGCAGTTTTACTTCGAGCTGCTTCGCCGGCAGTGCGTGGCCGGAGAGTTCGAGCTTCACGCTTGCGCCGCGCTGGCCGCCGAGCGGGAAGACGCGCGTGATGACCGGCTGGTCGGTGATTGTGAGGCGATAGACGTGGTTCTGGAGGCCGGCGCAATTCACGTCGTCAATCCGCACGCTGTAGGTGCCGTCGCCCGGCGCGATGAAGTGCAGGGTCGGGTCGGCGCGCTGGCTGGCGATGGCCTCGTGGAGCGGACGGCCAGCGGGATCAAGGACGACGAGCCGGGCTTGCAGCGGTGAACCGATCGAGAGTGCCGCGACGGCGAGGGTAAACGCCTGGCCCGACTTCGCCTTGAACGTCCACACGTCCACGTCTTCACGCGGGAAGATGCGGCCGTTGATGGTGAGCGGCGGCGTGACGGCGACTGGCAGCGGTTCGCCGTCCACTTCGGCTTCGAGGGTTTCGGGGAGATCGCCCACGATGAACTTCATCGCGGGAGTCGCGCCTTGCGATGTCCACGCGCGCCAGTGACGGACGCCGACGGGCGCGTCGGCGGCGATGCGGACGGAGCCGGCGTGGTCACGCGGATAGTCTTCGCTGCGTTGCGAGGCGGGCTGGACGATGAGCGGCCCCTCGAACCAAACCGTGTTCGTCTCCTTCACGCGTGTCGATGCGGTGACGCCGGGACCGAGCATCTCGAAGCCCGCCGCGCCGTGGAAGTAACAGCCGCCGACGCGGAACGGCACGGTCGTCCCTCGCTGGCCGCCTGCGGGGAAAATGTAGGACGCGAACGGCTCGACCGCGCGAGCCGGGAGCACGCCAAGACCAGCGGCCAAAGACCCGAGCGCGAGCAGTCGGTTGAAGGAGCGGAGCGGCATCGAGAGTCCCGACGCTGGGCACCGGGTCGTCTTCAAAGCGAGATTGCGCTTGCCGCGTCCCGGGCACGCAGTAATTCTCTAGCCGCAATTGAAAGTTGTGGTGGGCGCACGTGGCGGAATTGGCAGACGCGCTAGATTCAGGTTCTAGTGAGTAACATCATGCAGGTTCAAGTCCTGCCGTGCGCACCAAAAATTTTTCCGCCCAACCCGTTTAGGACTGCATCGCCCGGCACCTGTTATGGTAGCAAACATCCGCAAAGCAGCGACCGAGGACGCGGCGGCCTGGATCCAGCTCGTCAAGGCAACGCTGGGAGACGACCACCCAAGCAAGCAGATTTACGACGCGGCCTGGGTGTCCGCTGAACTGGCGTCAGGCCTGCCCGGCAATGAAACTTGGGTGGCGGAGGACGGCGGCAAGATCCAGTCCAGCATCTCCGTCCTGGGCGCGGTGACGGCGAACGAAAACCCCGTCTGCAATCTCGGCAGAAACCTGTTCCACCCGTCCAGCTACGCCGACGGCTCGGCGGAGGCGCTGCTCCATAAGATCACCGAACTGGCCGTGTTGCGCCGGCAGATGTGCGTCACGCGCGTCCTGGCGTCGGACAACCCGCAGCAGCTGCTCGTCGAGAAGGTGGGCTTCGTGTGCGTGGGCTTCCAGCCGCTCAAGCACATCACCAAGACCCGCGAGGAGGTGATTTTCTATGTGAAGCGCGCCCGTTCGATAACCTCCAACCGGCTGCCGCTCTCAGAGTCACTGCCGCAGATTGGCGAGCTGGCGGCGGTGGCGCTGCAGAACCTCGTCATTCCCGGCGCACCCGCCATGCGCGATGGCGGGACTGGCTACCCGTTGCAGACGGATGTCGTCGTCACCAATGCCAGCGAGGATGATTACAAGGCCGCCCGGGAGAGTGTCGCAGCCCAGAACCCGCCGCAGGAAATCTCCAGCAACTTCAACTGGGGCAATGGCTTCATGCGCGTGGCCTCCGCCGTAACGCTGCGCGCGGTGATCTGCCGCCGTGAGGACAAGGTCGTTGCCGGGATGCGCTTTCTCTACGATGAGCAGGACCGCTGCGTTCGCATCATGGACGGCTTCTGCACGGACAACCTCTCGCTGGGCGCGGTGCTCCAGCATGTCTCAAAGGCAGCGCAGGCGGAGTTGAGCGCCGCCTATGTGGAGATGGACGTGCTCACCAGCGCGGTGAAGCTGCTCATCAGCGCCGAGCAGCTCGGCTTCGTCCCCGCCGCCTACCTGCCCGGCTTCCACAAGGTCCACGACGGCAGGATAGACCTGGTGAAGATGGTGAAGCTCAACCAGACCTACAGCATCGAGCACAACAAGCTCACCGCCCATGCGCTCGTTATCGTCAACGTCATCAAGCACTGCCTTCAGGACCAGAGCATCGGTGTCGCGATCATCAATCTCCTGCGTGACCTCGAGCTTTTCAAAGGCCTCGGCGACGGCGAGCTGCGCAAGGTGGCCCGGCTCTTCACGCAGAAGCTCTTCCGCCCTGGCGAGAAAATCTTCGGCAAGGACGATTCCGGCCACGAGGCCTATGTCGTCATGCGCGGGCAGATTGATATTCTTCTCGAGGAGAACACCGCGCCCATCGCCTCGATCGGCCAAGGCCAGGTGTTCGGCGAACTGTCCTTCCTCGATGGCGGCAAACGCGGCGCGATGGCGCTGGCGAAGCAGGCCAGCATCGTCCTCGTGATGCAGCGCCCGCAGTTCTTCGAGATGACCCAGCGCGAGCCGAACCTCGGCCTCGCGGTCATGCGCAACATCGCCTTGGAACTCACCGTCCGCCTCCGCCGCACCAACGCGGCGCTGACCTCCGCGAAGCGCTGAGTCGGCGCGGCATCACTGTTCGCCCAGCGGCAACAGATGCGGGGCGACGTGCCGCCAGACCTCCTCATGCACCGCCTCGATGCCCTGCGTCGCATCCACGATCTTCACCCGCTCCGGTTCGCCCTCGGCGATTCTCTGGAAGCCACGCTCGACGCGATGGAAGAACGCCCGATCCGCCTCCTCGAATCGGTCACGCGGCCCGGCTGTCGCCGCTTGTCGCGCGTTCCGCCGCAACTCGCTCACCTCCGTCGGCACGCGCAGCAGCAGCGTCAAGTGCGGTCGTGTGTCGCCGATAGCGAAGTCTATCACCGACTTCACCAGCGCCAGATCGAGCTGCCGTCCGTGGCCTTGGTAAGCTGTCGTCGAGTCGTAGAAGCGGTCGCAGAGGACGATCTCGCCAGCGGTCAGCGCGGGGCGGATCACCTCCAGCACGAGCTGCGCGCGGCTGGCGTTCATCAGGAGCAGTTCGGCCTCCGGCATCATCACCGCGTTGGCCGGGCTGTGCTTGAGCAGGTGACGGATCTCCTCGCCGATGGGCGTGCCGCCCGGCTCACGCAGCACGCGCGCGTGATGCCCAAGCTCGCGAAGCCGCCCGGCCAGCAGCGCGACCTGCGTGCTCTTGCCGCCGCCTTCGGTGCCTTCAAACGTGATGAACAGGCCGGACATGGGTGGAATGACCAATGGCCAATGGCCAATGGCCAATGAATGCCCAAGCCCCAATGCCCAAGCCAGGTGCGAACCTCGTCCGCGGATTGGGCATTGGCCATTGATTGGGCATTGGAAATTGGGGATTGGTCATTTCAAACCCGCTTCACCCGTGGCCCCTTCGCCGTGTCCTCCACCGCCCAACCCAGTGCCTTGAGCTGGTCGCGGACGACATCGCTGCGCTTGAAATCCTTTGCCTTCCGTGCGGCCTGCCGCTCCTCCACCAGCGCGAGCACCTCGGCGGAAGCCTCCTCCTGCCGCGCGCTGCCGAGGCCGAAGACTTCGTCCACGCGGTTCCACGCTTCCAGCGCGGCGGCGGCCTGGGGCTCTGTCAATTCATTTGCCGCCAGCCTGCGGTTCACGTCGCTCACCCACTCGAACACCGCAGCCCACGCAGCAGACACGTTCAAGTCATCGTCCATCGCCTTGGTGAAATGCATCAGCAAGCCCTGCTCCGGCGGGACGGTGGCGGCCCCGGCCAGCTCGCGCAGCCTGCCAACGCACTCGTCCAGCCGCGCCAGAGAGGCACGTTCGCCAGCGAGGCCGTCGAGAGTGAAGTTAAACTGCGCGCGGTAATGCGCCTTGAGCAGGAGGTGGCGGATTTCCCGTCCGCTGAAACCCTTCGCCAGCAGGTCGCGCAGCGTGAAGTAATTGCCGAGCGACTTGCTCATCTTCTTGCCCTCGACCAGCAGGTGCGAGCCGTGCATCCAGTGCTTCACGAAGCGCTTGCCCGGCGGATACGCCAGCGCGCCTTCGCTCTGCGCGATCTCGTCCTCGTGGTGCGGGAACATCAAATCCTCGCCGCCCAGATGCAGGTCAAAGCTCTCACCCAGATGTTTGGTCGCCATCGCGCTGCACTCGATGTGCCAGCCCGGCCGGCCCTCGCCCCACGGGCTGGGCCAGAAGACTTCGCCGTCCTCCGGCACGCGCTTCTTCCACAGCGCGAAGTCGGCGACCGCTTCCTTCTCATACTCGTCGCTGGCCACGCGTTCGCCCACGCGCATCGCGTCGAAGTTCAAGTTCACGAGCTGCCCGTAGCAGCAGCCGCAGCCGCGATACTTCTCGATGCTGAAATAGACCGAGCCGTCCGCCGCCTGATACGCGATGCCGCGTGCGACGAGCTTCTCAATGAGCGAGACGATCTCCGGCATGTGCTCCGTGGCCCGAGGCAGGGCTTGCGGGCGCTTGCACTGGAGCGTGTCGAAGTCGGCGAGGAACTCGGCCTCATACTTGCCGGTGAACTCCCGCAGCGTCGTTTGCCGCTGCTGCACGCGCTTGATGATCTTGTCCTCCACGTCCGTGATGTTCATCACGTGTATCACGTCGAAGCCACGAAACTCCAGGTAGCGCCGCAGCAGGTCCGTGAAGACGAACGTGCGGAAGTTCCCGATGTGGTCGAAGTAGTGGACCGTCGGCCCGCAGCAATACATCCCCACGTGCCGGCCCTGCGGGTCCAGCGGGACGAACTTCTCCACCGCGCGGGTCAGCGTGTTGAACAGTTGCAGAGCCATGTAAAGCGGGGCCGAAGCTAAAGTTCAGGGGTGAAAGTTCAAAGTTCAAAGTTCCGCGCCGGGGGTCCTCTACAGCCGGAACGATGTAGTCGAATCGGGAGTCTACTCTTCAACGCAGAGGCGCAGAGGACGCAAAGTTGCGCGGGGCGCGGCGAAGAAGCACACCAAAGGGTGAACGTGAATCGCTCGCCAACTCTGCGGTTCTCTTGCGATCTCTGCGCCTTTGCGTTGAAGGGAACGCGACCCTCCAACCGAATCGTTGGCTCAGTGCATCCCGCTGGCCTTGAGCAGCGCCTCATGCACCAACTCGTCCTCCTCCGGCGTGACGCCGAGCGGCTTGCCGGTGCGGACGCATGCGGCCAGTTCGGCGAACTCCGGCACGTAGCGTTTGTAAGGCGGGAAGTTGATGACCTGGCTGCCCTTCTTGTAAGGCCCGGCGTCCTTAGCCAAGTCCACCGTCAGCACCGGCTGCTCCAGCGGTTTCACCACAGCGATGCCGTTGGTCCCTTGGATCTCAAACGTGCGATGCGCGCCCGCCGTGGGCTGCATCGTCGCGCTGCTGATCGTGCCGATGGCGTGCTTGAAGTCGAAGACGGCGACGCAGTTGTCGGCAAGTTGGTCGTTGTCTTTCGAGTCGTGGCGCAACACTGGCGTGACCTTGGCGTGCTTGCCCATGAGCCGGATCATCGGGTCAACGAGGTGACAGCCCAGCTCGAACATAGTGCCGCCGGCGATCTCGCCGAAGGATCTGCGCGACTCGGCGTTCAGGCTCGTGTTGATGACGCCGCGCACGAGATACACGTCGCCGAGCCAGCCCTGGCGCGCGGCCTCGATCGCGGCGTTGATGCCGGGATTGAAGCGCCACATGTAGCCCATCTGCATCAGCACCTTTTTCTCCCGGGCGAGCGTAAGCAGCTCGCGGAACTCGGCGAGCGTCACCGTCGGCGGCTTCTCGATGTGAACGTGCTTGCCGGCGAGCAACGCGGCCTTGGCCAACGCGTAGCGGTTCTTCGCATCGCACTCGACGGCGATGACCTCGCTGGCTGCGATGAGTTGCTCCTGCGAAAGCGACTTCGCCCCGAGCTTCTCTGCCGCCGCGCGATGCTTCTCGTCAGGCTCGAAAACGCCCGTGCATTCCCAGTCCGCCGACTCCAGCGCGAGCTTCACCTTCGGCATCCCGTGCGAGTGGCTGCACCCAAGGAAGCCGAGGCGCACGCGTCGCGGCGTTTCGGCGGCATCTGCGGACAGCGTGAGAGTGGCGGCGGCAGCGGTTTGGAGAAATGTGCGGCGGTGCATAAGGAATTGAGTGGAGCCATGCTCGCGCGATTCAGCCTCGCGGGCAACAAAAAGGCCCGCGAGCAAACTCGCGGGCCTGAAGCTCAGATCCCAGCGTTCTTACTTCGCGACCTTGCCGGTCAAGCCCGCCTCGTTCAGCGCGTCGAAGACGGCTTTGGAGCTGAAGTCGCCGGTGACCTCGAAGGTCTTCGCGTTCTTCTCAACGGTGTTGGCCTTGACGCCGGCGACCTTGCCCAGCGCGCTTTGCACGGCGGTCACGCACTTGCCGCAGCACAGGTGGACGCCCTCGACCTTGAGCGACTGCACCTTGCCGTCCTTCGCTCCGGTGTTGGTGGCGACCTTGATGGAGGAGTCGCTGGACTTCCCGAAATAGCCGGCGGTGACGAGCGCATCCACGGTCTGCTGGAGCGCCGCCTTGTTGCCCGATGAAATCACGACCGTGCCGGCGTCCTTGTCAATCGCCACGGACGCGCCGCTGACCTTGGCGGCGACCTTCTCCACGCCCTTTACGCAGGCACCGCAGCAGAGGTGGACGTTGGAGAGCTTCACCTCGTCAGCGTGAGCGACTATGGCCGCGGTGAAGGTGGCGATGGTGAAGGCGATGCGGAGACGTTTCATGGGTGTGTTTTGAGTTTTGGGTTGAACCGAACGGGGCGATGAACGGCGGCAGAGTCAGGGCGATTCACCCGCCGGGTTCAACGTGTCGCGCGGGCCACGTTGATGGAGTCGCGCAGGCGCTTGTTGTCGGCACGGATGCGGGCTGTGAGGGTCTTGCAGATGGCGATGAGGAACGGTGTGGCGAGGGCGGGGGCTTCCTGCGTGAGGCGCTGAAAGTTCGTGGCAGAAACCTTGAGCAGCACGGAGTTGTTGTTCGCCACGACGTCGGCGGAGCGCGGGCCGTGGTCGAAGAGCGAGATGTCGCCGAAGAACTCTCCGGCCATGAGCGTGACCAGGACGGTTTCCTTGCCGCCGATCATCTGCCGCACGCGCAGCTCGCCCTCGAGGATGAGATACATTGCGTCGCCGACGGCTCCCTGCGTCACGATGGTGTGGAACTGCCGCGCGTTCTCAACCTCCATGAAGGCGGCGAACTGTCCAAGCTGCTGGTCGGTCATTTCGCACAGGATCTTCACGCGCCGCAATGCGCCGGGCTTGATGCCTGCGATCAGCGGAGCGGGGGCTGCCGGCACGCCGCCTGGCAGGACGGCGTTGAAGATGGACCGCATCTCCGAGATCTGGCCGGCCTGGCTCCATTTGTTTTGGTGGCAGAGGAAAACCCAGGTGTCGGCCAGCACGCGCTCATCCTTGATCCACTCCACCAACGTGGGCATATCCACCGGGCCATAGACGACATCGTCCACCGCCCAGATCTTGTAGCCTACTTCTACTTCTTCGCCCATGCAATTGTTCCTCGCCTCGTGTTGCCCACGTTTAATGGCGGAACGCCGGTTGCGACGCAAGTTGAAACACCGTCATTCGAAGTGCCCGCCCCTCCGGCCACCGCTTATACCAACTCTCGGTGAAGATTGGTCGAATGAGAGGCGAGTCTCAGCACGCGTATCCCCTCACCCCGGCCCTCTCCCCGAGGAGAGGGAGAATCGCCGTCCGCGCAGCTTCAACTCGCCCGGCGTTGTTGCTTCGAGACTGAATGACTGGCTCCCTCTCCAGGAGGGAGAGGGCTGGGGTGAGGGGGAAGGCATCCACCAGCATCCGGGCCGCGTTCTACTGGATTTCAACCACACTCGGTATTACATATGCTCCGTCGTCTCAATGCCCAGCGCATCCAGGCCCTGCTTGAGCACACGGCCTGTCAGCTCGCACAGCAGCAGCCGCGTGGCGCGCTCGGCTCCCTCGGCCTTGAGCACCGGGCAGCCCTCGTAGAAGCGCGCGAAGAGTCCGGCGAGGTCGTAGAGGTAGTTGCAGAGGAAGTTCGGCCGGTATTCTTCCGCCACCGCTTCCAGCACCAGCCCGAAGTTCATGAGCTGCTTCGCCAACGCGATCTCCTCCGGCACATTCAGGCTCACCGCTGACCGTTGACCGCCGCCCGCTGAATGCTCCTCGCACTTGCGGCGGATGCTGCGCAGCCGCGTGTAGGCATACAGCAGATACGGCGCCGTGTTGCCTTGCAGCGCGAGCATCTTGTCCCAACTGAACTGGTAATCGCTCTGCCGGTTCGGTAGCAGGTCCGCGTATTTCACCGCGCCGAGGCCGACGACGCGGGCGATTTCCTTCCGCTCGGCTTCGGGCAAATCAGGGTTCTTCTCGGTCACGACCTTCAGCGCGCGTTCCTCCGTCTCGTCGAGCAAGTCACCGAGTTTCACCGTGTCACCGCTGCGCGTTTTGAAGGGCTTGCCGTCCTCGCCGAGAATCTTGCCGAAGCCGACGTGAACCAGCTTCACCTTCGCTGCCGCTTCCGGCTGCCAGCGGGCGAACGTGAGGAACAGCTTGCGGAAGTGCGGGGCCTGCCGGTCATCCACCACATACACGATCTCGTCCGGCGACCACGTCCGCAGCCGGTAGTCCACCGTCGCGAGGTCGGTGGTCATGTAGTTGAAGCCGCCGTCGCTCTTGCGCACCAGCGCGGGATCGGGAATCCACTCGCCATCGCGGTTGACGAGGAAGGGGTCGGATTTCTGCGGCATCGAGCCGTCGCTGAACACGCCCACAGCTCCCTCGCTTTCGCGGGCGATGCCGCGCGCGCGCAGGTCATCCACCACCGGGCCGAGCTGTGGATTGTAAAAGCTCTCCCCCAGCGCGTGATCGAACTTCACACCGAGCCGTCCGTAGATCGTGTCGAACTGCGCCTGCGAGACGCGGATCATCTCCTGCCAGACTGCGGTGTTCTCCGCGTCGCCGGCCTGGAGCTTCACCAGCTCCTGCTTGGCTTCCTCCAGTCGCGCAGGCGTCGCGTCGCAGTCGGCGTTGATCACCTTGTAGAGCCGTTCCAACTCGGCGATGGCGTCGCGTGCGAGCGCGTCGCGATCAAGGATTTGCTTCCAACCCAGCAGCAACTTGCCGAACTGCGTGCCCCAGTCGCCGATGTGATTGTCCGTGATGACGCGGTGGCCGAGCAGGCGGAAGACGCGCTGAAGCGAATCGCCAATGCCCGTGGAGCGGATGTGGCCGACGTGCATCGGCTTGGCGACGTTCGGCGAGCTGAAGTCAATGACCACGGTGCGTGGCTGCCTGGCCTTGGCGAAGAACAGGTGCTCCCCGCGAGCGGCGGTTTGCAGCACGGCAGCCAGCGCAGCGGGACGAATGCGGAAGTTCAGAAAACCCGGCCCGGCGATGTCCACGGCGTCGCAGAGTTCGGTCACATCCAGCGCGGCCTTCACCTGCTCGGCGAGCTGGCGGGGGTTCAGTTTGCGTTGTTTGGCGAGCGGGATGAGCGCGTTGGACTGGTAATCCCCGTGGCGCGCGTCCGGGCAGGGGCGCACAAGGATCGCGGTGGTGTCCGCGTCCGGCAGCACGGCGCGGACGGCGGCTTGGAGACTGGCTTGGAGCTTCAGGTGCAACATGAGTTCCGTAAGGGCGCGCAGGCTAAACAACGACGCTGGGGGGGGTCGAGTGGAAAGGCCGGTTTCAAACCGTAGGAGACGAGGTGACGAGCCTCACTCTGTCCGCGACGGAAGAAAGTTAGAGGCTCGCTACCTCGTCTCCTACCGACTGGCGGCGGGTGTCAACGCGCGCGGCCACACCGCGTCGCGGCCATCCCAGATGTCGCGTTGTCGCGAGACCGCACCGGTGTCCGTCGCGTCGCCGCCGTCGTCTTTGAAGTCCTCGTTCACGGACCAGAGGGTGAAGGTGCCATCCGGGTTGAGCCGGTAGCGGAGCGGCTTGCCATGCATCCAGTCCATGGGCACGGCAGAAAGAAACTCCGGCACGAGCTGATCCAGCGTGGCGGGATGCCGCCCGTGCTTGCGGCGGTGCCGTTCTTAAGCGATGGCGGCGAGCCTCAGTTCCCGGCGCGTCTCGAAGCGGACGGCGGTTTGCATGGCTTTGTTGAAATTCGGAATCGCCATGGCCGACGCGAACAACAGCTTTCCGCGCCAGGACTCGAAGACGAGCATTTCTGCCTGTTTTGCGGCGAGATCGGGCTGGGCTGCCGACCAACTGCGCAGTTGGTGGGCCTTGCGCAGCGCATCCAGCAGGCGCTGCATGCTGCGAAGGTAGAACGGTTCGTCGGCGTCGCTCAGAAAGATCCGCCACGCGACGGTGGTCATCTGTTCGCCCGCCCGGCTCCAGCCGGTGGAGCCGCCCGAACCCCACGCGTATGAGAAGGTTTCCTGTCCTGTCCGCAGGTTCACAAACATCCTGTCTATGCTTGCACGCTCGACCTCGAAGGCCCGGATCAGGCCGGGCAGCATCGCGCCGGACGTCAGTCCTCCTTGGATGCCGGAGAGCTGCGCGTCCGTGAGGCCCGGGTGTTGCAGCGTGGCCCAAGTGGAGTGCAACGCGAGGCCGCCGATGGCGACCCGGATCATCTGGTTCATCACGGTGAACTCCTCGTCGTGCCATGCCGTGAGGTGGAACAGGGCGGTGAGGTTTGTGACGGCCCCGTCCGGCTGCTGGGCGTGCAGGGATGAGTGTTTGCAGCTGCGAGCCATTGCGCGATCGCCCGTTTCTCCACGAAGCACTTGGGCATGGCGGTCGAGTGTTCGTAGCTCCAGCCGAGGTCACGGTCGGGCACGCGAAGGAGGGCGTGGACGTCTGCGAGCACTGGACCGGTCGCGGCGATTTCAGCGGCGAGCTCCTCCTAATCGTAGAGGATCAGGCCACCGGCAGGCACGCCGCCGGGAATGGTGTGGGGCCTTGGCGCGGGCAATGCAGGTGTGGGTGGCGGATAAATCCGCTTTCCCCACAAGCCGGGTTGCATCCAGCTCGCCTCCCCCACGCCGTTCCCGAGGTAGCGGAAGTGCTCGATGGTGCTGAGCGAAGCGCTTTGCGCCGCGAGCAACCGGCCCAGCCGCACTAGATCGTCCGTGCGGTTGGTGACTGGCCCGGTGCGTTTTGGAATCAACTCGGCGATGGTAAACTTCTCTCCCTTCGCCCGCATCTCCTCCTTCCACTTCTCGACGGAGGACTTGCTCCTTCCCGCCGAGAAGACGCCCATGAGCACCGCGCACAGGAGGAAGACGGCGACCAGCAGGTAGAACTTGCGGTTCTGGGGTTGCACGCAGCGCGAGCTTACGGAGGCGACGCGGCGAGTGGCAAGGGTGCCGACGCGCTGCGATTCGCGTGGCCACCTCAGGGCGCAAGGCGAGGATTCTCCAACAGATGTCGGGTCCTACTTCTTCGCCTTCTTCAGCGCCGCCTTCGTCGCCGCCTGCAAGTCGTCTAGGTCCGGCTTCAGCTCTTCCTTCGTCTCCCGGTTCATGCGGTCAATGAAGAGAATTCCGTGCAGGTGATCGGCCTCGTGCTGGATGCAGCGCGCGAGCAGGCCGCCGCAGCGGAAGGAAAGCGGTTCTCCCTTCTCGTTCGCTGCCGTCACGTCCACGGACTCGGGGCGCTCAATGTGGCCGTAGAGCTTCGGAAAGCTCAGGCAGCCTTCCGAGCCGTCCTCGGGTGCGCCGATGGGCCTCACCACTGGATTGAGCAGCACGAGCGGCATGAAGGCGTTCGGGTCGGTGGGCTTGCCGTCGAGGTGCAGCGTGGAGGGACGGTCCTCGATGGGCCGGATGTCTATCACCGTGAGCTGGAGCGCGTGGCCGACCTGCTGCGCGGCCAGACCGACGCCGTGGTGCGCCTCCATCGTCTCGAACATGTCGGCGATGAGTTGGCGGATTTCAGGCGTGACCTCGGTGACGTGCGCGCCCTTCTTGCGGAGCACCGGGTCGCCATATTTGCGGATGGGGAGTTTCATGTGGCGGGTGGCAGGTGGCAGATGGCAGATGGCAGGTGACAGGCGTTTGTCCGTCAGCGCTTGGCTGCTAATTTGCGTTCGGCGGTTACGATGGTTTTGGTCAGACCGCCGATGATTTGGTTGAGTGAGGAAGTGCGCTGTTCAAGAACGTCCGCGGGCAAGAGACGCGCGCAGCGCTCGAAGCGGCCCCGGCTTTCGCGGGCGGAGCCACGGGCGATGCGGAGGTAGTGCGGCCATTCCTTGCCAAAGCCGCGTGCGTAACCCTCCTCGATGTTCGCACAGATCGAGTCAAGGCTACGCACCTGCTGGCGAACCAGCTCGTGTCCTCGAACATCACGGTTGAGGATATCGAAGTCGTCCCAAATGGCGTCGAACAACTTCCGCGCCGCCTGATAGACGCGGTAGTCCTCAAGGCTGTCGTTCAAACTGGCTTTGGTTTCCATGCGCTCGTTGGGTTCGCATCCGCCTTGGCGTCCTGACTAACGACTTGTCACGGGTCACTTGTCACATGGCACTTAATCAACCTTCACCCCGGCAATCTGGAGGATGCGGTCGAGGTCGTCGTCGTTGAAGAAGCGGATTTCCACCGCACCTTTGCCCTTGCAATAGCGGAGCGCGACCTTGGTGGCGAAGCGTTCCTGCAACTTGGTTTCCAAGCTCGCGACATGGACGTCACGCGCGGCGGCGGGCTTGCTGCCAGTCGCGGATTTGGTCGGTGCCTGCGTGCTGGATTGTTGGAGGCGGGCGACGAGGTCTTCGGTCTGGCGGACGTTCAGGCCGTCCTTGAGCACGCGTTCGGCGGCGAGCTTCTGTTCGGCAGCGCCTGTCAGGCCGAGGACCACCTTCGCGTGGCCGACGGAGAGCTGGCCGTTACGAAGGTAGCCTTGCAGCTCCGGAGCGAGCTTGAGCAGGCGCAGTGCGTTGGCGACGACGGCGCGGCTCTTGCCGACCTTAGCGGCAGCCGTCTCCTGTGTGAGCTGGAACTGCTCGATGAGCTGCGAGTAGCCGAGCGCTTCCTCGATGGGGTTGAGGTTCTCACGCTGGAGGTTTTCGATGAGCGCGAGTTCCACCACGGTGCGATCGTCGGCCTCGCGGACAATGACCGGGACGGTTTTCAGGCCGAGGAGTTTCGCCGCGCGCCAGCGGCGTTCGCCGGCGATGAGTTCGAAGCCATCGCCGCGCGCGCGGACGATGAGCGGCGAAAGGATTCCCTGGGACTTGATCGAATCGGCCAGCTCGCGAAGGGCGTCCTGGGCGAAATCCTTGCGCGGCTGAAAGGCGCACGGATGCACGCGCTCGATGGCAACCGGGCGGACATGTTCGCCGGGCGCGGGAGAAGGCACCGCAGCCACAGCGGGACTCGGCGGGGCGACGGCTGGCGCGAATTTCGCACCAGCGGCTCCGCCTCCCAACAGCGCGCTGAGGCCGCGTCCCAAGGCAGGTTTAGACATGGCGGTGAGAGTGGAAAAGCACGACGGGGTTGTCGAGCGGGTTTCTGTCGGTGCTGACAAAATGGGTGATTGCCTCGACCCAAGCGTTTGCTACTGTGACCTCCGCAATTCACACATGCACTGCACGAGTCGCCGCGCCTGTCTATGAAAGCAATCGCCCCATCTCCGCGCCATGCCCTCACCGCGGGCTTCACCCTGATCGAATTGCTGGTGGTAATCGCGATCATCGCGATCCTGGCGGGGATGCTCTTGCCTGCACTGGCCAAGGGGAAAATGAAGGCCACTGGCACCGCGTGCATGAACAACCAGAAGCAGTTGGCCATCGCCTTCCTCGTCTATGCCGGTGATCACGACGACCGGATGGTGCCCAATGCGGCGGGCGGCGGGTATTGGCCGGGGGCACTTGATGCGGCGAACGCGCCCGTGCCGCTGCCCTTCGCGGCGGGCACCGGCTTGGCGGCGCAAGACAACGTCCACCGGGGCATCGCAGCCGGCCTGCTGTTCAAGTATGCCGGCGGCCTGAACACCTACCATTGCCCGGGTGACAAGCGCACGGGCCTGCCGACCGGAGCGGGCTGGGGCTGGGACAGCTACTCGAAGCAGAACGGGATGAACGGCGGCGGATGGCAGGGAGCAGCGCAGCCGCCATATTTGCGGCAAGTGGAGGTCCAGAACCCGTCCGACGCCCTCGTGTTTCTCGAAGAGTCCGACCCGCGCGGATACAACAATGGCACCTGGGTCATTGACGTGCAGCCGGCCTTGCAATGGGTGGATCCGTTCTCTGTTTATCATGGTGACGCCAGCAGCCTCGGCTTTGGCGATGGTCACGCTGAGGTTCATCGCTGGACCGACGCACAAATCTTAAACGCAGCCCGCCAGTCAGGTCGCGGGATACAATCCTTCTTCCCGCCCGGGGCGAGCGCCACCAACCCCGATTACATGTGGGTGCATTACCGCTATCGGCACAGGAACTTCGTCCCCCTCTGATCGTTTGCCCCCGCGCGTTGACGCTCCCTCCGTCGCGCAGTAGCGTCCGCGCATGATTGATCTGGCCGAAGTCCTGCCGCGCCGCGTCGACCTGACGCAGCCCAGCGTGCGCGCATCGCGCCCCCCCGCGCAGGTGGACGCGCTCGTCGGCGAAATCCGCGCGCTCAAGCGCCAGCTCAACGCCGTCATCCTCGCACACAACTACCAGGTGCCGGAGATTCAGGACGTAGCGGACTTTGTGGGCGATTCCCTCGGCCTCGCGCAGCAGGCGGCGGGCACGAGCGCGGACGTGATTGTCTTCTGCGGCGTCCACTTCATGGCCGAGACGGCGAAGATTCTGAACCCCGGCAAGCTCGTCCTGCTGCCGGACAAGGACGCCGGCTGTTCGCTCGAAGAGAGCTGCCCCGCGCCCGAGTTGGCGAAACTTCAGGCGACGAATCCCAACTTCTACACCATTGCCTACATCAACTGCTCCGCAGCGGTGAAGGCTCTCAGCGACGTGATCGTGACCAGCGGAAACGCCGTCAAGATCGTCAACGCCGCGCCCAAGGACCGCGACCTCCTCTTCGTCCCCGACGAAAACCTCGGCGCGTGGACGATGGAGCAGACGGGCCGCCCGATGACCTTGTGGCGCGGCAACTGTTACGCGCACGTCGAGTTTCAGCGCGACAACATCCTGCGCGCGCGCGCCGCGTATCCCGACGCGAAGATCGTCGTCCATCCCGAGAGCCTGCGCGAAGTCCGCGACCTCGCCGACGCCGTCTGCTCGACCGAGCGCATGATCACCTACTGCAGGGACAGCCCGGCCAAGCGCTTCGTCATCGTCACCGAGTCGGGCATCATCCACCGGATGCAGAAGGAATGCCCCGGCAAGGAATTCCTCTGTGCCCCAGTCTTCAACGTCATGCAGATGCCGACGGACAACTGCCGTTGCAGCGAGTGCCGTTACATGAAGCTTAACACGCTGGAGAAACTGCGCGACTGCATGAAGCACCGCTCGCCCCACCTGGAGCTGCCCGCCGACATCATCGCCAAGGCCCGCGCCCCCATTGAGCGGATGCTGGAAATCTCCGCGCGCGCCTGACGCGGGACGCGCATCGGAGCGCGGCGCACTTTTACCTTCCCTTTACACCGTCCATCTTGACGGAATCCCGGCGCGGGCGTTTTCTTGCCGAGGTTTGAAGCCGCCCCGTCAATCCGTCCTGCGCCACCTGCTCGCCTTCACCCTGGTGGAAACCATGGTGGCGACCCTCATCATCGCCATCCTTGTCGCGCTGCTGATGCCGGCCATCATGAAGGCCAAGTCCAAGGGATTTCAGACCTTTTGCAGCAGCAACCTGCGCGGCGTCGGCATCGGCCTCATCAGCTACGCCGAGTCGCACGATGGAAATTTCCCGCAGCAAGTTCCCGTCTCGCAAGGCGGCTGTGCGCCCCTGGCCACGAACTCCATCCTGCCCGGCGGCCTGATCTCGGGCGATGTGCGGCCCTTCACCCTCGCCGCAGGTTCGCTGGGCAGCCCCAAGATCCTCAGTTGCCCGACCGACCGCGGCAAGCGGCCCATCCTGAGCTTCTCCGCCGTGCACAGCACCAACGTGAGCTTCTTCACCAGCGTCCGGGCGCGGCGCAACAACCACAACACCCTCCTCTCCGGCGACAACAACATCCGCTTCGTCCCCTCCGGCATTTCGCCCATCGGCTTCCGGCCCTACTGGAGCACGAACCGCCACGACGACAGCGTGAACATCCTCTTCAGCGACGGCCGTGTGCAGGGCGTCAGGAGCAACGACCTCCCGCAGGTCTTCTACACGGCGGCGCGGCCCGGGCCGTGAAATGGTTGATTGCCCGAGTGGCACCCTCCGTCAGAGAAAGCGCCATGACCCGCGCGATTGCCGTCCTCTTCACCACCCTTTCGCTCGCATCCGCCGCTGAGAATCTCCCGCCCGTCGGGCTGCCGCGATTGGAGCGCACGAACTTGCTCGTCTATCGCGACGTGGCCGGGAACATCCAGCGCGTGAAGTCGCCGAAGGATTGGGAGCATCGTCGCGCGGAGATCGTGCGCGGGATGGAGCGCGTGATGGGCGTTCTGCCTGGTGCGGCCAAGCGCGGCGCATTGGAAACGAAGGTGGAGGAGGAAGTGGATTGCGGCAGCTACGTGCGGCGGCTGGTCACGTATCAGAGCGAGCCGGGCGGGCGCGTGCCGGCTTACTTGCTGATCCCGAAGGACGTGTTGAGCGGAAAGAAGAAGGTCCCCGGCATCCTTTGCCTGCACGGCACGGACAACAAAACCGGCCACGGCGTCGTCGTGGGCATCGGCGGGAAGCCGAATCGCCAATACGCGTCCGAGCTGGCAGAGCGCGGCTTCGTCACGCTCGCGCCGTCGTATCCGCTGCTGGCGAACTACCAGCCCGACCTCAAGGCGCTGGGCTGGGAGAGCGGCACGCTCAAGGCCGTGTGGGACAACATGCGCGGCCTCGATCTGCTGGAATCGCTGCCCTTCGTGAACGCGAAGGTGGGCTTCGGCACAATTGGCCACTCGCTCGGCGGGCACAACTCGGTTTACACGGGCGTCTTCGATGCGCGGCTGAAGGTCATCGTGACGAGCTGCGGCCTTGATTCGTATCTCGATTACATGAGCGGCAACCCGAAGGTGTGGGAGCCGGAGAAGGGCTGGTGCCAGACGCGTTATATGCTCAAGCTCGCGGGCTACAGCGGACGGCTCGCGGAAATCCCGTTCGACTTCCACGAGATGGTCGGCGCGCTCGCGCCGCGCGTGTGCTTCATCGCCGCGCCGCTGAAGGACTCGAACTTCAAGTGGGACAGCGTGGATCGCGTGGTCACAGCCGCGTCGCAGGTTTACAAGCTGCACGGCAAGCCGGGCAACTTGATCGTCGAGCATCCCGACTGCGACCACGACTTCCCCGAGGCGATGCGAGAGAAGGCCTACCAGCTCTTCACGCAGCACCTCCGTGTGCCGTAGCCGATGTGGCGGCGGTCCGCGACCGCCGTCCTTGCGTGGTCCATGTTTCCCGAGGCGCTCACAGCGCCGCTACAGCCGCCCGGCCTACTTCACGGTCGCAGCGGGAGCAGGGCCGACACGCTTAAAGTCCTTCGCCTCCTCGCGGTAGTGGATGCGCTTGTTGGTCAGCAGCTCGCGTCCCGCCATGTCGAAGTCCACGACCTTCGGCAGCCACGCGTTTGGCTCCACGCGCACGCGCTCCAGCAGCAGCTCGAACTTCCGCAGCACGCCCACGATGCCGCCGATGAGCGTGACCTCCTCGGTCAGCCAGAACTTCATACGCGCCAGCTCCCAGTCCTCCGCGTCCACCCAGACCTTGCCGGCGACCTTGTTTGCCACACGGTCGGCCACGTTCTTGACCGGCAGGTCTTTGCTACGCGGAGAAAACTCCACCACCCACGTCGGACGGCCGCGCAACAGCTCCTGTCCCGTCACCTTGAACGTGTAGCGCGCGAGCATCTCGTCGGTGAACTGCCACTCCTTGTCGCGCTTTGTGGCCTCGGGACTGCGCGCCGGCTTTTTGCCCGCGCGCACGGCGGCCTCGCGTTCTTCCTCGGCCTTGCGCTCCTTGTCCGTCAGCGGCTTTCCGTTTTTCTCCACGAGTCGCGCGAAGGGCACGCCGTTGATGGGAAACCATTCCTGCCGCGAGCGCTTGCTGTCCTCCAGCTTGCCCTTGCTGTCGAACTCCTCCAGCGCCCGCGTCTTGCCGAACGTGAACTGCGCCGTCGTGTTCTGCGTGCGCTCCCACTTCGAGCGCGCGACGACATTGGAGGCGAGCTGCTCGAAGGTGGGCGAAGGCTCGTTGGTCGCGGCAAAAGACGAGAGCGCGGAAAGGAGAATGACCAATGTCCACTGACCGCCCCACGCGCCCGACCGCTCATTCGTCATTGGGCCTTGGTCATTCATTGGGCTTTGGGAATTGGAAATTGGGCATTCCTCTCACGGCTTGATGACCCTCACCCGATGCGCCTGGCTGTCGCCGATGAAGACGCTGCCGTCCTTGTCCACCCAGAGGCCGTGCAGGCGCGCGAGCTTGCACTTGAGCGGGTCGCCGTCCGGGCCGTCGCCCTCGGTGCCGGTGCCGGCGATGAGTTCGAGCGTCCCGCGCTTCACGTCCACCATGCGGACGCTGTGGCTCTCGGTGTCAGCGAGATACGTGTTGCCATTGGGGGCGACAGCGATGCCCTTGGGACCGGAGAGCGTGGCCTCCTTCGCCGGGCCGCCGTGGCCGGTAAAACCCTTCTTCCCCGTGCCCGCGATGTGCTGAATCTTCCCGGCCTTGAGGTCGAACTTGAACACTTGGTTGCCCTCGCGCGTGGCGAGCCAGAGGTTGCCGGCGGCGTCGAAATCCAGCGAGCGCGGGCCGTTGAGCGGCGTGCCGGCGATAGGCAAGCCGTCGGGCGTGGGACCGGCCTTGCCCGTGCCTGCGAAGGTGCTGATGACGCCGGTCTTCATGTTGACCTTGCGGATGACGTGATTGCCGATGTCGCAGATGAACAGGTCGCCGGCGGGGTCGAACTGGATGCTGTGCGGCGACTTGAAGGTCGCGTCCTTCGCCGGTCCACCGTCGCCGGAGTAACCGGGCTTGCCGGTGCCCGCGAACGTCGTGATGACGCCGGACTTCATGTCCACCTTGCGCACGGCGTGGTTCGCCATGTCCACGATGTAGAGGTCGCCCTGCTTATCGAAACGGATTTCGTGCGGGAGGTTGAACGTGGCTTGGAGCGCGGGGCCGCCGTCGCCGGTGTGGCCCTTCTGGCCGTTGCCCGCGACGGTGTGAATCTTCCCGTCCGCCGTGACCTTGCGCACGCGCTGGCCGGTGTATTCGCAAAACCAGATGTTGCCATCCGGCCCGCGCACGACGCCGAAGGGGTTGTCGAGCTGCGCCTGAGTGGCCGGGCCACCGTCGCCGGAGGAACCCTTCGTGCCGTTGCCGGCGAAGGTGCTGATGGTGGCCGCGTGGGCGTGGGAAAGCAAAGCGGCAGCAAGCGCGGCGAGGCCGAGGAAGCGAAACGGAGTCGTCATGTTGCGGAGAGCGTAGCACAGACGGGGGCGGAGCCAAGCGGCGAGGAGCGCGGCCTTCAGGCCGCAGAGTCGTGCCTGCAACCGAAGAATTCGGATGCCCGTTTTGCTTCCAGCATTCTGCGGCATGAATGCCGCGCTCCTTGAATCACTTCGGCCCGCCGAGCTTCGCACGCCGTTTCCACAACTCGCCTGGCTTGAAGATGCCCTCCGGCGTGATGATGCCCGTGATCAGCTCCGGCGGCGTGACATCGAAGCCCGGATTGCGCGCCCCGCTCGTCGGGTTCGCCACGCGCACGAAAGCGCGCGCGCCCGACTTTGGACTTTGGACCTTGGACTTTAGACCTTGGACAATCCCCCACGCCCCGAGCACCTCTCCCTCCCCGCGTTCCTCGATGGGAATGTCCCGGCCCGACTGCATCTGCCAGTCAATCGTCGAGCGCGGGATGGCGACGTAGAAGGGGATGCCGTGGCGCTTCGCCAGCACCGCCTTCGTGTAGGTGCCAATCTTGTTCGCCACCTCGCCCGTGCGGCCCAGCGTGCGGTCGCTGCCCACGATGACCAGGTCAATCTCCCCGCGCCACATGAGGAAGCCGGCGGCGTTGTCCGCGATGATTTGGTGCGACACGCCCTGCTGCGCCAGCTCCCACGCGGTGAGCGTTGCGCCCTGCGAGCGCGGGCGCGTCTCGTCGCAGAAGACGTGGAACGAGCGGCCCGCCGCCTGCGCGGCATACATCGGCGCGGTGGCGGTGCCGATGTCCACGAAGGCCAGCCAGCCGGCGTTGCAATGCGTGAGCACCCTCATGCCATCGCGAATCAACCTCGCGCCGTGCTGGCCGATGGCTTCGCAATGCGCCACGTCCTCGTCCGCGAAGTGCTCGGCAGCAGCGAGCGCGAGCGCCTGCTGCTCGGCGACGGTCGTGCCGGCGGACATCGCGCGCCGCACGTCGAGCATCGCGTTGACGGGGTCAACGGCGGTGGGCCGGGCCTCCGCCAGCACGGTGAAGACGGCGGCGATGTGCGCCTGAAACTTCGCCAGGTCCT
>SXGT01020509.1_pt1 | contig 58717 bp, 41 predicted proteins | sample 3176221 | NCBI WGS metagenome assembly SXGT01 (sample SAMN11356862, study PRJNA531348) | freshwater metagenome | isolation source: freshwater sample F1-120 | place: China: Fuxian Lake, Yuxi | collected 2017-12-25 | reverse complement strand
TGGTCCGACCGGCACGCTTGGGAACGAGAACTGTCCGAAATGCCGTACGCCCCCGCGTACCTCATCGTCTTCATCGTCGCGTTGGCGGCGTCACTTGTCGGCACTCCGCTTGCGCGAAGGATGGCCCATCACTTTGGCGTCCTCGACCAGCCAAGTGCGCGCAAGGCGCACCGTACCCCGACCCCACTCCTCGGTGGCTTAGCCATCTACGCCGGGTTCTGGGTGAGCGTCATCGCGGCGACGCGGTTGGAACTTCCTACCTCCGACATATTCCTGCCGGCGACCACCCTCGATCTCGCGGCCATCTTCCTTGCCACAATCCCACTGGTTGTTGTCGGTTTCCTCGACGACAAGTACAAGACACAGGGCCTGCCTCCGAGGGCAAAACTAGCTGCCCAATTCCTGTCCGCCGGCATTGCGTCGGCCGCCGGACTTGAACTACGGGTATTCGACACCCTCTGGCTCGACCTGCCCCTGACCTGCCTGTGGGTGGTCGGCATCACCAATGCCATCAACCTCCTCGACAACATGGACGGCCTCTCCGCCGGGGCGACCGCCATCGCCGCCGTCAGCTTCTTCACGATCGCCGCGATGAACGGCCAGATCCTCGTCGGCAGTCTCGCGATCGCCCTCGCCGGCGCCTCAATGGGGTTCCTACGCTACAACTTCAATCCGGCGTCAGTCTTCATGGGTGATACCGGCACCCTGTTCATGGGCTTCCTGCTCGCCGTCATCGGCATGAAACTCAAGGCCACCGGTCCGGCATGGTGGAGTTTCATCGTCGCGATTGCCGTCCTCGCCCTGCCCATCTTCGATACCAGCCTGGTCACGGTCTACCGCCTCTGGAAGCGTCAGGCGGTCTCCCAGGGAGGCAAGGATCACACCAGCCACCGGTTGGTGAAACTTGGCTTGCCTAAGAGCCAGGCGGTGCTCGTCCTGTACGGCGCAAGTGCAGTCGCCGGTGCCGTGGCCCTCGCCATGGCCCGCGGTGGCATCGACGCGGGCATCCTGTACGGCCTCCCGGTTGTTGTCGGTGCCCTCGGTGCCGGTCTCTTCCTCGCGAGGGTCGACGTCTGATCGCACGGCATCCCCGAAGCGCCACTGGCACCATGGAGGCACCGTGAAGACCTCAGGGGTCAATCGCGACGCGGCTGCTGACCTGATCGCCGAGGAGGCCGAGGGAAGCGTATTGCGATCAGCGGAAGGAGGGTGGGGTCGGGCACTCTTGCTTCTCATCGCCTACCTCCTGATCCGGGGATCACTCGGAGCCGTCGTCAACGCGCCCGGTATCGGCCCGGATGAACGGGGCCACGTCCAGTACATCCAGACCTTCACCGGGCGACCCGGACCGGACGACGCCGGGTCGAAAGGAGGCCTGGCCAACGTGACCGGTGTCGAGGCCCGGCAACCGGTCCTCGCCTACCTTTCCGCATCGGCCATCTGGATGCTCGCGGGTGGGCCCGGGAACCCGGTCGCCAACGAGGTGGCACCAACGGCCCTCGCCGGACCAATCCTTGCCGTGCGACTGCTCTCCGTCGCGTGGAGTGGGGTCACCGCATGGGTCATCTGGCGGTTTGCCCTGATCCTGTGGCCCCGCCATCCTTCAATGGCCTTTCTCGGCACCCTTCTGGCTACCTCAGCACCCGGCTACCTGTTCGTGATGGCATCCATCTCGAACGACCCGATGGCAACAACAACGATCACGCTCGCCCTTCTCGCCACCGCCCGCGTGATCAAGGGCGTTGCATCGGTACCGGTGCCCGGCCGGTATCCCGTTACTCCACTCGCATGGTGGATGGCCACCACGGTTCTGGCAATCGCAACGAAACTCACCGCGTTGCCCGTCGCCGCCGGCACACTCCTAGCCATCGTCTGGGCGCATCGCCAGCATTGGCCAGCATGGTGGCGACGACGTGGTGTCCGGCTCGGGTCAGCACTGCTAGTGACTGCGTCCTCGTGTGGCTATGCGTTCCTGTTAACCAATCACCCTACATCTTCGTACGCCGCCGCTGCCGCACGCATCTGGCCCCAAGCAATCCTTGCCGGACTGAACGGTTTCTTCAACAAGGGTGGCCTGGCCGAGACTTTCCGGACCTACTGGCACGCCTTCGACTACTCAGTCCAGTGGCAGGAACCACTTGACACCGTCATCACCATCGTCGTCGCCGTCCCCATCACACTCGCACTTGGCGGACTCGTCACGCACGTCATCGCCGTGACCTATCCACGGACCACGCGTGCAGCGTCGCCGGGTGACGGGACGACGGATCGACGGGACTGGACGGTGCCCATCCCGCCCCTTCTCTGGTTGACCGCCCTTTGCCAGATCGCGTTCGCCGTCGTCCGGTACGGCATTGGCGACCTCTCGGGTTCGGCCATGGGTGGCGCGGCTCAAGCCAAGACGTTCTTCCCGGCCATGGCCCCAATTGGTCTCCTCGGAGCTGCCGGACTGGCGACCGCGTTGGCTGGTCTCACTCGGATCTGGCGGCGACTGCGTCCAGTTCCGATCGATCAAACCGAGATACAGGATATGCGACATTGGCTTCTCCCCATCGTCTTCGTGTGGGTGACCCTTGTCGACGGAGCAAGCCTCGCGATTTCCTTCTGGCGGCACTACCAGTGGTGGGTGGGATGACTACGGCACCAATGTTGCCTGTGTCGTGGAACAGACGGCTTTCGAACCCATTTGTCATCACCGTCACCACGGCAACCATCGGCCTCGTCCTGAGATTGCTGCACGTTGCCTACACCGCCCGAATGGTCGTCATGGGCGACTCCCTCGGGTTCGAAATCCACGCGCGCAACTTCGTCGCCACCTGGCAGTCAATCGGATCCGGTCTCTTCTGGCCCCGCCTCCTCGACACGATCGATCAGGGATCGTTGCAGGGTGTCGCCTACCCTGCGATCCAGTCCCTCGTCTACCTTTTCACCGGAAATGGCGCTCACGTCCCACTTGCCATCGTACAGTGTGTCTTTGGCGCAATCACCGTCGGATTGGCCTCAGCAACTGCGTGGCGTCTGTCTGGGGCATTCGCCGGGTGGGTCACCGGATCCGTGACGGCGTGGTACGCCCCGCTCATCCTCTCCTCCGGTCTCGTCATAGCCGAATCGACGCTCATCTGCATCCAGACGGTGGCCGTCTGGTGCATCGTCGAGGCACTGGAACGGCCCACCCGGTCGAACCCTCTCCGTCAAATCAGCATCTGGGGCGCAACTGGAGGGTTCTTCCTTGGCCTCCTCATGCTCCGCCCGGCCCTCCAGTTCACTGCCCTCATCCTGTTTATCACTGCCCTGACTGGGATAGCGATCCAGCACGTACTGTTGCGGTCAGGCAACGCTCCTACCCTCGCCAGTCAGGTACCAACCGCACGGGCTTGGGGCACGGTCGCGGCCGTTGCTGCAGGCATCCTCGTCGTTGCCGCGCCTTGGTTCCTGACCAACACGTTCGCGTTCGGCAACCCGGTCTGGTCGCGCACCGGTAACTCATGGCAGCAGGTTTACTGGGGAATGTATCCCCCGGATCGTGCATGGCAACCCCAAGACGCACCCGTCCCGCCGAAATACGGCGTCGAAAGCCTTCCAGAAGCCTGGAATGCCGGTCTCCGTATCCAAGTGCGTGATCTGGACTACCTCGACGCTGCCGTCGATCAGTTCATGATGAGCCCGGTCCAGGTCACCGCGACCATGACCAACAAGCTGGCCGGCGCATGGAACTATCCTTGGAATCCGTTCGCCGAGAGCGCGCCTCTCTCCAGCTCGCTCATGCCAGCCCTGCATCACCTCCTGATCGGCGGGAGCGTGATCGGACTGGGAAGCGTGTGGCGCCGTCCGGTCACCGCCATGGTGCTGGCCGGGGCCCTCCTTGCAACCTGGCTGCCATTCCTCGCGGTCAACATTGATGTCCGCTACGAAGTGACACCTGCTCCGGTCGGTGCAGTCCTGACTGGCATTGCGATCTCCGACCTGGTCACAGGCGTGGTCATTATTGCGGGGCGTCGCCCAACGTTACGTCGATATCGACGCATGATCCTCGCTACTGCCAGCGCCCTCGGCGCAACGACAGTGATCGGGAGTGTCGGGACAACGGGCTTCCTGCTGATGGTTCCCACCGGGACCGTCCTACCCGTGACCGCACATCTCCTGACTGGATGGGCCACGGCGATCAGCACCGGTCTCCTGTCAATCCTTGCCGTGTGGATCATGTCTCACGGGGGCAGCCGAAGATCCATTGGCGCCCAATCCTCACCGCCGAGAATGCCCGAGACCAGAACCCGGATCGGATTGGCCATCGGAGCCACCATGGGGACCGGCATCGCCACGCTGATGGCTATCCAAGTCTGGTTTGCTCCCGAATGGCATGAATGGAGCATCGACTTGCGTCCTGGTGATCGGGCAATCCAGACCATATGGCTATCCAACAAGCAACCCATCCCACCGGACGCCATCGTCGAGATGCGCCTTTGGCTCCAGGGTGGACGGTCTCCACGCTACGAACCAGTCGTCCGGATCAATGGCACGGAAGTAGCCAACTTCCGTCCGGCGTTCGACGATGCGGGGTCACTCCGTTTCCCCGAATCAACCCTCGCCTACGCCCGCCTGCAGGGCAAGGTCAGGGCCGATCTCCCGCAGTGGTACGCCATCCGTCTCGACCCGGCACTCATTGACGCACCACGTCTCGACGTCGAACTTGAAGCGTCACCAATAGTTGATGTCTCCCGTAAGGACGTGGCGGACGCATGGATCCGGATCTGGGGTGACTTCCCGCCATCGAACCCACGGATCGCCGCCGACCGGATCGATCCAACTCCAGCAGGCGTGTTCGAAGGTCCGGCCCTCTACAGCCGGCGCGCAGGCGCAGACAATTCGGTCTTCCGGTACTACGCCACGGGCAGCACACTGATCTGGCGAAGGACCCCGCTCTCCTCGGAACGCACCACTGCAGCCATCATGAGGCTCGGTGACCGCAGCACAGGCCCGGTCGATGCCACCAAGATACGCAATGGTGCCCTCCGCATCCGGATCCTGGTCCTCGACCGGAACTACGGACTGATCACGGCCTTCTGAACACTATCGTGCGCCGATCTGGCATCGAGCCAACGGTTGTGTAGCCACAAGCGCAAGGAGATCGCCACGACCAGCAAAGGCAGAGACGCAGCCGGTATCGAACCGAGCATTGGCCAAGTCTCCCACCAATATGCGGTACGTACCAGAAAGAGTTCCTCATCCATCGATAACAGGGCGAACGCCATGAGGGAAACGGTGCCTACCGCCACGCGCACGCCTCGCGGCGACCAACTCCAATCGGGCGCCTGGGTTGAGGCTAGCAGCACCAGGAAGGCCACGATCCCGACCGTCGAGTAATGCACCCAGGAGAGTGGGGAGGTTGTCAGGGAGAGCGCGATCACCAGCGACCACTCCAGACCCATGCCGATCCTATCGCTGACGGCCCGACCACGCCGGGTCAATGCAAGCACCAGCATGAAAGCTGTCGCCAGCATCAGGCCATTCAGGACCCCCGCGAGGGGCAAGCTGGGCAACGCATTGGCATCGTAGTACGCGTGGGAGACCAGTGACAGCCGTGCATGGACCGCCTGCAGGCTGATGTTCGAATGAAGGGCATTGCCGAGCGCCAGGTCGCCCATCTTTCGGGTGATCCAGACCCACCACCAGTTCACCCCCGCCAACGGAAGCGTGATCACGATCATCCCGATACCCATCATGGCCCCACCGACCATCGCCGACCATCGCCGGGTCAGGATCACGTAAAGCACCACCCATGACGCAACCGGCTTGAACACCAGCGACGCTGCGATGCAAACCCCGGCGAGGAACCAGCGGTTGCGCATCGCCATGACGAGCCCGATGGACAGGAAGAGGTAGATGAACCCGTTGGGTTGACCAAGCCAGACCGTGTCACGCCATGGTTCGTAAATGCTGAAGACCAGCACGATCAGCACTGCCAAAAGATCAGCCGGAATGCGCGACCCAAAGAAGGTGCGGGCGATCAGCACCGTCGCCCCAACGATTGCGGAGATATGCAGGATGCCCCAGCCGGCCTGAGCAACATCGATTGGCAACAACGCCCATGGTGTGTAGACCAGCGCAATCGTCACCGGGGGCACGTTGATCTGCTGCCAGACTTCACGCATCGAGTCGAACGGGTCATCCCCACGCAAAAGCCTGATCCCCGCGTACCGGTGGGTCGCGAACTCACCCTGCCTCGCCGTGATGTACTTGAATAGTGCCTGGTTCGTGCCGACCGTCGCCGCAACTGCAAGAAGGATGCCTCGCACAAGTGACGAAATCACCCAGGGTGGGGGACCATCCGTCCCAGCCACGACGTTGGCGGAGTGTTTCTCGCCAGACTCTTCACTGCCAGCCATGACGGCAGATGTCCATTGACCATCCCGGGTGAGGTACGCCCCGAGGATGACACTGCCGTGAACGAGTAGCGATATTCCTGTCAGGTATCCAGTGAATGCGACACCTTCATGGGGAAGGTTCAGCAATCGGTGTGCAACGTCACCACTGACGGTGAGCGAACCCAGGGGAAAGATCGCCGCCACCGCCGGCCACCACGGCAATGCGGTCACGACCCAACGCTGTGGCCGAGATTGGCGAGGGTGCAGGAACTCCAACGCCGACCACGTCAGTCGCGCCATCACACCAGAAATGCAAAGAACAGCCAGCGTCACCAAGGCAAGCGTCGCGAGGTGGCCCATCCGTGACCCCGGAGGAACCAACGCGCGCGCGGCCACCACACCGACCAAGACCGAGGCAGCAATCACGCCTGCCACGGCACCGCCGATAAGGATGGTTCGCAGTGCCCGCACCGTTGCCCGTTCCACTCGATCCAACCGCGTTGCTCCTCCGCCACGCACCTTGACACGCAACGGGCCATCAGTCTCCGGATCGGTCCGAGCACCATCACTTGCAGACACGGTCACGTCCTGAAAACGCATGCCACGACCGCGGGGAACCGCCGCGACTGGCGCCACGTCACTACTGGTCGATCATCCACGTCCGGGGTGCATGAATGGACGCAGGCGGTTGCGGACCGTTCGGTGGGCGGAGTACACCAACCGGAACCACCACCACCGGGTTTCCCCACCCTGCCCAGTCATAGGCGACGGAATCGACCGGGTCAGTTCTCAAGGTAAGGTCAATTGGCCTCCCAGCCCACTCACCAAGGTCCGCACGGATGTCAACCCACCGGCGCTCATCAACAAACGCCCGTGGATTGATCCGCTGGAACAGCAGGGTGCGCATGCCTCCGGGTCCATCGACAGGTACGACCTCTACTACGAAGTGCACCCCGTCTCCCACTGGTGTCTCCCATGAGTCCGGACGCAGCGCAAGACCTGCCTGAAAGACCGCTCCGTCAGGAGGAGTAAGGCGAACCGTCACGCGTCCCGGCGGATGCATGTACAACCAGCGCCGGCCCGTCCCGACCTGCACCGGTCGCCCTGATGGTGGGCGCACATCAAGCCATCCCGCGTCGAGGAAGTTATCCTGGCCGAGGCGCGCACCCGACGGCGACTCCAGCGAAGCATCACCTCGACCGACCGCTTCGACGACATCAAGAATGACCCGTTCGCTAACTGGAGACGCCGCCGCCGGAACACGGATCGTCAGGGCTTCCGACCCAAAGTTCCAAGTCGCCACCACCAGGAGCCCGGCCACTACGAGCATCGTGCCTACCGGCCTCGACGCGCCGCGTCGCCACTCGCCGACCAAGGCAAGCCCCATCAGTGCAAGCGTAAGGCACGTCACCGCGTCACCAAGCAACCGGGGCCACGTCGCGCCGAACCAGACCGCGACCTCATGTCGACCCGCGGGTACCGCCACCGTCAGCCACCCCGGGGTCACGCCCGACCCGGGCACCTCGGTCGCAGCTTGGACGCCCACACGAACACCATCGACTGTCGCCCGCCATCCGGGGAAGTCAAGCTGGTGGATTGCCAACGTCGCCCCGGCCTCTCCTGCCTCCACGACCACCCGGAGCCTCGTCGCGTCGCCGTGCAACGACGATACGTAGCCATTTCCCACCTGCACCATCGCGAGGCCGCCAATCCACGCCCCCGGAGGCGCGACCCTGTCGAGACGAACCGCTCCACCAAGTGACCCGTCCGGGCGCCGGATGTCGACAGCACGTGGCGTGAACTCGCCGTCACCGGTCGTCGTGGAGGCACCCCAGCGGTCGAAGGCGTAGTCGTCGGCCACCATCGCTGCGGCGTCATACCGGTAGGCATCGTCAGGCGCCACCGGCCGAGGCAGTGCGCCGAGCGAGTCGCCCCACGAGAGCGCCCCCACCACGACCACCGCACCAATTGCCATCGGAACCCGCATCCGCGACACGGTTAGCGCACCAAGCAGTGCCACGCCGAGCGAGAGCGGCCCCAGCCATCGCCACGGGAACTGCACAAGCCGCAGCGGTGCAATCGCCGACCAGATCCCTGCCAACGGGTCGAGATTGAGCAGCCAACAGGTGCCAACGACGAACGCCACACCGATCACGTCGGCGCGCCGTACGCTTTCAGTCGACCCCGATGTCCGTCGTCGCCATGCGGTCACCACTCCCGCCAGCGCCGCCACCGCGACGATCACAGCCTGAGTTATCCCGGGCAACACAGGTCCGTCCGGCGCCAGCAAGCGGGATGGATCCCACCCGTGCGGGTACGGCCAAACCGGGACGACCGGCGCCCACAGGGGCGACAAACGCGCCACGATTTCCGGTGTGCCGTGGGCCACCACGTCGAGCCGCACCGACGACGACTCGACCACGAGAGGAACCCAAAGGATGGCGGTCAACCCAATGGCAATCATCGCTGCAAGCACGACCCGGGTTATGGCAACCCGCGACCACGCCTGACCAACATAGCCGACCACCACAAGCACCATAATGGCGGAGGCCATCACCGCGCTCAACTGGTGCACGCCAATCGTCAGCGCACCAAGAAGTCCGGCGATCACGACTGGCTTCAGCGTGATCGCCTCGCCGCTGCGAAGCAGGCGACGCAGTGCCAGCCAGAACCACGGCAGGATAGCGAGCGCCATCGCCTCGGGCAGGTCACCGCGCAGGAAGACGTTCGTCACGAACGGGTAGGGCGCCCCGACGTACGCAACCGCCGCCACCACCTCGGCGGCGATATTTTGCCCTCGCGACCCTCGCGCACCCGCCTCGGACACCATCGAACGGGCCAGAGTGGCCGACCCAAGCCCGGCAAGCACCACGATACCCGTGGCCATGACCCGCGCCGCGACGTCAACCGTCCCGGCACCGAGGTGCGTAAGCGCTGCGACCAGCAGGTAGGCCACCGGCGCGTAGAACGCGAAGACCGGGTAGCCGAAGCCGAGGTACAAGTCCGGCAGCCACCTCGGGTACGTCAGGTGCGCCACCATCGCGCGGTCGAGGGTGAAGGCGCGCAGGAGAAACTCGTCGCCGTCGTCGGTTCGCGTCAAGAGGACAGTCGCGATTAGCGGAAGGACCGCATAGATTGACGCCACGACCCCCACGAAGACCCACGCGCGGTCAGAGCGTGATGACCGAGCATCGTCACCAGACAGTGATGCGACGCCAAACGACCGGCCATGCGCAACCGGACGCCCGTGACCCCCCGCATTTCTTTCGGCCTGCGTCTGGAACGACTTCTCCACCTTCGACAGGGTACCGATCTGTGCCCGCCCGACAGGAACCGAGTCCGCGTACGGTATCACTGGACGGTGCAAGCCCTCCCCCAGCTCAACTCACCGGTGTTTCGGCACCGCCAACTGCCATCATCAACGCTGGCACTTGCGACCCTCGCGGTGATCACCGTTCTTGGCCTCACGTTCCGGGTGTGGGGCCTCGGCACCCTCCCACCATCACCTGATCCCGATGAACTTTCGATCGGCTACAACGCCTGGAGCATCCTCGAGACCGGTCGGGATGAATTCGGGACACCCTACCCAACTGCCTTTCGCGCATTCGGCGAGTACAAGCGCCCCGCGTTCATCTACGCCGCCGTCCCATCCATTGCCCTGTTCGGTCCCACCACGTGGGCAATCAGGTTGCCCGGTGCCATCGCCGGCACCCTCACGATCCCGGTCCTTTACGCGCTTGCGGTGTCGCTTTTCGGGAGCCGTGCCATCGGATTGCTCGCCGCCACCGGCCTCGCCTTCTCGCCATGGCACCTGCAGTTCAGCCGCGGCGCGCGTGAAGCCGCCTTCATCACTCTTGCGGTGGCCCTCCTTGCACTCTGCCTTACCCGCGCCACCACGCTCATCCTCGGAACCAGCACAACAGGCACCATGCTCCAGCGCGTGCACCTCTGGGCTTCCGGTGCCGCCCTGGCGATGCTTCTTGCCATGTACTCATATCCCGGAGGCGTGGTCTTCACCCCCCTGATGGTGGGTGCGTCGGCGTGGATCCTCCGTAACCACCTGCGACGGACTGCCCTGTCATGGGTCATCGCCATAGCCATCGTCGGGGTCGGGGCCTTTCCCCTCGCCCGACAACTCCTCGACGGACGCGTCGGGGCGCGCTTCGCCCAGGCCTCTCTCCTGAATGATGTCGAACTCCAGAAGCTCGCCACCGAACGCATCGAACGGGACGTGCAACGGGGGATCCCGTGGATTCTCGACCACCCGTACGTCCTCGCGGCACGACGGGCAGTCGATGCCTATGCCGGGCACTTCAACCCGACCTACCTGTTCACCCGTGGCGATGACCAACCGCGTCATCACGGCACCGATACCGGTCAGCTCTATCTCTGGGACGCACCACTCATCCTTGCCGGGTTAGTGATCCTGGCGCGACGACGCTCCCATCCGGCATACCAGTTCACCGGGTTGTGGCTGCTCATCGGCCCAGTCCCGGCCTCACTCGCCACCGAGGCACCACATGCAGTGCGAAGCATCGTCATGCTGCCGGCCTGGTACCTCGCCGGAGGCATCGGTGCCGTCGGCATCTTGAACCGCCTCCGTTCAGGCAAGCGGGTAGCGTCCAACCTGATCGCATCGCCGACCATCACCTCTCCAATCGCGACACGGAGAAGGCGCGTGGCGCCAGTCATCGCCGGCGTATACCTGTCCCTGCTTGTCCCGACCGTTGCCTATTACGCGTGGGCAACGACCCGGTACTACTCGCTCGAATACGCACCCTACTGGCTTGACGGCACTCTGGAGGCATTCACCTATGCGCAATCGAGGGTCGATGACGGCACTTTCCGACGCGTCGTCATCCCGTCACATACGCAGGCCATTTACCTGTATGCCGTCTGGGCGACGGGGTATGCACCCTCGCGCTACCTCGCACATGGTGGCACCGGACAAATCGACCGCGCGACCGTGGCACCCCTTCGGTTTGATCCCTTCGAACAGCGCGTCGTGTCATGGCCTGATGAACCCGGATCGCCCGACACCCTCTATGCGTTTCTCAAGATCGACGGTCGACAGCCACCTGCACGCGCCCGGATTGTCCGCGAAGTGCGCGATGCGGGCGGGGAAGTCCGGGTCGTCCTGTTCACGATGCCAACGTGAAACTCAACCCCAGCCGTTCAGACCGCACGACGTTGTCCGAAGATGATCGACAACACCATGAGCAGGCCGTAGGTCACGAGTGACACCCCGGCACCGGCGTTCAGGGAGTCCATGCTGTTTCCAGGAACTCCTGTCGCGATAAGTGACGGTCCGATCGATCCCACAATCCCCGCACTTGCGATACCAACCGTGCCGGAAGCAAGAATGCGACGCACGGTCGTTCCCGGGATCAGGCGCCCACGCAGCCCAGCCATCATGCCATCAGCGTACCCGGTCATCCACGTCCCAACACCACCTTTGCTTCCCATGCAACACTACGCAACATCCGTCCGGCGATAAGCGAGTCAAGTTCCACGGCCACCGGTTCACCCCAACCCACAAATTCATTCGATGGTTCATCGCGTGCATCTGTCCGGAACTCGAGCCGGATCCGTTCCCCTGCCCATCGTTCCAGAGGCACCAGCATGTCGACCCAACGCCAAATACCTCACCCCATCCCCAAGCGAAGCCTCCGACATGCGCGGGTCCATCGCGATGGCTTCCTGACGATACGGACGTCTTCCATCGACTACCAGTGGCACATCGACGGCCCCCGCAACTGTCGTCAGTAGGTGGGTGTAGAGCTACCGTCTCGGCGTTGCTCCCGCATCCCGTCAATACCGGTCATGCGCGGTCACCACGAATGCCCGCACGTCCACAGATCGCTGCAACCCTCGATCTGCGCCAGTCGGTGACTGCACCTCGGCGGTTCCGTGAAGCACATTCCCGATCATGGATGACGCCATGAGCGGTTTCAGCGCAACCCCAATCCCACCAAGCTTCGGGTCTGGCGGTGTCACACCTAGACAGACGAGACAATGTGCGCTTGCACTGATTGCGATAAGTGCTGACGCAAGTATCTTCAATGGGCGTCACAACCCCACCTGAAACCACTGCGCCCGCAATTCGAACTCCATCGGCCCCGACACGCACGGACGCACGATGGTCCACCGCCAGAACCGCAACATGGGGGTGCACCGTGTGATGCGGCCCATCGAAGATCGGCGACACACTGACTGATGGATCAATCAGTGGCGCCCACGCCCAGCAAGTGGCAAGAAGCGCCAGGATCAGTCTTGCATAGGGACTTGAAAAAGCTGTGACCACACACCCGAAGTGACCGAACCACGGCGTCCGATTAAGGAGCCATGGGGCGCTCGTCCCGGAAACCCTCAAGAATGCCGATCGTATCCCTACCTCAGGATCGTATCCCTGCCTCAGGCCGGTCTCTCTTCGGCCACGGGGCAACACGAGCAACCTGACCGAAGAGAGCATTGTGTCCTTACGGGCGTAGGCCGAACTCCCTGCCCACACATTGGCAGGGAGTTCCAAGCAGATGCCGGGCCCGTTGCAGTGCAGTTTTTGTCATCGCACATCGAGTGCAGTTACTGCGCGGGTGCCTTTCCATGCAATCGGCCCAGTTGGCATCAATCTAGCGGACGGGTTCCGGGCCACCCCAGTCCCCGCCAAACCGTTTCACAAACATCCAACCGACTTCCGACCAAGATCACCCGTGACAGCCGAACCACCACCGATGACGTCTGCACCCTCCCCGCGCGTCGTCGATCCCTGGATACCGGCCATCATCTTGGTCGGGTTCATCCTGCGTCTCACCCGGATCACCGGCCTCGGTGATCTCGAATTCGACGAGATTGTCAGCCTACGGTATGCCTCCCTTGCGCCGGCAGCCCTGATCAGCCAAATTGCCAGTGCCCTCTTCGAACACCCTCCCGGCTACTACCTCGCATTAGGTGCGTGGTTACGCCTCGCCGAAGCAGGCGGCATCGGAACCACCGACGGTGTCGTCATCCGCAGCCTCTCGGTCGTCATTGGCACCCTGACCATCCCGATCGCCTGGGGCGTCGCACGGGACCTCTACGACCCGCGGATCGCACGATGGGCGGCCACCGCCATTGCGATCGCCCCGCTTCCAGTCTTCTACAGCCGCGAAGCACGCATGTATGTCCTCGCCACGGCCGTCACGCTTGCCTCCACGTGGATCGTCCTGCGCGCCGCTTCATCCATGGACACCTCCGGTTCCCGGTGGACGCGGATCCAATGGGTCGGCTACACCCTCCTGACCCTTTGTGGCGCGACCATCCACTACAGTGGCCTTGTTGCCCTCGCCGGCCACCTCGCCGGAACACTCTGGGTTCGCCATGACCGGCGCCTCCTCTGGCGTGGTGTCGCCGCAGCCGGTGCCATCCTCACCATCGCGATCATCCCTTGGCTAGCCATCGCCACGGGCATGCGTGCCACTATCGGGTTCCCGTTCAGCGATGGCAGCATGGCCGCGGACCCACGTGCACCACTTGTCACATGGCCCGCTGCGATCCTCACCGCCCTCGGCGACATGACCGGCGGTCCAGAAACGCCCGCGTGGCGAGGTTGGCCTGCCGCCATCGGCCTTGTCACCCTCGCGCTCATCGGCGTACCGACTGACCGAACTGTCCGGCGACTGTGGATTGCGTCGGCAATTGGCGGAGCAACCGTCCTCATGGTTGCACTGGCCCTCGCCAAGCCCGTTCAGGGACGCTACCTGAGTAGCCTGGCACCACTCATCATCATCAGCGCCGTCGCGGGCATGGTGCGCCTCATCACCCGTCCAGGCATCAAGCGAAGCTCTCTGCAGACAGGGGTCTCAAGGTGGTCCGGGCGATGGCTTGGCGCGTGCCTGGGCACCAGCGTTGCCCTCGCCGTGGTGCCGTTCTGGGTCACGTACTATGGGGGCGACTATCAGAGGGCCGACTACCGCAGCCTCACCCGTCGGATAAGTGCCCTCGAACAGCCCGGTGATGCCGTCCTGCTGACAGGTCCCTGGCAGGCCTGGTATTACGACTACACCTACGACGGTGGCCTGTGGCATACCGTCCTGCCCTCCACCGTCCCACCACCAATCGATCCTGCAACCGTCGGTCCACGCCTCACCCAACTCGCCTCCGAGAACCGCCGTCTATGGTTCCTCCAGGCCGGTCTTGGCCAAGCCGATCCGGAACACCGGGTCGAGGCATGGTTGAACCACCACGCGTGGCCCGTCCTGCGCGAAACCTCCCAGAACGCCGTCCTCACCCTGTTCGAGATCAAATCCCCCAAGGAAACCATCCAGACCCATCCGGCAGCATTCCGCACACCATCCGGTGCGATCGTGACGCTTGCAAGTGGTTCGCTAGATGCCGATCAGATCCATGGTGGCAACGCCGTCCGGATGTCACTGACCTTCAAGACATCGGAACCCATCACGACCGATACCGCAATCTCAATCCGCCTTGTCGGACCGGATGGCACACGCGTCTCTGCAGACACCCCGGTGCAGGCCACTACGCCTGATGGTCCGGGTCCCGGCACCTCAGCGTGGATACCGGGCACCCCGGTCACGATCCGTCGCGCCGTCTGGGTGCCACCGGGCACTCCCGTGAACCGGTATCAAGTCCGGATCGTCCTCTACGATCCCGCAACCCTTGCCCCACTTCCCGTTTCCACGCCAGACGCCGCGTCACCCAACCCCGGTCAGGAGGCGGTCATTGGCACGGCCCTGATCACCTTGGCGCTCGCCAGAACACCATACCCATCACGAGCCATCGTCCCGGAGACCGTCCCGCAAACCACCTTCTGGTCGGCATCCGACTGGTCCCTGCCAGAGGCACCCGATGATCCACAGCCGGTCATCACACTCACTGTCCCTGATGCCCCCGGCCTCGGATGGCGTTCTTCAACGCTCACTCTCCTGTGGGGAACTCCTCCGGCCCGGATCGGACCAATCCCCCACCTGCGCGATCCGGCATGGGCCCGACCGGTCCCGATCCAGCCTGGCCACCGGTTCCGGATCAGCCTGCGTGATGCCCGTGATCTCGACTGGGTGACCCACGAACAGGTGCCCGGAAACGAACGTTTCGGCCTTGACGCCTGGAGGATCGGCGAATGGCAGACCGATCGCGTCACCATGGAGAGCGCTAACCTGCCCCCGGGAACGTACCGCGTGATCGTGTCAATCACCGACCATCAGGGACGTCCCCTGCGTCCTGGCACCACCACGCACCCAAGCCTCGGATACGAAGCCGAAGTCGGAAGTGTCGACCTCCCAAGGACGGATCCCCTCTCCGTGCGTCTCGCGTCATTGCGTCAACGGGTCATCGCCCGCGTCACCGGCCTCTTCCCGAGCGAAGCGCATTCAAACCAGGGGGCGATGGGGCGGCTCGCTACACTCGTCCGGAACCTCCTGTGAGTGCCCCCCGAACGCCCGTGCCACAGTCTTTGCCCATCCCGAATGGGACATGGTCGTCATTCGCGGGCAGCCTCCTTTCCACCGGCATCGCCGCCACGCCAGTCGCCGTCCTGTTCACCATTGCCCTGCACGGGCGGACCACCATCACTGGCCTTTCCCTCAAGTGGGCCACCACGTTCGCCCTGATTGCCATTGCCACCGCAGCGTGGTCCGTCCTCACACGCGCATGGATACGCCACGGCACCATCCGGCCCTCGGCGATCTTCAGCGCAATTCCAGGCATGTGGCGAGGCCTTCTTCCCGCGGCCATCATCGCGGGCATCACCTCCTACGCCTCCTACGCCTCCGATGACCTGTTCCACGCCCTCGCACACGAACCACGCCTTGCCGGCATCCTCTTCCCCACAACCGTGCTGCTTGCAGGTGCATCCCCGTGGTTCGCCGACCGGCGTGCCCGCGCCGACAACGTAGCCATCGACCAAAGCCACGACTTGATGACCGTCTCAACGCTTCTGGCAACCGGCGTCGCCACTTCTGGCGCATGGCACGTCATCGCCACCGATGACCTGATCCGGTACTGGTCGGTGGCAGACGCCTGGCGAGCCGGCCTTGGATGGTCGGTTACGGGTGGTGTTCCCGGCTCCGGTGGCTACTACCTTGTCGAGTTGCCGGTCTATCCCCTTCTGGCCCAAGGCGCCTTCAGTCTCCTTGGGCACACCTACGCCGCCCTCAGGACGCCAGCTATCGTCATCGGCGCATTCCTGCCAATAGCCACATGGTGGGCAGCGCGTGGGGTGGGGGCCGGGCGTGTCTGGGCCATCGCGATTGCGCTGGCAATGGCAACAATCCCTCACGCACGCACCTACGTATTCGGAGCCGCCCAACCAGACGGCACCTTCGCGACCTTCCTGACGGCCTTCGTCGGCTTTGGCGCGCGCGCGTGGCCTGCCCTGCGCGGTGACCACCCACTCTCGGCCCGCCTTGCAGTCGCCACTGGCATCGCCGGCGCAGCGTCCCTCCTGACCCGGCCCGAAGGCATGGTCTACGTGGGGGCAATCGTCCTTGGCACGCTCACCGTCGCCCGACCCCGAAGGTGGCCAATCGCCACGTGGCGGGCAGTCACACTCGGTGTCACGGTCGTCGTCGCGCCCGCCGCCGTCTTCAGCGCGATCATGCTTCGGGATCTCGGCATCGTGTGGCCGGGCGGGTGGGCGAACATCGCGTCAGTCTCCCACGTCTGGCCGAACCTCGACACCATCATGCGCAACAACCTGCCGTGGTATGCCGACACAATCGGCTTGCCTCGTGCGGCAGGCACCCCAATCGCCTCCATCGTCCTCGTGGTCATCATCGCAGGGATGGGCATCCTCGTCAGGCGCGTCCCCGGCCTAATCGGCGTACCCATCGCCACCGTGCTTGGCACTGGCGTGATCTTCCTCACACCGACGATGCTGGCCGCCGACAACTTCTCGCCTATCACCTTCTACCGGCACGCCGCCGTCGCCTACCCCTGTGTCGTAGTCGCACTCGCCACCCTCGGGCCTCGCGCAGGACGCACCGTGGCGCCCATCCAGATCGTCGCCCTTGCCGCAGCACTCACGATCTTCGCCGGAAACATCTATGCCCTCGCGGTCGCCACCGAGCGGGACCACGACCAGTTGCTCACGATCTATCCGCCCGAACCGGTCGTTACCGCCACTGGCCTGTGGCGCATCGCTCCTCCGTTGCCCGTCCTGCCAATGGTCGCCGGTCCCGCGAACGGGTCAAGCGTCGACCCGTCGTTCGATTACCTTGGCTTCCGCCGAGGTCTCTTCGAGGCGGTTCGTCCGGTTGACCAGCACATCGAGGACGACGGCCGGGCATGGGCCATCGCCATTGCCATCTTCGGCACAGCCGGTCTCGCCGTCGCTGCAACCGACCCGCGTCGCCGTCGCACACGCGCATAGCCTGGCAACCTACAACCAAGTCAGGCACAAACCTGCGTCAAGACGCGAATGCGTGACGCGCCTCAAACCCCAGCGAGCCGTACAGGCGCATCGCAACCGTGTCTTCGGCCCGGCAGTTCAAGCCGGCCCATCAAAGATGCACGACTGGCGTTCCCGTAGAGGTACAAATCTGGCGCCGAACGCAAGAACGCCTCCGCCTCCGCCCGTGTCGCACATCGCGACGCCGTCACCGGGTCACCGGGTCACCGGGTCACCGGGTCACCGGGATGCATCGTGTCGCGTCGACGTCAATCGCCTACGCACCCGCGGCAATGAGTTCCGGTGCCTCGGGGACGTCCGGGACATCCCTGCCCTCCTCGTCGCTGTCACCATCAACCGGCAAATCCTCCTCGGACTTGACCCGCACTGTCACGTGCCCGCAAACGGTGCACACGACTTTCCCGCCCGCCTGAAGTGTCTGCATCTGGCTGTCCACCGGACAAGGTTCCGGCACCGGCCGCTGCCAGATCGCAAAGTCGCAGGTCGGGTAGGTCATGCACCCGAAGAAGGTCCGGCCACGCTTCGTCTTGCGTTCCAGGAGATCCGATCCACACTTCGGACACGGCACCCCGACGCGGGTCGCCAGCGTGCGGGTGGTCCGGCACTCCGGAAAGCCCGAGCATGCCAGGAACTTCCCGAACCGGCCCAACTTGATCACCATCTGGCGACTGCAAACCTCACAGAACTCGTCCGAAAGTTCGTCGGCAATCTCCACCCGTTCCATCAGGTCTCGAGCCTTGTCCAGGTTCAGCGCGAACGGTTCGTAGAACTGCTGCACCACCGGCACCCAGTCACCCTCGCCATCGGCCACCAGATCCAGCTGCCCCTCGATCAGGGCGGTGAAACCCGCATCCACCACATCCGGGAAATGTTCCACGAGGAGATCGTTCACGATCATCCCGAGTTCCGTCGGACGCAAGACCCGTTCGATCCGTTCCACGTACCCGCGTTCCTGCACCGTCGAGATGATCGGCGCATACGTCGACGGACGACCGATCCCATTCTCCTCAAGCGCCTTGATCAGCGAGGCCTCAGAGAACCGTGCCGGTGGTTGCGTGAAGTGCTGCGTTCCCGCCACACCATCCATCGACACATCCTCACCGGACGCAAGGTCTGGCAGCAGGCGGGCGCGCTTGTCGTCCTCACCCTCTTCGCCCTCAGGTGCATCAAGCACCTTCAGGAACCCCGCAAACCGCATCACCGATCCATTCGCACGCAGCAGGTACTGGTGCCCGCCGGCGTCTGCAACCGGTGGCGTGGCCAAGACATCAACCGCCGTGGTGTCAAAGACGGCACTCACCATCTGGCTTGCAATGAACCGCTTCCAGATCAGCGAGTACAGCCGGTACTGGTCCGAGGTGATGTGGGTCCGCAGGGTCTCCGGCAACCGCCGGCACGAAGTCGGACGGATCGCTTCATGGGCCTCCTGGGCGCCCTTCGCCTTGGTCTTGTAGACCGGAGGTTGCGCCGGCACGTACTCGGCGCCAAAGCGTTCGCCAATCAGGCCACTCGCCTCTTCCTGCGCCTCCTGCGCGACTTGCGGCGAATCCGTCCGCATGTACGTGATCAGCCCGATCGTTCCCTCACCGGGCACCTCAAGACCTTCGTACAACTGTTGCGCCACCGTCATCGTGCGCTTGGCGGTGAACCCCAGCCGACGCCCCGCCTCCTGCTGCATGGTACTCGTGATGAACGGTGCCGACGGGTTCCTCAGCTGTTCACGCTTCCGCACATCAGAGACCGCATAGGACGCCTTGCGGAGATCCTCCACCACCACATTCGCATCGGTCCCATTCGTCAGTTCGATCTTCTCACCATCCCGCTGCACAAGGCCGACCGAGAACGCCTCACGTGCGGGCTTGCCCCGGGTAGCCGCCCTGGGTTCCTTCACCTGCTTGCGAAGGCTTGCCTCCACGGTCCAGTACTCGACCGGCACGAACGCCTCGATCCCCCGTTCACGATCAACGATCAAGCGAACCGCAACCGACTGCACCCGCCCCGCGGACAGACCCTTGCGAACCTTGTTCCACAGCAGCGGGCTCAGCTTGTATCCCACAAGCCGGTCGATTACCCGGCGCCCCTGCTGCGCCTTCACCAAATTCAGATCGATCTCGCGGGGATGCTTCAGCGCATCCTGCACCGCCGTCTTCGTGATCTCATGGAAGACCACCCGTCGCGCCAGGATCGGGGGCTTGCCCTTCGCCTGCACTGCCTGCAGCAAGTGCCACGCAATCGCCTCGCCCTCCCGGTCAGGGTCGGTCGCCAGCAGCAGCTCCGAAGCACCACGGGCAAGAAGCGTCAACTCCTTGACCAAGTCCTTCTTCTCCTTGGGCACCACGTAGCTCGGCGCGAATTCCTCGTCAACGTCCACCCCAAGCCGACGCTTGGGCAGGTCGCGGACATGGCCGAGTGAGGCCTTCACCGAGTACCCCCGACCAAGGAACTTCTCGATCGTCCGGGCCTTGGCTGGGGACTCAACTATGACGAGCTTCCTCGCCTTAGCCGCATCAGCGACGACTGGTTTGTTCGGTTTTGACGCCACGACGCGCTTCTTGGCTGCGGTTGCCATCTTGATCTCGATCTGGCCCCCGAAGCGTCTCACCCCGCTCCCTCTCGGCGAGAGGCGGGTGGTAGAAGCTCTCCATCGGCGGGCGAAAGTGGTTCAGTCAGAACTCCGTCGGAATATATCAATGTCGTGCAAAGCGGAGTGCATGCCAATCATGGGCGATTGGGTTGGGTTGCGGAGGATAACCCGGCACCCGCCGGAGCGGCCTCGATCACCCTCAGGCTGTCCAGGGCAATCAGCAGGTCGCGTCGCCACTTCTCGGCCGACGGGGCCCGCGGGATCCTCACCTGTCCCCCCTTCACAACCGCACGCGTCCCGAATGCCTTGTACAACGCTACACGGTCGCATACGACGAACGGCGAGAGTTTCAGCACCAGTTCCGGCCCGGTCACCACACCATCCTGCGTCTCGATCGCCCGCACGAACCGCGCCCTCGCCAAAGCCTTGATCCGCAGCAGGAAGAAGAGATCGGCTACCGGCGTCGGCAGGATGCCAAACCGGTCCGCAAACTCCACCCGGACCGCCTCAACCTCCGCCTCGGTCTCCAGCGTCGCCAGACGCCGGTACAGGCGAACCTTCACATCACCATCCCCAACGTAACTGTCCGGCAAGTGCGCACCGACGGGCAGATCAATGGTCAGGTCCGTCGCCGGTATCGTGCGCTTGCCACGCAGTTCCTCAACCGCCTCGGCAACAAGGCGGCAGTACAGGTCAAACCCCACCGTGTTCATGAACCCGCTTTGCTCCGGTCCGAGCAGGTTCCCGGCACCACGGATCTCCAGGTCTTTCATCGCAATCCGGAACCCCGCACCGAGGTCCGTCGCCTCGAAGATCGACCGCAGTCGCTTCTCGGCCGTCTCGGTCAGGCGCCGTGCCGGGTCATAGAGCAGGTAGGCATATGCCTGCTGTCCGGACCGCCCCACGCGTCCCCGCAACTGGTAGAGCTGCGCCAGGCCGAACATCGCTGCATCCTGAACGATAATCGTGTTGACGTTCGGCAAGTCCAGCCCACTCTCGATGATCGTCGTGCAAACCAGCACGTCATGCGACCCTTGGGAGAACTCGACCATCACCTTCTCGAGTTCGTCCTCATCCATCTGGCCATGCCCGATAGTGACGTCAACCTCAGGGATCAGCTTCGCCAGCTTCCGTGCCACCGCATTGATCGTCTGCACACGGTTGTGAACCACAAAGACCTGTCCGCCACGATCCACCTCACGCAGGACTGCCTCCCGCACCAATGACTCATCCTGGCCGGTTACATACGTCTTCACGGGCAGGCGTGCCTCGGGAGGCGTCTCGATGACGCTCATGTCCCGCATGCCCACCATGCTTTGGTGCAAGGTCCGCGGGATAGGCGTTGCCGTCAGCGTCAGTACGTGAACGTCATTGCGCAACTGCTTCAAGCGTTCCTTGTGTGTCACACCGAACCGCTGTTCCTCATCCACCACCAGCAACCCGAGGTCACGGAACCGGACATCCTTGCTCAGCAACCGGTGGGTGCCAATCACCAGATCCACTGATCCGTCCACCAGTCCCGCAACCACTGCATCCTGTTCGCGCGTCGTCCGGAAGCGGCTCAGGACGTCCACCTTCACCGGAAAGGCCTGCATCCGCCGACTGAAGGTCTGGAAGTGCTGCATCGCCAGGACGGTCGTCGGCACAAGCACCGCAACCTGCTTGCCCTCCTGAACCGCCTTGAACGCCGCACGTACCGCCACTTCCGTCTTGCCGAACCCCACATCCCCGCAGACCAGACGATCCATCGGCTTGGTCCGTTCCATGTCCTGCTTGACGTCGGTGATCGCCTGCATCTGGTCGGCCGTCTCCACGAACGGGAAAGCCTCCTCCAGGTCGCGTTGCCACTGCGTATCCGGGCCGAACGCATGCGCCTGAGCCACGTCACGCAGCGCGTACAGGGCCAGCAGCTGCTGCGCCACTTCCACGACCGACTGCTTCACCCGGTTCTTTGCGCGCTCCCACTCGCCCCCGCCCAGCTTGCTCAAGGCCGGGACGTGCTCGCCCGCACCCACGAACCGCTCAACCCGGTCAAGCTGGTCGGTCGGCACATAGACCCTGTCCGCCCCCTGGAACTGCAACAGGAGGTACTCCCGCTCCCCACCCTCCGCCTGCCGTCGCACCAGACCCTGGTACTGGGCAATCCCATGCTCTACATGCACAACCATGTCGCCAACCGTGAGTTCCCCCAGGAAACTCTCCTTGGCGTACCGGCGCCGACGCACCGGGCGTCGTGGCCGCGCCCACCCGAAGACCTCCACATCCGTCAGGATCACCAGCCCCAGCGCGTCGTGGACCCAACCCTCACCCGCTTGGCCCTGCACCAAGGTCAGGCTTGGTCGCGTCGGTTGGCGCACCAGGGTCTCAACCGGCGCGATGTCCAGTCCATGGTCTGCGTAGAGTTCTGCCAACCGCGACGCCTGTTGCGAAACGATCACCACCCGGTTCCTGGCATGCAGGCGCCGGCGCGACATCTCGACCACGTCCTTGATCCGACCACCGTAGGTCGGTGCCATCTCGAACTCGTTCAGGACAATCGTCGCGTCCGGGTGCACCGGCACAAGCACCGTTGTCTCCGACGCCGGTCGTGCCTCATCAGGCTCAAGCACCCGATCAGGAACATCCGTCGGCACCGCCGTCTGCCCCCATCCCTCCCCCTGTCCGTGATGAAGCTGCAATGGCAGCGGATCAGCATGGACCGGCGTCGCATCATCCTCCGGATCGCCGTCCGTGAAGGTGGCCGGCAGGGGCGCACCGACCACAAGTTCCGTGGATCCTCCCGGCGTCCGGTACGAGAGGTGCATGGTCGCCACGTCCGCGAAGCGTCGGAGGGTCGCTGCCCGGTCGTGCCACGCCGCCGCAAACCCCGACGGTATCGAGCCGTTCCCCATCAGCCGGTCACGCCTCTCGCGCGTGTGCTGGTCCAGATCATCCAGCGTGTCCAGGACAATCCGCGGCTCATCGATGATGACCAGCGGGTCGGGGAGATAGTCAAGAAGCCACCCGGGACGGTGTCCCCCGGCGTCGATCAGGTACCGAGCGAAGAATGGCAGGGCCGCAAAGAAGGCTCCACCTTCAAGGTCACGAACCTGCCAGTCCCACTCCTCGCGCACCTCCGGTCGAAGCGTGTCGCAGTCCAGCACGTTCAGCACGGCAGCGGCACTGGCACCGTTCCACAGCGCGAACTCCGTCGCCGGCGCCAACTGGAACACCTCCAGCGTCCCCGTCGACCGCTGGGTCACCGGGTCGAACATGCGCAGGCTTTCGACCTCGTCGCCGAAGAACTCCAGGCGCACCGGCCATTCCGCCAGTGGCGGATAGAGATCGAGGATGCCACCGCGACGACTGAATGATCCCGGCGCCTCCACCAGGCCGACACGCGTGTAGCCACTCGCCGTGAGCTGCGCCACAAGGCCATCCATGCTGATCGTCGCACCCGGCGTTACCCGCACTACCCGTGGCGCAAAGTCCTCCGGCGAGGCAACCATCTGTGTCAGGCCCGCGACACTCGTCACGATCACCGTCGTATCAAGCGATGTTCCCGCCTGACGCGCACCGGCAAGGTGGACCAGGACGCCTGCCCGCAATCCGACGGTGTCGGCGCCAGCCGGCAATTGCTCATATGGCGCCGCGTCAAACGCCGGAAGATAGTGCACCTCATCCGGCCTCTGCGACCATGTTTGAAGATCATGCACCCATGCCTGCGCCTTCGCCGGATCCGATGCCACCAGCACGATCGGACGTCCGGCACGCGCCTGCAGCAACGCGATGACCGTGGCCTTTGCCGCCTCTCGCACTACCGCACTGACTTGCGGCGCCATCAGCGCCGGCGACCCGTCGATGGTCAAATCGGAATCCAGGGCACTTGGGGACAGCGCGACGCCGGCGAGATCGACGAGGCGGCGAATTGACGGTGTTTCGTCAAACAACGGAAGCAGGCCGGAGAGTCGCATGGTGCCGTTGGTGCCTTTCTGGTGCTTATTGCGGGGAGCGCCGGGCGGTCAGGCGCAGCGTGACGAAATCAGGGCCGATGGGGCGGAAGCATCTGCCGGTCTACACCAACGGCGCGACCATCCGTGTCCGCCACTGTCGCTAGCGACGCCCCACGTCCAGGTTCGCTGCCATTGTGGCGGTTCATCGTCACGCGCACCCCATCGCGTACCCAATCGGTCGCCGCGTCGGCAGCCCGTTCAACCGCCCCCGACATCAGTGCCATGTCATCCGGCGTGAACGATCCCAACACGAACTCGATCGCATCCATTCCCGACGGTGGTCGGCCAATCCCAACCTTGATCCGTGCAAACGGTACCGTTCCGTCCGAACGTCCCACCGCACCCGGTGGCTCGCCCTTACCTGTTCGCGAAGTGAACCTCGACAACAGGCGGGAAATCCCACCGGTCGCAACCGCTCCCCTCCCTTGATCTGGAGTGGTGGCAGCGACGCGCGGGGTGCCCCCCTCTAACGCCGGTGAGGGGCTAGGCATGGGGACACCAGCGTCACCGGCAACCGAAGCTTCCAGACGGGCCACCGCCTCACGGATGCGCGGCGTGGTCCGCGCAAGATCCCGCAGGTGCTGTTGAATTGACAGGATGCCGCGATGTCCTCCGGCACTCCCGGACGGTCTCACCCGAATGCGACCAGCCGCCAAATCGAGGTCATCGTAGATCACGAGAATCTCGTCAACCCCAAGTCCGTCCCGTTCGATCAATGCCCGGACCGCCTTGCCACTGTCGTTCATGAACGTCTGGGGACGAACCAGAACCGCCGGGTCACCATCGATCACGAGACGGGCCACCTGACTGTGACGCGCTGTCACTGACGCACCCGCCGACCACCGCTTCGCAATGACGTCGAGGACAAACCACCCGACATTGTGGCGTGTAGTGCGGTAGGTCGTACCCGGGTTCCCCAGGCCAATGATCGCCTTCATCGTGATCGTGGTGGTCGGCGTGATCGTTCTGGTGGGTCGCAGCGCGCCCTGAAGACTACCGTGTTGGCGGAAGCAAAGTGTTGCAAGAAAGGTTGATCGGGTGGATCAAGCAAACCACCCAGATCCGTTCCTCGTGTCAGATCGGGACTTAGGCAGGCCGAATGGGGTGAAGGTCATCCGCAAGTGCGTCATCGTGGGGTTGCGCCGGTTCCCCGGAGACTGGCCAGATTGCTGCCGACAACGCCGACCACTCGGCCAACGTCAGCGTTTCCGCCCGGCGGGTACGGGCAATCCCGGTCAACTCAAGGGCCGCATCAATGCGTTCAGTGCCAGTTCCAAGGTCTCCCAAGGCATTGTGCAACTGCTTGCGCCTGTGCGCGAACCCCGCCCGGACCGTCTGGAGAAATCGGGCCGGCGATGGCAGTAGCGGAACACACGGTTCGTCGTAAGGTCTCAAGCGGATCACCGCCGAGGTCACATCCGGAGGTGGGAAGAACGCCTGCGGAGGTACCTCGAACAGGACTTGCACATCCGCCATCACCTGCACCTGCACACCGAGAACCGATAGGTCGCCCGGACGCGCCGCCATCCGGTTCGCCACCTCGCGCTGGATCATCACCACGATCTCGCGCGGACGGTCGACTGCCGGGAACGACAGCATCCGACGGATCAGGGCCGTCGCCACGTTGTACGGCAGGTTCGCAACCAGCGAATATGGCCGACCCTCGAACAGCGTCGCCGGATCAATCGCCAAGGCGTCAGCCTCGACAATCTCGAGATTGGGTGCATCAACCGTTGTCCGCAACGCCCGCACCATGCGCCGGTCAACCTCGACGGCAACCACTCGCCTCACCCGAGTGACCAGTTCGGCAGTCAGGGCACCGGCACCCGGGCCAACCTCAAGTACCTCGAGTTTCGGATGGAGGCGCGCAGACACGACAATCCGGTTGAGGACCACATCATCGGTCAGCAAGTGTTGCCCAAGCGTCTTGGACAACCAGATCCCATGATTTGCCAGCAGGTCACGGACGGTCGGCACATCCGTCAACCGCCGTGCACCGACCGGCTTGGCACTGACCGGAGCCATGGGCATCGTCCCGGGCCGGGGCACACGCGGACGACGCGTGCCATCCCCACCCCGGCCCGCCGGATCCGAGTTCGCTCCGCTTGGCCCACCCCGGCCCGCCGGATCCGAGTTCGCTGCGCTTGACCCAGTCCGACGCCCGCGCCTCGTGGTCGTCTCGCCTATCCGTGAATCCGGTGTTCGTCCACGCATCTTCAGATCCTACCGGTCAACCGGGTCGAGCTGAACACCCAAGGGACGCTGACTTACGGTTGACCGGGTGTGGGGTTGGACAAGGATCAGCGTCCATGGGGACGCTCAGACTTGCCTCTCCGTCCGGGGAAGGAGCGGGGGGTAGCTTCCCGGCGGACACATCTGATCTAGTCCGGACACGGCTATTCAAGGACGTAGACGTTGACCGCGCGTCGCCCCCACTGGATTGCCTCCCAGTAGGTGAGAAAGCCAAGGTCAACCCGATGCCCCTGGATGTCGGATCCGGTATCCGCTGCCACCCCGAACCCATAACCGGGCACCCACACACGCGTGAAGAACGGGATGATGCGTGGATCTACCGCGACGATGCCGGGAGCAAAACGTACTCCCGTGGCGGTAATTCCGTAACCGGGATCTCCCGGGCGCTTGCCGGTGCTTTCCGGTCCAGGGTCATACGCCGTCGAAACCATCTTGACAACCCGTCGGGTATTCAGCCCGGGAGGGGGTCCATGAGTGTCGAGGCCGAGCAGTCCCGCACCCGGCACACTGACCGAAGTGATGGACAGTGCCGGTTCCGCAATGATCTCCGTGAGGGGGGTGCGCAACAACGTGTCCTGGCCAACTTTCTGGCCCGCTTCCTCGCCGTTCTCGATCGTGGTCAGGATCGTTCGCTGACGCAACCCGTCTGATCCGCTCCGGAGGATGATGCGCGCGCCCGGCTTCAATCCTGGCAGCTTCACCACCTGGGTCTGGAAAGGCAGCGTCTCGAATTCGATCCGTTCCTCTTCCCGCACCCGAACCACCCGGACCGTGCCGAAGGCAGGCACCGGAGCATTGAGACCCGGTTCAACCCGGTCAAGTTCACCAAGGTCGATCGATTGTTCGACCAGAAGTTCAGCAACCGTTGAAACACGCGTACGCGTCGTCACCAACGTGTCACCCTCGGCAACTGTCACCGCCGGGGCACGCATCACCGAGACACGCACACCCGGCATCAGCGGTGCCTCAAGTGTCGGAACGACCACATCAGCCGCATCCACATCAATCCCGACCGATCTCAAGGCTTCGCCCACCGTCGACGCAGCCGCACGGACATGTTCCGTAAACCCATTCTCGTGCACTCGGAACGGTGTTGCGCGTTGCACAACAATCCGGCCGACGCTGCCTCTCGGTGATCCGCGATCAACCACCTCGCCATACATGTAACCGAGGCGCTCAAGGACAAGCGGTGCCGCGCGCATCGGTGCCGAACTGGGCACGACCGCCCGTGGTGGGACAATCACCTGACCAGCACCGATCTGTTCGCCGGTATCCGTCTTCACGCTGGGCCCGGTCACGCTCCGTCGGAGACCTCCGGCCACAACCTCCGTCAAGGATGGTCCGCCATGGGGAATGACGAGAATGCGGTCGTCCGGTTCAAGCGTGAACCCCGCGTCGGCCAGTACCTCCACAATCGTCCCGTTCGTCGACGAAGCGCGAACAGTCTGACCGTCAACCTCAACCAGTGTCCACCAATCCTGCCCACCATTGATGCCGCTACGCAACCGTGCAAGCACGACATGGCCGGCCTGGGGCACGATTTCCATTGCCTTGCGGATCGATGCCTCGGCAACCCCGAGGCGCTCCGACGCATCCGCAGCAACCGTGACGGCAAGCACCACTGCGGACGCCAGTGGAAGCGGGACGGTCACGACCGGTTGTGCGAGGGTCACCCGCAGCAGCAACAGCACCACTGCACTCGTCCACAACACAACGGCCATGAGCGGCGCAATACCGTGCCAATGTCTCCGAGGCAGCGCCTCACCCGGGTACTCAAGTCCCAGCGCCGACCGGTTCGCCACCGTGCCTCCCACGCGCTCGCCGGGCATGGCTGTCAGCAGTGACAGTCGCTGGAAGGTGCGCACCCCTTCGGAGGCACCTTCTGCGATTGTCCCCATGTACGGCCGCGGTAGGATCTGTTCCCGCCGCAGCGGTGCGGCCCCGGTGAGCGAGATGCGGGGTCCAAACCGTTCCAGTTCACCGCGCGTCCAGCGGGTATCCATGCGCCCCATGCGTATCGGCAGGGACGGAAGCCCTGTTCCGCGCATGGTGGGTGCCTCCACCCGATCCATTGTGGTCCCGATGAGCCTGCTCCTGATTGTCTTCCATGCGCGGTTCGGGGACCCAAAATCCCCGGAGTATCCCGCGCACCGCATGGGCATGTACATGAACCCATGCGTGAGACGTTATGTAAAACAGCACCCTGACATTTGTCAGGCAGCAAACGGATCCTACACGACGCGGCCGCGATGCGGCATCACCGATGGCCGAACCGTACCGGACAACCACCCCACTATGCCCAAAATCAGACCTGAACGACATAACATCGACCACAAGCGTCACGATTGCGCAACCGTGTGTTGCCGCATTCGTTGCCGCGACCGCGCGACGGTGACCGCAGCACCGTGTCCCCGAAAACGACAAATCGGGCAGAGAACCCGTTGGGGGTCCCTGCCCGACCAAGCGTGCATCCGCGTCACGGCACCCACCCGGTGCGGGTGCCAAGCCAGAGCTACTTCTTCTCTTCGATCAGCTTGTTGGCCTTGGATGCCGCGTCGTCAAGCGCAGCTTTGGCGGTCATCTTGCCGGTGATCGTCGCCGTCAGTGCATCCGCCAGGACACTACGGATATCCTGCCACGCCGGGACCTGTGGCTCAGCGCGAACAAAGTCGGTCAGGTCGAATGCCTGCTTGCCCTGCGGGTCCTTCTCCCAGTTGGCCTTGACTTCGGGATTCTCGGCGGCCGACTTCCGCAAGGGCATGTACCCGGTCTTGATCGGGAAAACCGCGGAGTTGTCCTTGTTCGTGAAGAACTTGACCCACTCCCAGCTAGCCGCCGGACGCACCTTGTCCTTGTTGTCGAACACAACAACGTTACCGCCGAAGAGGACGGAGATTGGCTTGTTCGTATCCTTCTGCGGGATCATCCCGACCAACCACTTGTACTTCTCAGGCTCCTTGCCGTCCGCAGTCAGGGCCTTGCGAACCCACGGACGACCGGTGGTGGTGTCATGGAACCCGGCCACCTTCCCGGCAGCGAAGTCGTTCTGGTACGCGCTGTCCTTGTTGTTCTCGTACGCCTCGCCGTTCTTCACCATCTCGGCCCACATCTCGAAGATCTGGACGCCGGCAGGCTGATTGAAAGTCACCTTGGCGAGGTCCTTGTCCAGGACCTCGCCACCGTTCGCGAAGATGAACGCATCGATGTACGAGGTGTCGATCTTGATATGCGTGCCGTACACCGAGGTCTTGCCATCGGCACCCTTCTTCGTCAGGGCTGTCGTCGCCTTCTTGAAATCATCGAAGGACATGATCTGGCCCTTCTGGCCATTCTTCGCAACCCCGGCAGCCTTCAGGAAGTCCTCGTTCCAGTACTGAACCGCAAGGCTCTTGGTGAACGGGAAGGTGAGCATCTTGTTCTGGAACATCGGGTACTTGTTCGAATCGATGTAGATCGGGAAGATGTCCTTCAGGTCGTCAGCCGAAAGCGCCTGCCCGCCCTTGAGGGCGTAATCGTCCAGATAAACGATGGCTTTGGCCTTCATGTACTCCACGGCCATCGACTCGTAGGCAACCGCCACGTCCGGGGTCTGACCGGCCTGGATGGCAGCCATCGCCTTCTGGTAGACGCCGGTGTAGCTGCCCGGAATCGTCTCGGCCTTGACAGTGATCTTCTTGCCGTTGCTCTTGTTGAACTCGGCCACGACGTCATTCAGGGCGGCCAGGTTGGAACCGGACAGGGTGTGCCAGAACGTGATCTCGGTCGCCTTGTCAAAGTTCACCGTCGTGCCGGCAACCGTGGGGGCCACGGTGGGTTGCGCCGCCGGAGCCATCGTCGGGGCTGCCGAAGCCTTGGTCGGCTCAGCCTTCGCCGCTGCCGTCGGGGCCGCCGCCGGGGCTGCCTCGCCACCGCACGCTGCCAGGAACGCTGCCAAGCCACCCATCCCACCGATGCGCGCCATCATTGTGCGTCGGGAAACTGCCATTGATGCGACTTCCTTCTCTCTGTCCTCGCGCGTCTCACGCGCGGGCCTGAACACTCATGCGGGCCACGCATCCGCGTGACACACCGCAAGACACTACCCCTTCAAACCGGTCCGGGTTATTCCTTCCACGAAATACCGTTGCGCAACCAGGTAGATCACTGCGGTTGGCAAGATCACGAACGTCGATGCCGCCATCAGTTCCGCGTACCGCGTCCCCCCCTCGGTACTGAACGCGGACAACCCAACCTGGATCGGTCGCATCGCCGCACCACGCGTCACCATCAGGGGCCAGAGGAACGCGTTCCACGCCCCGAGGAAGTTCAGCAGTGCGACCGTGATCAATGCCGGCCGAGACAACGGCACGACGACCGACCACAGGAACCGCAAGTGCCCGCAGCCATCCATCACCGCCGCATCCTCCAGATCCTTCGGGATCGTCATGAAGAACTGCCTCAGCAGGAAGATTGCGAACACACTCCCGAGAAACGGAACCACCTGCGCCTGATATGTGTCATACCAACCCAGCCACTTCGTGATGACCACGAAGTTTGGTATCAACGTCACCTCCCCAGGGATCATCAGGGTTGCAAGGAAGACGGTGAAGACGGCGTTCTTGCCATGGAACTCCATCCTGGCGAACGCGTATGCCGCCAGCGACGCCACCAGCAGCACGCCAACTACCTGACACACCGACACGATGATCGTATTCAGGAAATACCGTCCGAATGGTGCCGATGCCCATGCCGATCCGTAGTTGGCCCACTGCAGGGTCTTGGGCCAGATCGTCGGGGGACTCGCCATCGCTTCAGTGTTCGACTTCAGCGACGTCACCAGCATCCAGTAAAACGGGAAAACCGTTGAGATCGCTCCGGTTAGAAGGAACGCATGTATCGCGACCCTAAGGAGTGCGCGCAAGCTACCGCCCGGATGTGCCGACACACCGGATGCAGATTGTCGGGAGGCAGTCACTGCTCCGACCATACTTGTCCAGAACCTCGCGTCACACTGTCAGGCGGCCGCACGCACGTCAACCCACTCGCCCCGCAATGATGGTACGTCCTGAAGGTCACCGTACGGTGAACCATCCGCCAACCAACCGGTAACCAAGCGGGACCGGTCTCAGTCGTAATTGACTCGTCTGCCTACGAACCGGAAGTTCACCCACGTCAGCATCAGGATCAGTGCCGTCAGCACGAACGCCATCGCCGACCCGTACCCGACACGCGTCTGCTGATAGAAGGTCTTGAAGATCAGCATGAGGACCGTCCGGGTTGTGTCGAGGGGCCCGCCACCGGTCATCACGTAGATCTGGTTGAACGCCTGCAATGCACCGATCGAACCAGTGATGAGCAGGAAGAAACTCGTGGGAGACAGCAGGGGCAGTGTCACCCGGCGGAAGATCTGCCACTCGCCGGCGCCATCAATCCGTGCCGCCTCGTACAACTCCTTCGAGATGTTCCCCAGACCAGCCAGATAGATCACGATGTAGAAGCCGAGGTAGTGCCAGATCGACATCACGCAGACCGCGACCATCGCCAAGCTTGGCCCACCAAGCCACACCGGCACCGAGGTTCCAAACGAGTGCGCCACCATCTGAAAGACACCGTCCGGCTCGTCTAGCCACAACAGCGATGGCAGACCCATCATGGTCAGGATCTGATTGAGCAGACCACCATCACGCTTGTAGAGCCACCGCCAAACCAGACCGGCCGCCACGGTGCTCGTGATGTAGGGCAGGAAGTACGCCGTACGGTAGGCCCCGCGCCCGCGGATCGGCTGAAAAAGCAAGTACGCAATGCCGAGACCAAAGGCCATTTCGGCCGGAATCGCCAGGATCACATACCAGACGGAGATCCCGATCGAGTTCCAGAAATCCTCGTTGGTCAGCAGTCGAACATAGTTCGCAGCACCCACGAACTCTTCCTGAATGAGACCCCAACGGAAAAGGCTGATGTAGAAGGCAAACGCTGCCGGGAAAAAGTTGAAGAGCACGAGGAAGACCAGCGCGGGGGCCAGATACAGGTACGCCACAGCAGTCTGTCGCCACCGTCGACGTCGCAATCCCGACACCCGAACCGCTTCGCGGGCGGCATTGGCACTGACCGCTGTTTCGCCTTGAAGGGTCACCATCGGACTCAGCTTCTTTCCCCACTATAGCAACGCCATGCCACGTACCGGATCACCCCTTCGTCCATACACCCACAGGCACCCAGTTCACACAGAGGCTCCCATCAACCTCCATATAATCGCGTGTGGACCCAGATCAGAACCCCACCGATGGCGTCGCTGCCGTGACCGCCCATCCTCATCGTGACACCATCGTCGTCCTGGATTATGGGTCCCAGTACGCTCGCCTCATCGTGCGTCGCGTCCGCGAGTGCCGCGTCTATGCCGAACTCCTCCCGTGGGATGCGCCCGCCGATCGCATCCGCGCCCTCAATCCCCGTGGGTTCATCCTGTCGGGTGGTCCGAACAGCGTCTATGACCCCGACGCGCCAAGCCTCCAGGACATCGTGCTCGACCTGCGTGTCCCCGTTCTCGGCATTTGTTACGGCATGCAACTCCTCGCCCAACACCTGGGGGGACAAGTGCGTCCCGTCGAACGGCGCGAATTCGGTCATGCACCAGTCACCCTCACCGACACTGGGCATCCGCTGTTCCGGTCCCTTCCCGACCAGCCCGATGTCTGGATGAGCCATGGAGACCAGGTGACCGCGTTGCCCGATGGTTTCCATCCCATTGCCTTCACTCCCACCTGCCCGGTCGCGGCCATGGCATCCATTCCGGGAACCCGGCACGCACCCATCATGGCCCTGCAGTTCCATCCCGAGGTTGCCCATACCCCGCAGGGCCTCGACCTCCTGCGCAACTTCTGCCTCGACATCGCCGGATGTTCCCCCACATGGACACCCGGATCCTTCGTTGATGAGGCTGTCGACGCCATCCGTGAACAGGTCGGATCCGCCCGCGTCCTTGCCGGTGTCTCCGGTGGGGTGGACAGTGCCGTAGCCGCTGCCCTTCTCCATCGAGCCATCGGTGACCAACTGACTTGCGTCTTCGTCGACAATGGCCTCCTTCGCAAGGATGAATCTCGCAACGTCGTCGCCAGTCTCGGCGAACATCTCGGCGTCCGCCTTGTGGCCGTCGATGCCGCCGACGACTTCCTTACCCATCTCGCCGGAGTAACCGATCCGGAACAGAAGCGTCGCGTGATCGGCGAACGCTTCATCCGCGCTTTCGAACGCGAAGCCCGCGCCCTCGCCGCCGAGGGCGGCCCCTTCGATTTCCTCGCCCAAGGCACCCTCTATCCGGATGTCATCGAGAGTGCAACGCCGGAAAGCAAGTCCGCCGCCAAGATCAAGACCCACCACAACGTCGGTGGACTGCCCGCCGATCTGGCCTTCCGCCTCGTGGAGCCGCTTCGCTACCTCTTCAAGGACGAGGCACGCGCCGTCGGCGCCGCCCTCGGCCTCCCCGATGACATCGTGTGGCGAGATCCCTTCCCGGGTCCGGGCCTGGCGGTGCGCATCCTCGGCGAAGTCACTGCGGAAAAGACCGCCATCCTCCGCGAGGCTGACGCCATCTTCGTCGGCGAGATCAAGCAGGCAGGTCTCTACCGCGGCCTCGGCCAAGTCTTCGCCGTCCTCACTGATGCAAAAAGCACCGGTGTCCAGGGCGACTACCGGACGTATGGCCATGTCGTGGCCCTGCGCGCCGTCACGACCGACGACTACATGACCGCAGACTGGGCACGCCTCCCATACGACGTCCTTGCCCGCGCCTCCAACCGCATCGTCAACGAAGTTCCGCAGGTCAACCGAGTGGTGTACGACATCACCTCAAAGCCACCTGCCACGGTCGAGTGGGAATGACCGCCCGGTTCCGCACCATCAGACGTGTGCGGAACCGGGTCTGAGGTGCAGTCCTGATGTGCCCGGAAATCTGCCCGCCTGCCACTCCATCAATCCATCAGCTGCCCACACCCGGTGCCCAGACCAGGGCACGGACGTCATTGCTGAGGACGTTGTCCTGCCAGAATGGCGGCCAAATCGCCCCAAGGAAACGTCGCACCGGATGCGATTGGTAGACCGTCCAATTGGTCGGGTCGGCTTGGTCGGCAACCGCCAGTCCCCCACCCCGCGTGCCGACCCAGACACGCCCATCCGGCGTGCGGGCCATCGCCTGCACCCACGGATGTGGCAATCCCCCCACACCAGACGCCGTCACCGACTGCCAACGCAGCGGGTCACGTGCATCACGGCGTTCGTCAAGAATCGTCACGCCACCCTCGGTTCCGAACCAGATGCGTCCCTCGCCATCCTCCATGATCGCGTGTACCTTCGGGTGCACCAGTTCACCGGTTACGCCCGTGAAGGTCTGCCAGTTGGCGTGGTCATACGCACCGAGTGCGGGGGCTTTCGGCTGTGGTGTGAAGACCGCCGCCCCGTTCTCGGTGCCAATCCATATCCGCCCGCGTCGGTCGCCAGTGATGGTGAAGACAAGGGTGTCCGGCAGGACGCCATCGGTGTTGTATCGCGTCAATCCAACAAGCCACGAACCGTCACCACCACCCTGTACTGCTGTCTTGGCCCACTCCACCTCAGCCCGCGCCCCATCGGCACTCACTGCCGTTTTGGGCGAGAAGACGTTCACCCCTCCGGCCCCACCGAACCACGCCCGGCCGACCCCATCCACGTAGACCGTGTCGAGGATCTGGTGCAGCAAAGGCGCGTTTCGCCCCATGTACTGGTACGTTCCCCGTCGCGGATCAAAGGCTGCACCACCATTTGCGGTGGCCACCCACGCAACGCCTCGCCGGTCAACCGCCACTCCAAAGACGTACAAATCCGGCAGGCTTCCATCCTCGACGGTGTGCACCGTCCACCGGTCACCATCCAGCGTAGGTGCATGCACAAGGCCGCGGGCCGTTGCAATCCACACCTCACCCTCGGGGCCAATCGCAATCGACCCGACCTCGTTCGACGGCAAGGGAGAAGCCGGCCAAGCCAGTGCTTCCAGGCGCGTCGCTCCCTCACGATCGACGACCACGCGGTTCACACCAGACGCCGTTCCCACCCAGAGCGAACCCGGGGTCGTCGCCAGTACCGGAACCTGTCTTGCCCCGGCCAGGCCCGAACCGGCGAGTACCGCGAACATGGCCCCGGATACGCCGCCCACACGCACGGCCCAGAACCGAAATCTGGCACCAAAATCACGCCACGCAAGGGTAAGTGCCTGGAGTTCGGCCACCGACAGGCGTGATTGGCGCCAACGCCACAGCGCAACCCCGGCCGAAGCCACCATGACCACAAGCGCGACGATGACCATCTCGGCCGGGAACTGGGCACGGCCAAGCCGTGACGCATTGATCTCAACCGCCACCAGACCGGCGGCACCGTCGGGCAGGACTGCCTGGAAGTAGATGGGCGGTGTCAACAGCCCGAACAGGCCCACGAACCCCACCCACCACCGTGTCGCTCGGCCAAGTACCGAGCGCCCCGCTCGGTTCCAGAGGTACCAGGCAACCGCCACCCCAATTAGCGCCACCAGTGGTGCAAGCTGTTGCCACGTCCCGGGCGACGTCAACCGCACCACGAACGAGGCACCTATCGCCCGGACCCGTGCAACCACTGGGAAAAGCAAGTCAATCAGTACAGACATGGGATTCGTGGGTCCCCGGATCGACCGGCACGCCGACGCCAGGGGCTACCATTGACAACGGGTCGAATCACCACCCGGCAGGGACAACGAGACCGGCCCGCGAATAACCCCGCATCCAATCCGCCAACACCGTCCATCGAGATCACACCAATGGCAAGCAATCCTGCGCGCGCGGCCTGGACATGCCTGGCCATGGCCATCGCCTTCTGGACCGTGGCGTTCCTCTTCCCGGAAATCCGCGAGTTCGCCGTCGTTAGCGGGCTTGCCTTCTTTTTCCTGATCGGTGGCGTCATCAGTTGGGACGGACGAGGGGGACACTGACCCCGCGAACGCGACAGGGGCACCCCTTCGGATGCCCCCGCCAGTCACCACCCTGTCGGGTCGGGGATTTCCTGCTACGCGCGGTCAGTGACCGAGCGCCTCATTGATCTGATCGAACAGCGGCCGGTTCTGGCAGACGTGCCGGTCGGGCAATCCACCTGTCGCGACACTCGATGCGATCTCATGCGTGCGCCGACGCACCGCCAGACCCGCCTCCACCCCCTCACTCGACATGTGAGGCGTCAGGATCACGTTCGGCAAGGCATGCAGAGGGCTGTCCTTGGCAAGCGGCTCGACCTCGGTAACGTCGAGGCCCGCGCCAGCGAGATGGCCAGACTTGATTGCCTCGATGAGAGCAGCCTCGTCCACGATTGGCCCGCGCGCCGTGTTGATCAGGTACGCGCCCTGCTTCATCTGTGCCAGACGTTCGGCGTTGATCAGGTGTCGCGTACTCGCGGCCAGGAACGTATGCACGCTCACGAAGTCGGAATGTGAAAGCACGTCGTCGAACGACGCCATCGTCACGCCATAACCGTCAGCCACTTCCTGGGTCACGTAAGGATCGTACGCAAGCACCTTGAAACCAAACGGACGCAGACGCTCGGACGTAAGGCGCGCAATCACCCCGAAACCGATCAGCCCGACCGTTTGCACCGATAGACGATGCACTGGAACCGCACGCTTCGGGCGACCGCGCTGGTCAGCCCACTCGCCGGATCGAACGTAATGGTCCGAGATCAGCAACTGCTGGTTCATCGCAAGGATCAGCGTCAGTGCGTGGTTCGCAACGTCTTCGCTGAACGCATCCGGGACGTTCGCGAACAGGATGCCGTTCGCCGTCGCCGCGTCGACATCAATGTCGTCATAGCCCACATACGGGCGCAGGATCAGGCGGGCATGGTGGAACTGCGCGATGTCGTGCGCGGTCAGGCCGACACCCGCAACCACCACATCGGCCGTCTGGAAGGATCCGTTGACGTTGCCGTGGGCATCGTGGAGTGGTTCCATGTGCAGTTCGAGGCCCTTGGCCAGAAGTGCCCCATGGACGGAATCGTTCGGATCGATGCTTCCACTCCCACCTCGGGACGTGAACGCCACCTGGCCTACCTTGTTCCAATTATCCTTGTGCCACCGCGGTGATAGCGTGAATGCTGACACTACTTCGCTCCCCCTTCTTCCGGCAGGCATCCGGTCGTCCCGGTCTCCGCACTCCCCGGAAGGCGTGGGTATAGTGCCACACTGATGACTGCAACTTTCGCCCCCCCCCATGCTGGGGAAATTGACGAGTACCCCCACGATTACGCTTCCCTTCTCGCCCTCGACCATGCGCACCTCCTCCACCCGCAACACCATCCCGCCGACCATGCCGAAGCGGTGATCTTCGACCGGGGTGAAGGCGCCGTCCTCTGGGATGTCAATGGCAAGCGCTACATCGACGGGTTGGCGTGCCTGTGGAATGTCTTCGTCGGGCACGGAAGGCAGGAACTCGCCGACGCTGCCGCCACCCAGATGCGGAAACTGGCCTTCGTCAACTCGTATGTCGGGTCATCAAACGAACCGGCGATCACCCTCGCCGCCCGTCTCGCACGCCTCGCACCCGGTGACCACCTCAACACGGTCTTCTTCACCACCGGAGGTGCCGAGTCCAGCGACACTGCATTCAAGACGGTCCGTCGCTACTGGGCCCTGAGGGGACAGCCGGAAAAGTCGACCATCATCTCCCGCACCAACGGGTACCACGGCACCACCATCGGTGCGACCGCCGCCACCGGTCTCGCTGCCTTCCACCTGAATTGGGGTCCGCCAGCGCCGGGCTTCGTCATGGTTCCCCCCATGGACATCGAAGCCATCGAGGCCGTCATCGCCCACCACGGTGCCGGAACCATCGCGGCAATCATTGCCGAACCCGTCCAGGGTTCCGGTGGCGTCTACCCGCCCCCGGCCGACTACTTCCCACGCCTACGCGCCCTGTGCGACCACCACGACATCCTCCTGATCGCCGACGAGGTCATCACGGGCTTCGGGCGGACCGGGACGTTCTGGGGCCTCGACCAATGGGACGTCGTGCCAGATGTCATCTCATTTGCCAAGGGTGTCACCTCCGGGTACCAGCCACTCGGTGGCATCATCATCAGCGACGCGATCCGTGAAGTCATCTACAACCAGCCATCGGCAAGCCGGTGGTGGCACGCATTCACGTACTCAGCACATGCAACATGTTGTGCCGTTGCACACGCCAACCTCGACATCATCGAGAATGAGGGTCTCGTCGCGCGTGCCGCCACCATCGGTGCACGCCTGCAAGCCGGTCTGCATACCTACGCGTCCCACCCCGCCGTTCGTGAGGTCCGTGGTCTCGGCCTCATGGGTGCAGTCGAGTTCTATTCCGGTGCCGTGCCGGGTGGCATCCCGGCCCTCGCCAAGGCGATGCGAGAACGAGGCCTCTTCACCCGAACGCGGAACGACATCGTCATGTTCGCCCCTCCCCTCGTCATTACTGAGACCGAACTTGACGAACTCCTTGCGATCTTCCGTGAAGCCGTCGACGCCATCGTTGGTCACTGATCCGTAACTTGCCATCAAGGTTCCGGTCGCAGGCACTGCATCGGGACCGTGTTCCAGCACCCGCGTCGTCGAAGGTGTGCGGTACCGTTGCCGCCATGGACATCGACCCCAAAGCCATCGCCTCGCGTGACGTCTATCGACTCCTCATCGGCGGCGTCCTGCCCCGGCCAATCGCCTGGGTCAGCACCATCGCGCCTGATGGGACGCCAAATCTTGCCCCGTTCAGTTTCTTCACCGTGGTCTGCGAAAACCCGCCAACCTTGTGTATCGTTCCCGCCCGTCGCGGATCCGATGGTGGGCGCAAGGACACCCTCGTCAACATCGAGGCCACCGGAGAATTCGTGGTCAACATCGTCGGCGAAACCCTTGCCGACGCCATGAACCTCTCGGCAGCCACCGTTGGCCCGGAAGTTGACGAATTCGCCCTCGCGGGACTTGAGACCACGGCCTGTGTGGTTGTCCGACCACCTCGGGTGACCCTGTCGCCCGTGGCCTATGAATGCCAACTGGATCGCATCGTCCATGTTGGCGGTGAGGTGTCAGGTGCCGGAAGCCTTGTCCTTGGCACCGTTGTCCGCATCCACGTCGCCGACGAAGCATGGGACGACGGGCGTATCCTCACCGACGTGGTACGCCAGATCGGCCGTGGTGGCGGGGACGATTACATCCGCACCACCGACCGGTTCCGCTTGGCGAGGCCCGTGGTGGCGTCGGACGGAACCATCACGATCCCGCCCCTCGCCTGAGAACCGCCGGCGCACTCAGGCCGAATACTTCCGGATGAAGTCCTCGTCAAGTTCGATCCCGAGGCCCGGCCCGTGGGGCAATGGCACATTGCCGTCCTTATCGACCATGATCGGTACCGTGGGTGTATGGGCCGCCGGCCACGGAAATTCGCCCGGCTTGTCACGCATGATCTCGACCCACGGCGAGTTCGGTACGCCCGCCGAGAAGTGCAGGTGGGCGTAGGTGCAGATACCCCCACCACCGTGGTGTGGCACGCACAACTTGGCACGGACCTCAGCCAACGCGGCAATCTTCCGCAATTGCCCGATCCCCTCCGATACCAGGGCATCCGGTTGCAGGATGTCGTAGCAGTTGCGGTCCAGGAGTGTCCGGAACTCATGGAAGTAATTGTTGTTCTCGCCACCGGCGATCGCCATATCCACACTGGAGTTCAACTCCGACAGGCCGTCGTAGTCGTAACGCGATAGCGGTTCCTCAAGCCAGACAAACCCCATCTCTTCCAGTGCCCGGGCGGTGTACTTCGCACGCTTCAGGTCCCAGATAACGCCCGACTGCGATGAAGGCGTGACCGGCGTCTGCGCCTGGTTACCGTCGGCCATGAGGTCCATGCGTCCGTTCGCGGCGTCAGCGACCGCCTTTGCCAAGGCAATGTCTTCGGCAAGCGTGTCGTTATGCAGACGCAACTTGATGGCCCGGAACCCCTCCTCGATGAACCCGAGGGTGTCCTCGGCCCGTTCCTCCGGCGATCCGACCTCGATTGTCGAGGCATATCCCCGGATGCGGTCGGTATAACCACCCCACAACTTGTAAAGGGGTTGTCCACATGCCTTGCCGATAAGGTCCCAGACTGCGGTCTCAAGACCCCACGCCCGGTTGAACTTACGGATCACCCGTGAATGCTGTTCCGTGGCGAAGATGTCCGAACCAATCAGGCGTGCACCGGCCGCCTTCACAGCGTCAGGGGCATAACTGTGGCCATACCCCACCAGACCATTGTCAGAAAAGACCTTCACGACCGTGAACGAGGTCGAGGTTGTGACCTCACCCGGATCCCATGCGAACTGCAGTGGACGAGGCGTCGGCACGTTGCGCAAGTAATGCGTCTCGACCCGGGCAATCTTCATAGCAACTTCTCCTGATCCTGCACCATGTCACACCCGCACACCATCGAAGCGGGCCATCGGGCGGGCACTATACTCGACTCACCCACATGCGTTGGCCAACGTACACACCCGCGATACCCGGTTACGACGACCTTCTGGCCACGTCAGCACGCTTCGCACAGACCGCCGACCTCTACGATCGTGACGGCACCTTCCCGTTCGCGAACTACCGGGCGCTCCACGACCTTGGTTATCTGGCCCGGTCAATCCCACGGGAGTTCGGTGGTGGAGGGAGCAGCATTGCCAACCTCTGCGCCCTGCAGGCGGTTCTCGGGTGGAGTGATCCAAGTACCGCCCTCGCCTCGGCGATGCACCTCCTGTTCATGGGACGCGTCGGCCATGCCATTGTCGATGGTGACGCATCCGAGGCCGGTGGGTGGAGTTCTGCACGCTACCGCCATGTTGCCGATGCCGTAATCCGCGAGGGCGTCCTGATCAATTCGGCGGCGACTGAACCGGAGATTGGCAGTCCATCGCGCGGGGGCCGGCCGGCAACCAGTTCACACCGTCTCGCAGGTGGGGGATACGAGATCACCGGTCGCAAGACCTGGACAACAGGTTCCCCGTTGCTTCGCTTCATCGTTGTCTCGGCAACACTTCTTGCCGATCCCTGCAACGCCGCGTCCGGCGACACTTCTGACACGATGGCCCACTTCCTCATCGACCGTGGTCCGATTTCCTCCGACGGAACCTTTGCCGGGCCACCCGGAACCTCGATTGTGGAGACGTGGGACGCGATGGGAATGCGTGCCTCCGGTTCGCACGACTTCGTCATGGATCGGGTGATCCTCGATGACGACAGCCTGATAAGTGCCAAACCGTTCAGTCCGCGTGTCCCTTCCACTCAGACATCTGCAATCACTGCGCCGCCCACGGCCACTTCCGGCGCCGGTTGGGCACTCCTCGTGCCTTCGGTCTATCTCGGGGTCGCGCGGGCCGCCCGGGACGAAGCCATCCACTTTGCCCGAAACCGTCGCCCCGAACCACTTGGCGGCGCTTCCATAGGGTCACTTCCGGTCGTTCAGCACACCATCGGTGAAATGGAAATGCTTCTTGCCCAGGCCGAAGCCACCCTCTTCGGTGCGGCAACCGCGTGGGATCACGCCTCCCACGCCGGTCGTGCCAACTTGGGCCCAACCCTTGCGGTAGCCAAGTACACCGTCAGCAACCACGCCGTTGCCATCGCCGACCTCGCGATGCGCGTCGTTGGCGGGGCCGGTCTGGCCCGGAGCCATCCGATCCAACGGCATTACCGGAACGTCCGCGCCGGCCTTCATCACCCACCGATGGATGACGTCGCCCTCTCAACCCTCGCCCGCGCCGCCCTCACCGAAGGCGACTGATCAACCCCTGCCGGTCCGCACTTGCCGTGCCCGAAGCACGCCCAGTCCAATCCCTGCCAGCAATCCGGCAAGGTGTCCTTCCCAGGAAATGTACGACCGCGTCGGGAAGATGCCGAAGATAATCGAGGAGTACCAGATCGTGGTCAATACCGCGAGGACCAGTGCCACCGGGCGACGTTCCACGAAACCACGGGCCACCAGGTAGCCGAGGAACCCGAATGCAAGCGCACTGGCCCCCTGGTGGACACTATTTCCGCGACCAATCAGCCATGTCCCAAGTCCGCCGAGGACTGTCACCGTCGCGATCACCGTGACGAACTCGGCAACCCCCCACACCATGATCAGGGCACCCATCCAAAGCAGGGGACCAGTGTTGGACAGCAGGTGCCCGGGCCCACCATGAAGAAATGGTGCGAGCAGGATGCCCCAGATACCCTCGAACTCGCGTGGCCGAACCCCGATCCGATCAAGCTGACTGCCAAGGATCAGCCAATCGAACAGTTCGATGACCCACAGGACGCCAACGAACCCAAACAGCAACTTGGCGCGCGCCATCAGGCCAGCGCGCCACATGCCTCCGGGCGCCACTTCACTCCGCAACCAAGTGCGCATCGACAACTACCCTCCACTGGAACCGACACGAGTGGCGCCGGAAAAGCCCTTCACTTCACCCCACAGACGCCTTTTACCTCGTGGGTATACTCGCCACATGCTTGACGCAGCCGACCAGATAGGGCAGGAACGGACGACAAACGACGGTCCGATCATCCCCCGCGCCACCGACTTCGCCCAGTGGTACCAGGACATCATCGCCGCCGCCGAACTCGTTGACCAGGCCCCCGTACGTGGGTGCTACATCCTACGACCGAACGGCTACTTCATCTGGGAATCAATCCAGCGCGACCTTGACGCCCGTTTCAAGCAGCACGGTGTGCAGAACGCCTACTTTCCTCTACTGATCCCGATGAGCTTCATCATGAAGGAGGCCGAACACGTCGAAGGGTTCGCACCCGAACTCGCCGTGGTGACCCATGGTGGTGGTGAGGCCCTCGAGGAACCACTCGTCGTCCGTCCCACTTCAGAGACGGTCATCTGGTCGACGTTCCGCAAGTGGATCCGTAGCCACCGTGACCTGCCTCTTTTGCTGAACCAGTGGTGCAACGTCATGCGATGGGAGAAGCGCCCACGCGCTTTCCTGCGCACCGCCGAGTTCCTGTGGCAGGAAGGCCACACTGCCCACGCCACTGCCGAGGAAGCCCGCCTCTACGCTCTCGAGAACCACGTGATCTACTACGACTTTCTCGAGGAATGCCTTGGCATTGGCCCAATTGCCGGCGAGAAGCCCCCGCACGAACGCTTTCCCGGCGCCGTGGCAACCTTCACCCTCGAACCGATGATGCAGGACGGGCGCGCCCTCCAGACCGGCACGTCACATGACCTCGGTGATACCTTCGGACGTGCCTTCGACGTAACATACCAAGGCGAGGACGGCCAGTCACATCCCGTCTTCGCAACATCCTGGGGAATGAGCACCCGCACCATCGGCGGGGTACTGATGGTCCACGGCGATGACCGTGGTGCCGTCTTCCCGCCGACCGTAGCACCAGTCCAGGTGGCAATCGTGCCCGTGCCCGGGCGGGATGACGCCAGCAACCGCGCCGTTGAAGCTGCCACTGCCGACCTCAAGCAGACCCTTGCCAAGACGGGGCTCCGGGTCACCGTCGACTCCCGCCCGGGACTGCGCCCCGGCGCCAAGTTCTTCCACTGGGAACGCCACGGCACACCGTTGCGCCTCGAGATTGGCCCGCGCGATGTGGAAGCCGGCCAAGCAATGGCTGCGCGTCGCGATACCGGTGAGAAAATGCCCGTGCCCCTTTCCGGTATTGCGACCGCGGTGCAGTCGACTCTCGACGCCATCCAGATGAACCTGCGCATGCAGGCGCATGCCCGGCGCGAAGCCCGCACCTTCACCGTGGATACTCGCGCCGAAATCGAGGAGACGGTCTTGAAGGGCTACGCATTCACCCGCTGGTGCGAGTCACGGGAGTGCGCTGCCGACATGCAGGCGCAGTCGCGCGGAACCATCCGCTGCTTCCCGTTCGAGAAGCATGGCAACGAGTTCCGCCCAATCCCGAATGACCCAGGTCCATGCGGGTGGTGTGGCAATCACGCAACCCGACGTGTCCTCGTCGGGCGTTCCTACTGACCAACTTACCCACCTTTGCTGATCAAGCCTGAGAACACGGATGCCGGCTTGTGACCAGAAGCTGGTCGCCATGCCGGCGTCTTCATGTCACGGGCACCGGATGCCGGAGCAACCGGTCTGCGCGCCTGGCGGTCAGACCGCCACTGCCGGTGCCGCAATCGCCAGACTGACACCCTTCTTCGCTGCGAGCGAATCAAGCGTCTCAGCAATCCGTGCCCGGGTCAGCACGTGCCGGCGACGCCCGCGCTCCACCTCCGCAACGAGGCCTCGTGAGAGGCCAGCTGCGGCGGCCAGGTCGCGTTGCGAGACCGCAACAATCTCGCGGCGGCGGCGCAGCTCATCTCCATCCGGCGCGCTGTCATCCGGAGGCAGGGGTGCGCGTGGTTCCGACCGTCGACGAACCGCGGCGATTAGCCGTACCGTGGGTACCTCAACTGCCGGTACCTCCACCTCGGTCTGGCTCTCGGCGCTGACCGTCTCGGTTGCGACCTTCGGGGTACTCACGGTCGGTGCAACCGGCGGACGGATCGCTCTCGGTGCCGTATCAGGTGCTGATCCCGTTCCCAATGAAGCGGACGCCGGGGCGACGGCGACCTGTCGGACCGGAACCGGGTTCGTCATCGCCACGCCAACCCCGCGGGCAATCAGCCAGCCGGACGCGTCGCGAAGGTCATCGTTGAATGCGGTCTCCGCGATCTCACGCAGGCGTACGTAGGCATCCCCGGTTACGGTCAGCGCAACCGACCGCGTGAAGCCGCGCCATCCCAATCCGGCGACCGGTAGCGCCATGCCTGCGTCGAGTTGCTGAAAGCCTGCTTCCAAGGCGGCCACGGCCCGGTCGATCACCGTTCCATCGCCAACACGGAGCCGTTCGAACGCCGGCGCTGGAACCCGGCAGCTCAGTACCCGCCGCACCCCGCCAATCGGCGCCGTCTTCAGTGGTGTCGAAACCGCAGGCGTCGTTGTCGGTGCCCCACCCGTCGACCAGAATGTCTCCGGCAAGCGCAGCCAGAGGTTGGCCACGATCGGATCCACCCCGATTTCCCGGGCCGCTTCATCAATCGTGAGGCCCTGAACGCGAATCAGTGACCGCAGGCGGGCCATCCGGTCAGTCGTGGTCGAGGCAAACCCCGTTGTCGGGCCATCCTCGGGCACCGGCAAGGCAGTCGCAAGCGGTTCCTCCCCCAACCCCCGGGTCACGTCCCGCACATTTTCGACCGGCGCTTGATGATCGGACGCGATTGCGTCATCCGCGTCGTCGGGCGACGTGATTGGCGACACCATCTTGTTCCCTCCTCGGGGCACCACTTGGGTGCAGTACTGATCAGGTCGGTGCTTTGCTGGCTTGACTACAACAGTCGCGGTTGGATCGTCTCGGGTGATGGACATGCAGCACGGAGTTCACGGGCGCAGAACTGCGCCTCGGCACAATCAAGTTGCGCCTTGCGCAGCGCCTGAAGCACGCACTCAAGCCATCGAGCCACATCACCATCCGCATCCGCCGACAGTTCCTGAGCAAACCCAAGCGTCTGCTCGATTGATTGCCCGATGTGATTGACCTTCTGGAGAAGACTTGTCGCCCCGGCTCCCGCCAGCATCGCAGAACTCCTCGCCACTACCAGGCGACGACACGAATGAACCCGTCTACGCTTCGTCTTTCGACAACTCAACGCATCGGCCACGGTCGCGTTTCGGGACGTGGAAATCCCGTGGATAACTCCCGGATTTCCCCGCCGCGGGCAACGCATTCGGATCACCGAAGTTGCACGACGCGACGGAACCGGAACCGATTTCGCTTCCCAAATCATCGCGCATGGTCACGCAATTCGGGGCATGTCGCAACTGGCACTGACCCCGTCGTCATGTGCGCCGGCACGGACGTACACGGGTGTCCCTGTCTGCGTGCGTTCGTTACCTGGTCAGTCGCCGCCGAGGTAGCGCTTGAAATCCAAACCAAGCTCCACCGGGTCGGGCAGGAAGTACGGGGCCGGCTGGTTCTGCGGGCTGATCATTACCCGCAGCAGCCATGGACCCGGACGCACCTTGGCCTCACTCATGGCGACCGACAGGCCGGCAACGGTGCGGATGTCAGTGGTCGAAAAGTTGCAGCCACGCGCAATCGCCGTCAGGTCGAGCGACAATGCCGCTGTCCGCTGGCCTCCGGTCGCCGCGTACTGCCCGTTATCCAGCACGATCAGTATCAGGTTCTCCGGGCGCATTGACCCAATCGTCGCAAGGGTCGAGAATCCCATCAACAGGCCACCATCACCCTCGATGCCTACAACCCGTTGATGGGTCTTCGCGTTCGGGGACATGGCAACCCCAAGGGCAATCGCCGGCACCAGACCCATCGCATCGAGCACGTAGAGGTGGTTCGGTCGGCGACCGGTCACCAGCAGCATCTCGCGCACCATCGTGCCAAGCGCAACGACCACCGGTTCGGTCGGAAAGGCCCCCGCAATCGAGGCAAGGGCCTCCAGTCGGGTCAGTTCGTGGGGCAGTGGTGTGGTCATGGTCTCTCGATACCGCCAAGGTGCAGCGTCAGACGCAGAAATGGCAATGATCAGTACAGCAGGTTTACCAGCAGGATGACCGGACGGTGCGTCATCTCGGCGTGTTCCCAGGCGCCGACGATACTGGTCGCCCACCGGTCAATCGGGACCCGCTCGTCGATCACAAAGGTGCGAAGGTTGGCTGCGTCAAGGATGTCATCGACGCGTTCGCAGAGCGTGTGGATCATGCTGTTGTATTCGTTCAGGCCACCCCGCTGCGAGACAATCAGCAGCATCGGCAGGTGATAAGGCAGCGCGAACGTCGTCAGCGCGGTCAGGGCATTGCCGATGCCGTTGTCCTGGACAACCAGCAGCGGTCTCGCACCCCCGAGGATCAGGCCTCCGGCAATGCCGATGCCCTCCTCCTCGCGCGTCAACGGCGCACTCACCCATGCACCCTCACGGGCACGCTTCTCGATCATGTCGATGACCGACTTCAGCGTGCTACTCGGGATCCATAGGACGTGCGTCGGGGCCAGATGTTCAATCGCCTGGTTGATCGCGTCACAACGTGCCGCGACAACCGCGCGCGAATCAACACCAAGTGCGCTTGTCAGTGGGGGCATTGGCGACAGTATACGGACGGCATCACAACATGCATCACCACGCTATAGCCAGCACCCGCTTCACCCGGGCACGGCGTGGTTTCACGTGAAACCACCGGGTGGGGAGACGTACCCCGGAAATCCTCGGTCATCACTGACCATGCGTCCGCAATCCCGGCAAGGGTCACGCATGGTTTCACGTGAAACCATCCGGTCTGCCTTGCGAAGACCCCAGGGCGCATGGCACCCATCCGCGTCACACCTCACGCGTCACGCCTCACGCCTCACGCCTCAACGAGCGAAGGAACCGCCTCCGGAATGGCCTCGAGGAACGAAATCACCGCCGCGATGTCGGATTCACGCGTCGACGCACCGGCTGCCAGCCCAACGACCGAACGGCCCGCAAACATCTCAACCGTCAGTTCGTCGACCGTCTCGATGTGGAGGGTCGGGCAATGTGGCTCTGAAACCCGCACCAGCTGGATCGTGTTGGAACTGTCCCGCCCGCCAACAACGACCATCATCTCCACCGAGGATGCCAGCGCCACAGCCTCATCCTGCGCATGCAGCGTCCACCCGCAGATCCGCCCACGGTCCTCGTAGTGATCGGCCTTGGTGCGCAACACCTCGACAAGGTCCACGTAATCAGCCTGCAGGACCGTCGTCTGCGCGATCGATGCCAACTTTGCGTAATGAGGCAGGGCCTGCGCCTCCTCAAGCGTCTCGATGATGAACCCGTGGTCGGTGTACGCCACCGTCGCACGTGCCTCAGGATGGTTCCGGTGACCGAAGATCACCACCTGGTACCCATCTTTCTCGAGTTGCACCGCAATCTTCTGCACCGCGGTGACAATCGGGCAGGTGGCGTCAATCACCTTGAACCCGCGTGCCTCCGCATCGGCAAATGCCAACGGCCCCTCACCATGGGCGCGCATGATGATCGTGCGACCCTCGAGGTTCCCCTCGGCAATGTCGGTCTCTGAGAGTTCCCGCACACCCAGCGAAGCAAGTTCGCGCATCGCCGGCGTGTTATGGATCAGCTTCCCGGAGAGATAGATCGTCTCCTCACCCGTCTGGGAAGCCTTCACCGCGCGGTTCCAAGCCCGCTTAACGCCACCGCAGAACCCCGAGTAGGTTGGTGCACGCCGAACCTGCATCATTCACCCTCCTGGGACTGGTTCGCACATTCTAGCAACGTCCCAGATCAATTCAGGGTCAGGCATGCGTTCCGAAACCGGAACACACCGATCACCCGATGCCCAGCCACGGTCCGAAGAGCGAGGTGACCAGCATCAGGACGGCCAGTGATCCGATCACCACGGTCACGACCCAAGCCAGCGCGCCATGGATCGCACCGTTCGCGTGCCTCCCCATCAATTGGCGGTTTCCCGCCATCCGGGTGATGAACACCAGCAGGATGGGCAGGATGATCCCGTTTACCGCCTGCACCACGATCAGCAACCGGATGACCGGAATGCCCGGCACCAGTGCGATCAGCGCACCTCCGGCAATCAGCACCGTCAGCAACCCGTAGAAGGTCGGTGCCTCGGAGAAGGTGAGTTCGACCCCTCGTTCAAACCCGAATGCCTCACACACCGACGCTGCCGTCGCCAAAGGCAGAACCCCGGCCGCCAGCATCGACGCACCGAAGATCCCGATACCAAACAGGTATGACGCGTATGGGCCGGCAACTGGGGTCAGTGCCCTCGCAGCATCCTCGGCAGTGGCAATCTCCACTCCCATCCCGCCCGGTGACGACGCGAAGATGGTCGCCGCCGTCGCCACGATGATGCTGATCGCCACGAGGATCGAGAACACACACCCCGCCAGGACATCGGCGCGCGCATACCGCAACTGCTCGGCAGTCACGCCCTTCTCTACTACCGCATCCTGCTGATACATCTGCATGTACGGGGAGATCGTCGTGCCAACGGTCGCGACAAACAGCAGGATGTACCCAGCGTCCATGCGCACCGTCGGCATCACCGTGTGTTGCAGCACCTCGCCCCAGTCAGGACGTCCAAGCACCGCCGAGATCGGGTACGCCAGGCTTACCAGCGCGAACGCAAGGAAAAGGCGTTCCACTCTCCGGTAATCGCCGTAGACAATCAGCCACCACACCAGCGCCGCCATCGCCGGGACCGCAAGGAAGCGGGGCACCCCGAACAGATCGGCTGCCGAGGCGATTCCCACGAACTCGGTCACCGTGACCCCACCGTTGGCGATCAGGAACCCCGTCATGGCTACCACCGACCATCGTGGTCCGAACTGTTCCCGGATGAGGTCTGACAGTCCCTTGCCAGTCACGGCCCCCAGTCGGGCGCACTGTTCCTGCACCGCCACCAGCGCGAAGGCAGTCATGACCATTATCCAGATCAGGTCATAGCCGTACTTCGCCCCGACGGACGCATACGTGGCGATGCCACCGACGTCATTGCCAGCCGTCGCCGCAATGAGACCCGGTCCCAGGGCAGTCAGGTAGAGACGCCACGACCGACTGCGTCCACGCGCACCCTGACCCAGACGCGCAAGTCTCGCCCACATCAGGGTCGGTTCACGATCTCACCACGGCATGTCTCTCATCAGCAGGCACATCAATGGCAAATCGGCATCTCCAGTGTCTTGGCCACCCACTTTCCTGCATGTCCCTGCATCAGCGATTGTCCTTTCCGGAACGGGAACCGCAACTAGTGGAAGATGCGTGGTATCCGTGGTCGCCACTCGTTCGGCAACAGCACGTCAATGGCATCGTCGACGGTCACGATACCCAGCAAATGCCCATCATCATCGACCACTGGCATCGCAACCAAGTCATAATGGGTGAACTCATCGGCTACCTCATCGGAACTCATGTCTAGCGTCAACGTGATCACCTCACGCACCATCAATGCATCCAGCCTCGTCTCGGGTTCCGCCAACACCATGTCTCGCAGGGTCACCGTCCCAACCAGCCGACCGTCAGGCTCGTCTTCTAAGACGTAGAGGTAGGGCATCTCATCGGGCAGCCACACGGCATCGCGCAGACGCTTGATCGTCTCCGCGACCGTCAGCGTTGACCCGACCGCAAAGTACTCGGTGGACATCAGGCCGCCTGCGGTATCTGGCGCGTGAGCAAGCAGGCGGGAAAGATCGGCCGCCTCATCGGGTTCCATCGCATCAAGAAGATCCCGTGCCTCCTCGCTTGGCAGGTCTGCAAGGATGTCCGCGGCGACATCCTTCTCCATCTCGTCGAGGATGTCGCCAGCCTTCTCGTCATCAAGCGACGTCAGGACCGCAGCCTGGACCTCGCTTGGCAACCACTCCACCACATCGGCGGCCCGTTCGTCGTCCAGGGCCGACAGGACTTCCCGCGTTTGGCGATAGCCCAGTTCAGCAATCAGTTCCGCCAGGTCCGCCGGATGCATGCGCGCAAGGTTCGTGTGATCGACGCGCAACTTGACACCCGGGACGTCCGACGCGAAGAACTCGACCTGGTCCCACGAAATCACCACATTCGCCGGGAACCGGTTCCGTACCGACGGCACCATCCAGCGTGGAACAACCCGCGCCAGGAAACTGCCCACGCTGATGTCCGCCGCCGCCACGCGCCACCCACCTGGCACCCGCGGGTCAGGCGCCAGTTGCACGTCGTTGACCCGGACAACGCGCCGTCCGTCCACGTCAACCACCTGCTTGTCCAGGACATCTCCGCCCACCAGCAGTTCGCCATCGCGCCGCGTGAATGGACGCAGGTCAAGCCGGGAACTTGCCAGGGTGACACCGGTGGGACCGAACTCGCGGACCGACATCCATGGAACAAAGACCGAGTGGGTGCGCAATCCGCCCATGCGGACGACCAGACCAGTCAGTGGGGGGAATAGTTCGTCCCCGGCTTCAAGGACGCGGGCGACCACATCGTGCAGGCGCCCGATGTATTCACCGGCACGCCCGTGGACGGGCGCACCCACGGTCTGGGCGACATTCAGGACATGGACGGGCGCGACTAGAGACACCGCCGTCGTTTCCTGACCCGTTCGTCACGTTCATCATTTCCGTACGCCGGATGCAAGCGTGACTGCACGTCATGGATTGCATCTCTTCACAGGATAATCCGACCTCCGTCCGACTGCAACTGTCGAACTGGCCCCATCAGAAAGCCGGTTCGACGAGTGCCGTTCGCCTGCACCTACGCCGACACGAAGTAGGTCGCCAGCGCGACGATTATATACATGGTCAGAAATAGCAAAGTTTCGTACCAGTTTGACACATTGTCCAGTGACATAAAAAGTTACTGCAAACACTTCCAACTCGCCAGACCGAAGAGTTCGAATTGATGGGATACCAGGTTCATCAAGGCACCTGGGACCCACGAGGAGAGGACCAGCACTGGCGCTACCAGCAAGGCGTTCTGGACACTGGAACCCTTCGCGATGTTGATCGCCAACTGCATCTGGTCACGACGCGCGAAGACCACTGCCGAGAAATGTTCGGCAGCATTTCCCACCACGGCAACGACACTGAACCCCGCGGAGAGGTCGGTCATCTCCATCGCCCGTGCCGCGCCCTCGACCGCACCAACCAGGGTCTTGGCACCGATCGGCGTCAGGGTCGTCGCCAGCAGCAGCAAAGGCACCACCGCATTCGTCAACATGCGGTGCGGTTCATCACTGGCATGGCCCGAACCGGCGAGTTCCGGTTCACTGAACACATCGGCAGGGGTGTGCAACGAAAAGATCAGGCCCGCCACATAACACCCAAGCAACACCAGCGAGGTCGCCAGACACAGTTCGTCAAGCGCAAGGTTGCTCGGCCGCAGGTCACCAAGGACCGTCATGTCGTAGACCGCCGGCATCACCAAACCGGAAACCGCAATGAACAGCATCAGCGACTTCGCACTCGCCCCGGTAGCGCTGAACTTCTGTGAGGCCCGTCCAATGCCCCCGGCAAACATGGCGGCCCCGAGGACAAGCAGGGTGTTGCCGAGGATTGAACCCGCCACGGAAGCCTTCACGACACCCGTCAGGCCAACCGACAGGGCAAATCCCGCAATCAGCGGAGTCGTGCCATTCCCAGACGTCGCATTCAGCAATCCGCCGATCCCCGGACCGACACGCCGGGCCAGATCCTATGTGGCGTGACCGATCAGGGCCGCCAGGGGAACGATCGCCAGGGAAGATACCGCGAAGACCCGCATGCGTCACCCGCGCGCACCATCTCCAGTGCGACCGCGACAGGCGGGATCAACGACCGAAGGCTCAGCCGACCCCAAAAGATTGCCGGAAGCGATTCACTCAGCACTGGTCCCCCCTGAAAGGGGTAACTCGCTTTGCACCCAGGGGCGCATGGGGTCACGTGTAGTCGGGCACCCGGACAGTCCGACGGCGCGGGGAGTTGCGACCACGTAACGCCTATTTGTATTCCTGTATGTACCCCAGGAGGATCTGGTCGACAACCTGTTCCACTGGGGCCAGGTCGTCCGTGAATACCTGTCGCGGCAATCCTTTCGCGAATGCGCAGGTCTCCCCGCCAGAAACAGACGTCTGACCAAGTGGAACGTATTCGCACATGGTTGCAGATGCGAGTGCCCCGACTTCGCGCAGTTCAGGACTGGCCAAGGCGGCAATGTTCGCGCGGAATCCATCAAGGGTGCCGGGTTCACGCGTCCCGACGACGATGCTATTGATCGCTCTCGGGATGTTGATCACGAAGACCGTCGGGTAGACATCGCGCATCGTGCTTGCCAGCACGTTCACCAGCCGATAGTCGGTTTGCGTCCGCCCAACGTTGATCACCGCAACACCACCAGGCTTGAGGTGTTCCCGGATCTCGATGAAGAACTCCCTGGTCACCATGTGAAAGGGGATGTACGGTTGCCGGTAGGCATCCACCCCGATCATCTGGTAACGCTTCGGCGTTTTGCGCAGGAAGTAGCGCCCATCCTGAGGGATTGCCGTGAGGTTCGGCATCGTCATCCCGAAGTACTGCCTGCCAACATCGATTATCGCGGGATCAATCTCAACGCCATCGATGGGAATCGGCCCATAGACCTGCGTCATCTGCCGAGGCGTGGTCCCGGCAGCACTGCCAAGCAGGAGGAAGCTGTCAACGTCTTTCATGCGCGTCCCCGGTGAGAAGTAGGGCGCCACCATGAAGTAGTCCCACGGACCGCCCGTAAGGAAAGCGGTCGGGTCGTAGATGGAATGGATTGCGTGACCCTCATTAAGCACCAGGTCGGTGCGCGTTCCCTGCTTCACAACCTGGATGTAGTTGTAGGCAGACTCGCCCTCCCAAAGCAGTTCGCCGTAAGGTTGCGCCCTCACAATGCCCCGCGGTAGCACGCCCATGGCAAGTATCGCTGCCAGGCAAACGGTGTACGCCACGAACAGACGGGGCGTCCAATCGCGGATTGGCGCCACCCAAGGGCCCTCCCCGGTGATCCCGGTGCGCCGCTCCTGAGCCAAACCAACAAGACTGGTGATCAGCAGGAGCGCCGAAAACAGCACGAAAGTCCGGTCGGTCCCCACGGTCGGGACCAGGAAAAGCACCGGCAGGTATGCACCCACCAGACTTCCCAAGGTAGAGATGGCGTAGAGACGGCCCGCCGTCTTTCCCGCGCCGGCCACGTCAACCACCGCGAGACGCAAGGCCCACGGAGAGACGCAACCGAGCAAGGTCAGCGGGACAAGGAACAAGCCGACAACTCCGATGAGTGATCCCCAGAACATGCCGAGCGAGACCGAGGCAAACCCGAGACTGGAAAAATAGAGGATCGGCTTGGCGAGATAAGGCACGACGCCAACGAAGATCGCGGCAAGGGCGCATACGTGATAGAGGGCGGCCCGCACCGGCACCCTATCGGACAACAGCCCTCCAAGCCAGTACCCGGCCGTCAGGTAGAGAAGGATCAGGCCGATCACATTTGCCCAGATGAACAGCGATGTCCCGAAATACGGGGCAAGCAACCGAGAGGCCGTCAGTTCGCACCCCAGGACGGTCATACCGGAGACAAAGACAAGAAACTGAAGCATGGTCACACGCAGTATAAGGACTCGCTACGGAACCCAAAGCGGGGGACACGGTCAATGGCCCCAACCCGGTGTCTCACATACATTCAGTATCCGCGGCCGTCAACTCCGCAGGAAGCTGTCAAGCAGGCGTCCGGTGAGGAAGTCGCGCACAACGGACATGTCCTTGACTGTGTCGACCGCCCGCCAGAACGCCGCGGTCTTGTAGACGCGCAAGTGCCCGGTTCGCGCCAGTTCCGGGAATGTACTCTCCTCATGATCACCCTTGTCCGGAAGCATGGCCCGCACCACCGGATCAAACACGTAGACGCCACCGTTCACCCAGTATGGGAGCACCGGTTCCGACCGGAACCCGGAAACACGGCCGTCATCCTCAATGTCGACAATCCCCACCACACTTTTGAAGGGAACAACCAGCACGGTCGCCTTGGCCCCGGTCTGAGTGTGCGCCTCAAGCATCGGCGCCAAGGGAAACGCCGTCACAATGTCACCGTTCGTCGCGATCACTGGACCACCGGTATCTTCAAGCTCGTTCCACGCGAGCTTGATCCCGCCCCCGCGGCCCAGCGGTTCGGCTTCGATCGCATAGCGGATCTCGACCCCGAACTTCCGCCCGTCACCAAAATGGTCCTGGATGACATCCGCAAGGTAGCCACACGAAATGGCAATCCGCCGGACCCCCTGGCTGGCGAACCAGCGGACCTGATACTCGAGAATAGGCTTGTCCAGAATCGGCACCATCGGCTTCGGACGGTCATCGGTGTACGGGCGCAAGCGTTCACCCTTGCCACCGGCGAGAATGATGACCTGCGGTGACGGGCCACCCGGAATCTGTGTCGACATTGGCGTTCTCTTTCGAGGCCCCGGACCCATTCACGGGTACGGGGACGTGGATTGTTCCGGAACCTTTGCCCATCCGGACGAACGACACCCGGTCACCTGACCGGTATCGTTCGTCCGGGCGGCACGTCCCGTCCACCACTACAACGCGCCCATGACCGTCTTTGCCACCCTCCTCGACGCCTTGCCTGCCGATCCCTCGTGGGCAATCGCTACCGTCCTCGGTTGTTGGGTTGTCACGTGCGTGGTGATCGTGACGTTCCTCAAGGTCCTTGCCTCGATTGAAAGGCGGCTCTTCCCGGTCAAGCCACGCGCACGCTTGAACATCACCAACGATGCACCGACCCGGCAATTCATGACCCGTGTCCTCATGCCGGTTGACGCACCCGTCAAACGCCCCGGGATACGTCGCCTAATGGTTGCGATGGTCGGCGTCCTTGCGATCAGCGCGATTTCCGTGTGGGTACTCGCCACCATCATTCGTCAGGGCAACTGAAGGGACCGGAAACCGCGACTACCCAGCCGCGAAGGCGCGGATCACCCGCAGTGCGTCGTCAAAGGTCGCAACTGCCTCGACCCGGAGCTTCGTCGACGCCGCCTGTGCCTCGGCAAGGTTTTCCGTGGGTACCAGGAAGAGTTCGGCACCCGCTGCTTCCGCACCGAAGACCTTCATCCGCACTCCCGAGACTCCACCCACCTTGCCTTCGATGGTCAGCGTGCCCGTGCCCGCAACCCGGTGTCCGCCGGTCAGGTCGGTCTCGGTGATCCCTTGGTAGATCCCCAGCGAGATCATCAGTCCGGCACTCGACCCCCCGATGTCATCCATCTTGATGGTCACGGTCACCGGCGTCTCAAAGGCGAAGACGTGCGTCAGCACCGCGATGCCTATGCGGGCTCTCTTTGGATTATCCGGATACGCACCCAGGGGCACCATCACCTCCATTGTCCCGGCGCCGCGTCGGACCGTCACCGGCATCGCATCGCCCGGCCGGTAGGCGGAAGTCGCCGCAACCAGGTCAGTGGCCGTCTGGATCGGAATACTCCCGACCTTGACCACGATATCCCCCGGCATCAGGTACCCACTTGCCAGGCTTCCCCCCAGGAGATCCTGTACCTGGGCGCCCTGCCCACTGATCGCCACCGGATACCCCGCCGCCCGCAGTGCCACCACCTTGGCAACCGTCTTGCTCTCATCCATCATCTGTGACGTCATCCGCGCGTACTGTGACGGGGTCAAGGTCCGCGGTTGCAGTTCGTCACGTGGGACCATCAAGGACTTCGGGTCGAAGTACGAAATCACCCATTCACGCGCATGCGCCGGCGTCAGCATGACGGTGGTCAGGTACAGCGCCCCGTGACGGACCCGGGGTGCCGGGTCGACGACTGCCTGCACATCGACGACCGGGCCGGGCCGCTCGAGCGAATACGGCGTCTCGATCATGTTCAGCCCAGCCCAACCCAGAGCGGAAACGCCAATTGCCAGCGCCGACCACACCACCGGCGCCTCGATGACCTGAAGCCAGTGCCGGACGCGGGCCCAGGGTCCGGTTCCCCGGGGCAAATCAGGCGCCTCGCCCGGGGTTTCCTCATCCTTCATGCCGATCCACCATCCGGGACCCATCCGGGACCCTGTCCAAGTCTAGGGGGCCGTACCGGCACCTCGGGACCGCCCCCGACGCAGCGGTATCTCCGACATGCTAGGATGCCCGCATGGCAGATGCCGCTTCAACTGTTGTGACGGTCATCCTCGGGCTTGCCCTCGTCTTCGTGGCCTACGTCATCATCAGATCGGCTCGGATCGTTGACGAGTACAAGCGTCTGGTCGTCTTCCGGCTTGGTCGGAGTGTCGGCCAGCGCGGACCGGGTCTCGTCCTTCTGGTGCCATTCCTAGACACCGCCACCGAGATTGACCTTCGGGAACAGTTCATCGAAATCCCGCATCAGACATGCATCACGCGCGACAATGCACCCATCGACATCGATTTCCTGATTTACACCAAGGTCATTGACGCTGTCCTCACCGTCGTGCAGGTTCGCAACTTCGCTGGTGCCGCCCAAGGACTCGCCACGACCACCCTGCGTGCCGTCATCGGCGACATCCTTCTGGATGATGTACTGGCGCGCCGCGAGGAGATCAACGAACGCCTTCGGGCCAAGTTGGACGAGGTCACCGAACGGTGGGGCGTGAGAGTTACTAGCGTCGAGATCCGTGAGATCGTTCCTCCCCGGGAGATCCTCGGGGCTATGAACCGGCAGATGACCGCCGAACGCCAGCGCCGTGCCCAGGTTCTCGAGGCCGAAGGACAGCAGCAGGCATCCATCCTCGTCGCCGAAGGTGAGAAGGAAGCCTCAATCCTGCGTGCAACCGGCGAGCGCGAGGCTGCAACCCTCCGTGCCGAGGGCTTCGCGACCGCCCTTCAGACCCTCTTCGCAACTGCCAAGGGTGCCGATGCGAACACCATCAGCCTCCAATACCTGGAAACCATCCGCACAATCGCCAACGGCCCGGCCGAGAAGTGGGTTATTCCGGCAGACCTCGTGACCGCCCTCGGGCGAGTCACCGGTTCAATCGCTCAGGGACAAAACAAGACGCCTACCCCTTGAACAGGAGTAGGCGTCCAGGTTCATGCCCGCTTGCAGGACGATCAGGCCGTTAGGTACTCGCGCAACTTGCGACTGATTTCCGGATTACGCAACTTCCGCAGCGCTTGCGCCTCAATCTGCCGGACGCGTTCCCGTGTGAGACTGAGCTTCTCACCAATCTTCTCCAGAGCAAAAACCTCGCGATCCCCAAGTCCGTACCGCATCTCGAGGACCTGCTTCTCGCGTTCGGTCAGGACGTCCTCAAGAGTGCGTTCCGCCTCCTGACGCAACATTCGCTCATGCGTGACCCCCTCAGGGCCGGGTTCAGTCCGGTCCATCACAAAGTCACCGACACTGGAGTCCTCTTCATCACCCATCGGTTGATCGATCGAACTCGGCAACCGCGAGGCCAGGCGGGTCTCACGGATGCGCACGACATCAAGCCCGAGTTCGTCAGCAACTTCCTCATCGGTCGGTTCACGCCCGAGTTCCTGCGTCATCCGCTGCTGCACACCGTTCAACTTCGTCAGCGCCTCTGAAACGTGCACTGGCAACCTGATCGTCCGGCCCTTATCCGCAATGGCACGCGTGATCGCCTGCCGGATCC